>Ga0207691_10002087_pt1 | contig 19514 bp, 18 predicted proteins | sample KBSM13metaG_FD_184327 | JGI IMG/M metagenome (GOLD analysis project Ga0207691, IMG submission 184327) | Miscanthus rhizosphere microbial communities from Kellogg Biological Station, Michigan, USA - KBS M1-3 metaG (SPAdes) (version 2) | ecosystem: Host-associated > Plants > Roots > Rhizosphere >... | reverse complement strand
GGTTGAGCGAGATCGAGACGATGCCCTCGTCGGCGAGCCAGTCGGCGAAGTCGGGATGGTCGCTCGGCCCCTGGCCGCAGATGCCGATGTACTTGCCAGTGGCCCGGCAAGCGGCGATGGCGCGCGAGATCATCGCCTTGACCGCCGGATCGCGCTCGTCGAAATCCGCGGCAAGCAACTCGAGACCCGAATCGCGGTCGAGGCCGAGGGTCAGTTGCGTCAGGTCGTTCGAGCCGATCGACATGCCGTCGAAGAACTGCAGGAAGCCTTCGGCCAGGATCGCGTTGCTCGGCACCTCGCACATCATGATCAGTTTCAGGCCGTCGCTGCCGCCGGCGGACGCGCGCGTCAGGCCGTGCTCGGCGAGCAGCGTGACGACGCGCTCGGCTTGGCCGAGCGTGCGCACGAACGGCACCATCACCTCGACGTTGACGAAGCCCATCTCGCGCCGCACCCGCACCAGCGCCTCGCACTCCATCGCGAACGCCTCGCCGAAGGTTTCGCTGACGTAGCGCGACGCGCCACGAAAGCCGAGCATCGGGTTCTCTTCCTCCGGCTCGTAGCGCGAGCCGCCGATCAGCTTCTTGTACTCGTTGCTCTTGAAGTCGGACAGCCGAACGATCACCGGCTTGGGCCAGAACGCGGCGGCGATGGTCGCGATCCCCTCGGCCAGCTTGTCGACATAGAAGGCGCGCGGCGACGCATGGCCGCGCGCCGTGCTCTCGACCGCCTTCTTCAGGTCGCTGTCGATGCCGGGATAGTCGAGGATCGCCTTCGGGTGGACGCCGATGTTGTTGTTGATGATGAACTCGAGCCGGGCCAGGCCGACGCCCGAGTTCGGCATCTGCGCGAACTCGAACGCCAGCTGCGGGTTGCCGACGTTCATCATGATCTTGACCGGCGAGTACGGCAGCTCGCTGTTGTCGACATCGGTGACCTCGGTCTCGAGCAGGCCGTCGTAGACATAGCCGGTGTCGCCCTCGGAGCAGGCGACCGTGACCAGTGCTCCCTCCTTCAGCACCGAGGTCGCGTTGCCGCAGCCGACCACCGCCGGGATGCCGAGCTCGCGGGCGATGATCGCGGCGTGGCAGGTGCGCCCGCCGCGGTTGGTGACGATCGCGCTGGCGCGCTTCATCACCGGCTCCCAGTTCGGGTCGGTCATGTCGGTGACGAGGACGTCGCCGGCCTGGACGCGATCCATGTCGGCGATGCTCTCGACGATCCGCACCGGGCCGGTGCCGATCTTCTGGCCGATCGCGCGGCCCTCCACCAGCACCGTGCCGCTGCCCTTCAAGGCGTAGCGCTGCTCGGCCTTGCCGCCGCGGCGCTGGCTCATCACCGTCTCCGGGCGCGCCTGCAGGATGTAGAGCTTGCCGTCGACGCCGTCCTTGCCCCACTCGATGTCCATCGGCCGACCGTAGTGCTGCTCGATCACGAGCGCATAGCGGGCGAGCTCGGCGACGTCGGCGTCCGAGAGCGAGTAGCGGTTGCGCAGCTCGGTGACGGTGTCGACCGTCGTCACCAGCTTGCCGCTGGCGGCGCGCTCCTCCGACGAGGCGAATCCCATCCGGATCAGCTTCGAGCCGAGGTTGCGGCGGATGATCGCCTGCTTGCCGTTCTTCAACGCCGGCTTGTGGACGTAGAACTCGTCGGGATTGACGGCGCCCTGCACCACCGTCTCGCCCAGGCCGTAGCTCGAGGTGATGAAGACGACGTCGGCAAAGCCACTCTCGGTGTCGATCGTGAACATCACGCCGGCGGCACCGAGATCGCTGCGCACCATCCGCTGCACGCCGGCGGAGAGCGCGACGTCGCCATGCGCATAGCCCTTGTGGACGCGATAGCTGATGGCGCGGTCGTTGTACAGGCTGGCGAAGACCTCGCGCATCTTCGCGAGCACGTCGTCGATGCCGGAGACGTTGAGATAGGTTTCCTGCTGGCCCGCGAACGACGCCTCGGGCAGGTCTTCGGCAGTGGCCGACGAGCGCACCGCGAAGGTGGCGCCCGGGTGATCGGCGCTCAGACGCTCGAACTCGCGCCGCACTTCGGCCTCGAAGGGCGCCGGCAGCGGCTGGGCCTCGATCCAGCCGCGGATCTCGGCGCCCGCCTCGGCGAGCGCGCGCACGTCGTCGGTGTCGAGCGCCGCCAGCCGTTCCGAGATTCGGCGTGCCAGGCCGCCCTCGGCAAGAAAGGTGCGAAAGGCGTGCGCCGTGGTCGCGAAGCCGCCGGGGACGCGGACCCCCGACTGGCTCAACTGGCTGATCATTTCGCCGAGGGATGCGTTCTTGCCGCCGACCGCCTCGACATCGGTCATTCTCAGGCTGTCGAAGGGTGCGACCAGGGCGGTCGCCAGATGAGTGGATGACATGGGCGGGTCCGAGGGTCGTGAAAAGCCGGTGTCTGCCCACGGCGGCGCTGCACCGCGCGATCCGGTCGAACCTTCCCGGACTGCGTCGACGCGCTGCCGAACGTGCGGCGGCTGCGGAGGCGGCGGGAGGCGAGCGCGTGCATGAATGCGTCGTGGGTCGAAAACTGAGCTGATTCTAAGAGCGCGTGGGATCCGCCGAGCCGCGTGCCTATCATCGACCGATGAGCGAACCCGTCCTTTCGGTCTTCTTCGTCTCCGACGGCACCGGCATCACCGCCGAGACCTTCGGCAATTCGATCCTGTCGCAGTTCGCGATCAAGCCGCGCCACCTGCGCCGGCCGTTCATCGACACTCCCGACAAGGCGCACCAGGTGGTGCGCGAGATCAATCACACCGCCGAGCACGATGCCAGGAAGCCGATCGTCTTCATCACCCTCGTCAACCCGGAGATCCTGGCCATCGTCAAGGAGCAGTCGAAGGGCCTGGTGCTGGACATGTTCAACACCTTCATCGAGCCGCTCGAGGCCGAGTTCGGCATCACCTCGAACCATCGCATCGGCCGCTTTTCCGATGTCTCGGACAGCCAGGAGTACACCGACCGGATCGAGGCGATCAACTTCTCGCTCGCCCACGACGATGGCCAGTCGGCGAAGAACCTCGCAGAGGCCGACGTCATCCTGGTCGGCGTCAGCCGCAGCGGCAAGACGCCGACTTCGCTCTACCTGGCGATGCAGCACGGCATCAAGGCCGCCAACTACCCGCTCATCCCCGAGGACTTCGAGCGCGCTCGACTGCCGTCGTCGCTGGCGCCGTTCAAGGCCAAGTGCTTCGGCCTGACCATCGACCCGGATCGTCTCGCCCGGATCAGGAACGAGCGCCGGCCGAACAGCAAGTACGCGTCGATCGACAACTGCCGCTACGAGGTGCGCGAGGGCGAGGCGATGATGAAGCGCGAAGGCATCGCCTGGCTCTCGTCGACGCACAAGTCGATCGAGGAGATCGCGACGACGATCCTGCGCGACCTGCGGCCGGATCGCCTCGCCTATTGAGGATCGGGGGAGCTCGCCCATCCGGCCGGCCGCGGGTTAGTCCCGACGTGGCCGGTCAGCGAACGTGGCATGAACGTACTCCGCGTCCGACACCCGGATCAACGAGGAGACGACATGCTCACGAGACTCACGCGCGGTCTGGCCGCGACCGCACTGGTTTCATTCGCCGCGATCAGTTCGGCGCAGACCCTGGCCGACCTGCGCAACGATGCCGCGACTCCGGGTGATGTCACCACCTACGGCATGGGCTGGTCGCTGCAGCGTCACTCGTCGCTGAAGCAGATCGACCCGGGCAATGCCGCCCGGCTGCAGGCGGTCTGGAACCTCAGCCTCGACAACCCGGCGAATGCGTCGAGCCAGCCGCTGGTGATCAACGGCACGATGTACGTGGCCTCGCACACCCACACCATCGCCGTCGACGCGGCAACCGGCCGGCAGAAGTGGAAGACGGCGATCGAGCTGCCCGCCGACATCAACGGCTTCCTGTGCTGCGGCATCCAGTCGCGCGGCATGGCGGCCCTCGACGGCGTGCTCTACCGGACGACGATCGATGCGCGCGTGATGGCCCTCTCGATGGCCGACGGCAAGACGCTCTGGGTGCAAAAGGCCGCCGACTACAAGGAAGGCTATTCGATGACGCACGCGCCGCTCATCGCCGGCGGCGTGCTCATCACCGGCATCTCCGGCGGCGAATACGGCTCGCGCGGATTTCTCGACGGCTGGGACCTGAAGACCGGCGAGAAGAAATGGCATCGCTGGACCACGGCGGCACCGGGCGAGCCGGGTGGCGACACGTGGAAAGCGGACGCCTACAAGACCGGCGGCGCGCCGACCTGGCTCACCGGCAGCTACGACCCCGAGCTCGATCTCGTCTACTGGGGCACCGGCAACGGCGGCCCTTGGAACGCGGCCACACGCGGCGGCGACTCGCTCTACATCAGCTCGGTCCTGGCGATCAGGCCGGCGACCGGAGCAGTCGTCTGGCACTACCAGTTCTCGCCCGGCGACCCGTACGACTACGACGGCACCAACGAGCTCGTACTGGCCGAGCTGCCGAACCTGCCGGGCGCTTCCGGCAATGCGACCAAGGTGCTGATGCAGGCCAACCGCAACGGCTTTTTCTACGTCATCGACCGCACCAGCGGCAAGCTCATTTCCGCGACACCATTCGCGCGCAAGATCAACTGGGCAAGCGGCATCGACATGGCCACCGGTCGGCCGATCGACACGCCGATGACGGCAATGGTGAAGAAGACCGAGGAGATGAGCGACTTCATCGAGGTCTGGCCGAGCGCCTTCGGCGGCAAGAACTGGATGCCGATGAGCTACGACCCGGTCACCAAGCTCGTGTTCCTCAACTCGATCGACCTTGGAATGAAGGTCAAGTACGTCAAGCAGCAGCGACCGGGCGGACCGAACTGGTACCTCGGCCTCGAGCTCGGCGGCTTCGTCGATCCGGAGGACGGCAATCGCGGCGCGCTGGTCGCCTGGGACCCGGTGGCCGGCAAGGCCGTTTGGCGCGCGCTCAACAAGTCGCCGTTCTGGTCGGGCGTTCTCAGCACCGACGGCGGCGTCGTCTTCACGGGCTCGCAAAGCGGCCAGTTCTTGGCCTTCGAGGCCAAGACCGGCAAGCGGCTCTGGTCGTTCCAGACCGGTTCCGGAATCACCGGGCTACCGATCACGTGGGAGCGCGACGGCCGCCAGTACGTCACCGTCCTGAGCGGTGCCGCGACCGTCTACGGCGCCCTCGCGGGCGATCCTGACCTCGCCAACGTCCCGGCCGGGGGTTCGGTCTGGACGTTCGCGTTGCCTCCGGGACGATGACGCCAGCAAACCGCCTCGTCCTGGCCCTCGCCGTCGCGGCTGCATGGCCGGTGGCGCGGGCCCAGGACGCAGCCGCCTCCGCGAGCACGTCGGCGGTCGAGGCGGGACGCAAGCTCTACGTCAGCTCATGCCAGCGCTGCCACGGCATCAACCTCGTCACCAACAGCATCGGCTTCGACCTGCGAACGTTCCCGCGCGACGACAAGGAGCGCTTCCAGCGCTCGGTCACCGATGGCTTGCGCGCGATGCCCGCATGGGGCCCGACGCTCAGGCCCGAGCAGATCGATCTGCTGTGGACCTACATCGGCGCCGTCAACCGCTGGAACAGCTCGCCCGCGCCGCGCTGAAGTCCGCCACCGTCGATCGGTGACCGGCGGGGCGTCACTCGACCTGCCGTCGCAGGACGAGCTGCAAGCGGTTGCAGCCGTCCTCGTGGACATAGCTGACGCGCTCGGCCATGCTCACGACCAGGGCGATGCCGAGCTGCCCGACGGGCCGGTCGGCAACGTCGGCCGTCGAGTCGACCGGTGATCGGGCGACGTACTCCAGCGGATCGAATGGCGGCGCGCTGTCCTCGTACGACAGCTCGACGCGCTGCGGATCGGCGCGCAAGCCGATGCGCACCGGATCGTCGCTGCCGCCGCCGTGGCCATGGATGACGGTGTTGGTGAACAGCTCCTCGACCATCAGCCTGAGCCGCAGACGATCACCCTGCCCGACATCGCGCTTGCTGCAAAAGGCTTCGACGAACCCGGTCGCCTCGGCGAGCGATTCCATGCGGGCCGGGAGCGCGCACGCGTCAGCGACGGCCATCGTCTTCGCCTTGGCGCAGGTTAAGCTCGCCGTCATTCACGGGGAAAAAGACCCGGTTCGGGAGGAGTTTCGATGACATCGCTGTGGCTTCGCCGCGGTCGCGGCTTGCTGGTCGTGCTGTTCGCGCTCTGCGCCGCCGTCCCCGCGCTTGCCGACGTGGGACAGATCAAGGTCGCCACCGGCCAGGTGCTGGTCGACCGCAAGGGGCAGACGCTTCCCGGCCGGGTCGGCATGCCGCTCGAGACCGACGATGTCGTCCGGACGGGCACCGACGGGTCGGTCGGCATCACCATGCGCGACAACTCGCTGCTCTCGGCCGGCCCGAACAGCATCCTGTCGTTGGAACGGTTCGAGTTCGACCCGACCACCAACGACGGTCGCTTCGACGCGCAGTTGCGCCGCGGCACATTGGCAGTGGTCTCGGGACGGATCGCCAAGAAGACGCCGCAGGCGATGACGGTGCGGACGCCGTCGGCGACCCTGGGCGTCCGCGGCACGGAATTCGTCGTCTCGGTCGATGAATAAAGCCGCCCGCCAGGCGCTGATCGTCACGTCGACGGCGCTGCTGGTCGCCTGCGCCGGACCGAAGGAAACGGTGGTGCTGCTGCCGAGTCCCTCGGGACAGGACACGGCCCTGACGGTCACGCAAGGCTCGCGCCAAGTCCTCCTCGCCCAGCCCTACGCCGGCGCCCGGGTTGGCCGTGGCGCGGTCGAGGCCTACCCGTCGAACGCGCAGGAGGTGCAGGCCCGCTACGGCGCCGCGCTCGCGGCCCAGCCGCTGACGCCGGTGCAGTTCACGCTCTTTTTCGTCGAGAACAAGGACGAGTTCACCGACGAGTCGAAGCGGATCGTCGACGGTGTCTTCATCGAGATCGCCAAGCGGCCGGTCGCCGACGTGTTCGTTATCGGCCACACCGACACGGTCGGCAGCGACGCCGTCAACGACGCGCTCTCGCGTCAGCGCGCCGAGGTGGTTCGCGCCGCATTCGTCGCCCGCGGCCTGCCGATCGACAAGGTCGTGGTCATCGGTCGCGGCAAGCGCGAGCTGGCCGTGCCCACCGGCGACGGCGTCTCCGAGCCGCGCAATCGGCGGGTCGAGATCCTGGTTCGCTGAAGCCACGCGCATGTAAGTCAACCAGGCGTTCGCGCCGTTGCGGCGGCAAGCGGCATGCCGTTCCAGCGCAGCGCCAGAATGGTCAGGTCGTCGTGCGGCTCGGCGCCGTCGGCGAACGCCAGCACGTCGGCCTGCAGCGCGGCCACCAGCGTGGGCGTCGCGACACCGGCCCGTGACTGCTCGGCGATCAGGCGCTCTGCCCTGGCATGACCGTACAGCTCGCCGGCGGAGTTCTGCGCCTCGGCAACGCCATCGGTCAGGAAGCAGAGGAGGTCTCCGCGCAGGAGCACGCGCCGCGCGCTGCGGTACTCGAAGTCATCCATCGCGCACAGCGGCGGACCATCGCCGTCGATGATGCGCTCGGCTTGGCCGGCGTCGGACCGGAGCAGATAGGGATTCTCGTGGCCCGCGTTGCAGTAGGCGAGCTCGCCGCTGCGCAGGTCGAGGACGGCGGCGAACACGGTGACGAAAAGCATCTCGACGTTGTCGCGCGACACCTCTGCGTTGGCGGCACTCATGATGTCGCCGATGTCCGCACCCGGGGTGCGGATCATCAAGCCCTTGTAGAGCGCCTTGCTCACCGCCATGAAGATCGATGCCGACAGGCCCTTGCCGGCGACGTCGCCGATGAGCAGGAACAGTCGGTCGGCATCGAGCATGAAAAAGTCGTACAGATCGCCGCCCACTTCCCGAGCCGGTGTCAGAGCGGCGCTGAGCTCGGCGCGCGCATCGCCGCGCAGGAGGTCGGGCCGCGGCAGGCTTGCGGTCTGGATGCGCTGCGCCGCTTCGAGCTCGCCGGCGATGCGCGCGCTGCGTTCGCGCTGGACCTGCACGACGCCTTCGAGCGATCGCCGCTGGCGCGTCGACTCGGCCAGGGCGAGGACGAGCAGCACACCCGAGATCAGCAGCAGATAGAGGCCCGGGGTCGCCGCGTCCAGCAGCAGGCGGTGCGAGCGAAACAAGCCGAACGCGATCGCCACCGGTAGCGTCACGAGGCCGAGCATGAGCAGCGCGGCGCTGAGCGGGTGCAGGTGTCGCATTGCCCACGCCAGCAAGGAGCCGAACAGCAGAACGAGCATCGCCTCGGCGGCCGGTGCCCACGGCGGCCGCCGGAGCAGTGTGCCGTCGAGCAGGTTTTCGAGCAGCTGGGCCTGGATCTCGCTGCCCGACATTCGCTCGCCGATCGGCGTGTCCTGCAGCTCCTGCAGGCCGACCGCGGTCGGCCCGATCAGCACCAGTTGCTTGCGCAGCAGCGCCGGGTCGACCCGATCCTCCAGAACATCGATCGCGGAGACGAAGCGATCGGCGCGATGCTTCGAGTAGTAGATGCGGACCGCGCCGTCCTTCTCGGTCGGCACGCGCATCGGGCCGACGCTCAGGCCGGTCACCGAACCCCCCGATGCGGTCAGCCTGATGACAGGCGCGTGATAGGCGACGCGCAGCATCTCGACCGCCAGGGCCGGCACGAGCGTGCCCTGGACGTCGGCGACCAGAGGAATGCGCCGGACGATTCCCCGGGTGGTATCGACCGAGATCAGGCCCCAGCCGCTGGCCTGCCCGTTGAGCTCGTCGATGCTGCTCAGCGCTCCAGCGTGGCGGACGATGGCCAGCTCGGCGCTGCCCTCCCCGGCGGCCCGCTTCGAGTGGACGGTGATCGGCGAGACGCGCAACGGCGTCTTCGATGCATCGCCGGTGCCGACGAATGCCAGGACCGATGGCGATGCGGCAATCGCGCTCGCCAGCACGGCATCGTTGGACAGCAGACTGCGCAGGGCGGCGGCGACCGACCGGTCCTCGACCGTCGACTCCTGCAGCAGCCGCTCGGGCGAGAGCGCGTCGGCCTCGGGCATCACGACGTTGAGCCCGATTGCCGCCGCATCGGCCCGGTTGATGGTGTTCACGAGCCGTGCCAGCTGGGTTCGCGGCCAAGGCCACTGGCCGATCGCGGCGAGGCTCTTCTGGTCGATCTCGACGACTGTCACCGGCAGCACGCTGACCTGGCGCGGCGCGAACGACTGGTAGGCGTCGAACCAGGCCGATTGCAGCCGGTCGGACCATGCCGGCTGCAGCCAGATGAGCGCGGCGCCGGCCACGCTGAGCGCGACGCCGACGAGGCCAATGCGGTCCACCCCGCCCGCTGTCGATCCGCGCTTCTCGCGCGGCGTCACAGCGCTATTTCCATCCCATCGAAGGCGGCGCTGACCTGCAACCGGGTGGGGCCACGCGTGATCTCCTCGAGACGGCGCGTCTCCGCGAGGACGGCATCGATCGCCGCGTCGTCGAAGACCGGCTCGTGGTGAAACAGGCACAGATGGCGCGCCCCCGCCATCTGGCACAGCTCGACGCCGACGATGTTGCTCGAATGGCCCCAGTCGGCCTTGACCGAGATCGCGTCGGCGAGCGAGTACATGGCGTCGAAGATGACGAGGTCGGCGTTGCCGAAGAAGCGCACGAAGCGTTCGGCATGCTCGGCCTGCGCCAGCGGGTGCTCCGAGTCGGTCGAGTACACGACGACCTTGCCCCGCGATTCGAAGCGATAGCCGTAGGAATCGCCGGCGTGACGCTGCAGCATCGAGGTCACGGCGACGCCTGCGATCTCGCGGGTGCGGCCGGGCTCGAGGTGAACGAACTCGAGCTTCGCGCCGAAGATCGAGAAGTCGACCGGGAACGACGGCTTGTCCTGCTGCCGGCGCAGCGCCGCTTCGAGCTCGTCGTGGCTGCCGTAGATCACGACGCGGTTGCCCGGAATGAATGCCGGCACGAAGAACGGGAACCCCATGATGTGGTCCCAGTGCAGGTGCGACAAGAAGATGTGGAAGGTCTGCGGCGTCCCGTTGCGCCGCGCTGTCGCGGCCTGACCGAAGGGCCGCAGGCCACTGCCCATGTCGCAGACGAAATAGTCGGAGCCTCCGGTCTCGAGCTGCACGCACGAGCTGTGTCCGCCGTAGGTGCCCGCGACCGGAAACGGCAGGCTCGCCACGATCGCCTCGAGATCCGGCTCGGTGGCGGTCGGGCGGCCACGCGACGCGCGCAGTGCGGCGAGCAGCTTGATCCGCACGTCGGCGCTGGTCAGGGCCACGGGGAGCGAGCCCCGCGTTCCCCAGAACCGCACCGCCTTCATCGCGCCGGACCTGCGCTGTGGTATCGCGCCAGTGTCTCGGGCGAGCACAGCGCCATGGCGTCGTCGAGCGTGGCGGTGACGGTGAGGATGCGGTCGAACCGGCTGATGGCGAAGATCTCGGCGACGACGCCCTGGAGCGCGGCGACGACCAGTCGTCCTTCGTGCTCGCGCATTTGCTTGGCGGCGATCATCAGGACGCGCAGGCCGACGCTGCTGATGTACTCGATCCCGGAAAAGTCGAGGACGAGCGAGCCCCGAGAAGCCACGACGGATGCCACCAGCGGCGAGAGCGCCGCCTCGAACGACGCAGCGCTGTGATGGTCGATTCGCCCGGAGGGCGCGGCGATGACGGTGTCGGCGACTTGGCGAGTTGCTATCTGCAAGATGCATCCGTCCTCGTGCACTGTCGGTGTGGCTACCTCAGGCGCAGGGCAGTATAGGTCGGCGCCCAGGCGCCGAGAACCCCGGCCATCGGCCATTCGACCGAGGCTCGCCGGGACCGGTGCCACCTAGGCGCCCGCGCCGACCAGCTCGGCGAAGCGCGACAGATCGACGTTGCCGCCGCTGATCAGGACGCCGACGCGCCGACCTGTCAGCTCGGCCTGCATCCGGCGCGCCGCCGCGAAGCCGAGCGCGCCGGTCGGCTCGACGATCATCTTCATGCGCTCGGCGAAGAAGCGCATCGCCGACACGAGCTCGGCGTCGGTCGCCGTGAAGATGTCGCTGACGTCGCGGCGGATGATCGGGAAGGTGTGCTCGCCGAGATGCAGCGTCTGCGCGCCGTCGGCGATCGTCCGCGGCGTTTCGATGGTCACGATCCGGCCGCTGCGAAACGACTGCTGGCCGTCGTTGCCGGCCTCGGGCTCGACACCGTAGACCTTGCACGCCGGCGCCAGCGCGCGCGCCGCCAGCGCCGAGCCCGCGAGCAGACCGCCGCCGCCGAGGCAGACGAAGAGCGCGTCAAGCGCACCGACCTCGTCGAACAGCTCCTTGGCTGCCGTCCCTTGGCCGGCGATGACGTCCGGATGGTCGTAGGGCGGAATCAGGGTCATGCCGCGCTCTTCGGCAAGCTTCCTGCCGATCGCCTCGCGGTCCTCGCGGTAGCGGTCGTAGACGACGACGCTGCCGCCGTAGCCCTTGGTCGCCGCGACCTTCGCCGCGGGCGCGTCGTGGGGCATGACGATCACCGCCGGCATGCCGAGCAGCGTCGCCGCGAGCGAGATCGCCTGGGCGTGGTTGCCCGACGAGAAGGCGACGACGCCGGCGCGGCGCTGGCGCGCGTCGAAGCGCGCCAGCGCGTTGTACGCGCCGCGGAACTTGAACGCGCCCATGCGCTGGAAGTTCTCGCACTTGAAATAGATGCGAGCCCCGAGCTCGGCGTCCGCGGTGCGCGACGTGAGAACCGGCGTGCGGTGGGCATGCCCGGCGATTCGCGCCGCCGCGGCGGCGACGTCCTCGTAGGTCGGCAAGGCAATGGTCGTCATGCTCGCGCTCTGCGCCGAGGGCCTCGAGTCACTTCCTCGCGCCCGCGCGTTGCCCGACCGCGGCGCGCAGCCGCGCCTCGTTCGCGCGCAGCTCGGGAGTGAACTCGGGTCCGAAATCCTCCGCCTCGTAGACCTGGCGCAGCTCGAGCTCGACATTGCCGCCGCCATCGCTCGCCGGCCAGCGCCTGATCCAGTCGAGCGCCTCCTGGCGGGAGCCGACCTGGATGATCGAAAAGCCCGCGATCAGCTCCTTGGTTTCGGTGAAGGGGCCGTCGACCACGGACGGCTTGCCGTGCGAGAACTTGACGCGCGCGCCTTTCGCGCTCGGCTGCAGTCCTTCGCCCGCGAGCATGACGCCCGCCTTCACCATCTCCTCGTTGTACTTCATCATGTCCGCGAGCAGCTGCTCGCTCGGCATGACGCCGGCCTCGGTGTCCTTGTCGGCTTTGCGGATGATCATGAATCGCATCGTGCATCTCCTGAGTTGCAGTGTGCAGGGCCCGGGCCTTCCGCCCTTTCGCCTGCTGCTTCCTTGTCGAACGCGATGCGCCGGGATCGACAAATCGCCAGTCGCCGTTGTAACGGATGGGCCGGCGGTCGGCGTTACCCGGCGCGCCGGCGCGCCGACTCGTAGAGGCAGATCGCCGCTGCCGCCGCGATGTTGAGCGACTCCTGCCCGCCCGGCTGCGGCACGCGCAGCACCGCGCGGCAATGCGCCGTGACCTCGCCGGCGACGCCCTGCCCCTCGTGCCCGAACACCCACGCGCATGGCCATGGCAGGTCGAAGACGTCGACACGTTCTTCGGCGTGCGAGCTGGTGGCGAGCAGCGGCACGGCGAGCCCCGCGAGCGCGTCGGCAGCGACGCTTTCGACGAGGTCGAGGCCGAAGTGCGCGCCCATGCCCGCACGCAATGCCTTCGGCGACCAGAGCGCAACCGTTCCCGCGAGCGCGATCACCTGGGTGAAGCCGAACGCTGCGGCGCTGCGCAGGACGGCCCCGGCGTTGCCCGGATCCTGGACGCGGTCGAGGACGACGGTCGGCGCGGCCGGCCGAATCGCCGCGGCGCGGGGAGCCGCGATCAGGAACGCGATCGATGCCGGCGAATCGAGGCTGCCCAGCGACGCCATCGCGGCCCCGGAGACGACGGCGACTTCGGCCGCCGCCTCGGCCAGCATGCGCAGGCGCGGCTCGTCCCACGCCGCCTCGGTGACGATCGCCTGCGTCACCGGCGCCTCGGCGCGGGCTCGCCAGGCAGTGCACAGATTCACGCCCTCGAGCAGCACCAAGCCGTCGCGCCGGTAGGCGGCGCCCTCGTCGGCGAGCTTTCTCAGACGCATCAGCAGCGGATTGCTCCGCGACGTGATGCGGGTCACCCGGGCCATGGCGGCGCGCTCAGAAGAGGCGGTCGAGGACGCTGCGAACCGGCGCAAAGCTGCGCCGGTGGTGCGGGCAGGCGCCGTGCTCGCGCAAGGCGTTCAAATGCTCCGGCGTCGAGTAGCCCTTGTGGCTGTCGAACCCGTACTGCGGGTGCTCGTCGTGCAGCTGCATGCACAGGCGATCGCGATGGACCTTGGCGATGATCGACGCAGCCGAGATCGATCGCACCTTGGCGTCGCCGCCGACGACGGTCCGCACCGGCATCGTCAGCTCGGGGCGCTGGTTGCCGTCGACAAGGACGATCTGCGGCTGCATCGTCAGCCCCTCGACGGCGCGGCGCATCGCCAGCAAGGCGGCACGCAGGATGTTGATCGTGTCGATCTCGGCGACGCTCGCCGAGGCGACGCTGAAGCAGAGCGCGCGCTTCCTGATCACCCGGTCGAGCCGCTCGCGCTCCTCGGCGGTGAGCAGCTTGGAGTCGTTGAGGCCGCGGATCACGCACCCTTCCTCGAGGATCACCGCGGCGGCGACGACCGGCCCGGCGAGCGGACCGCGGCCGACCTCGTCGACGCCGGCCATCCAGCCGCCAACGTCGACGATGCCGCGGAGCTTGGCGGCGCGGAGGAAAGTTCGGGCGTGCATTGGCAGGCGGCGTCAGGCAGAGAGCACGGCTTCGATCGCGGCGGTGGCGAGCGCGCCGGTGTCGCGCTTCAGGTCGCGATGGATGCCCTCGAAGCGAAGCGTCAGCGCCGCGACGGCGGCGGGATCGTCGAGCCACCTGAACGCGGCGGCGGCGATCGCGGCCGGGGTTGCGTCGTTCTGCAGCAGCTCCGGGACGGCGAAGTCGCGCAGCAGGATGTTCGGCAACGCGACCCATGGCTGGTAGCTCAGGAGCTTGCCCAGCCACCAGTTGAGCAGGTGCATGACGTAGACCACCACCATCGGCCGCTTGAACAGAGCGGCCTCGAGCGTCGCCGTGCCGCTTGCCACCACGACGACGTCGCAGGCAGCGAGCACCTCGTGGGCGCGGCCGTCGAGGAGCGTGATCGGCGCATCGGGCGCGTGCTGCCGGCGCAGCGCCCCGACCGCGTCGCGCAGGCCGCTCGCGACGGGCACGACGAAGCGCAGGCCGGGTCGAGCGCGGCTCATCTCGGCGGCGGCAGCGAACAGGCGCGGCGCGATGTAGCGGATCTCGGCGCGACGGCTTCCCGGCAGCAACGCGATCAGCGTCTCGGCGGCGTCGATGCCGAGCGCGGCGCGGCTTTCGTTGCGCGGCACCGCCAACGGAATCGAGCTCGCCAGCGGATGGCCGACGTACACGGCGTTGATGTTGCGCGCCGCGTAGATCGCCGGCTCGAACGGGAAGATGCACAGCACCAGGTCGGTGGCACGGCCGATCTTCTCGATCCGGCCGCCGCGCCAGGCCCAGATCGAGGGGCTGACGAAGTGAACTGTTTTCACCCCGGCGGCCTTGAGCCTGCGCTCGACCTCGAGGTTGAAGTCGGGCGCATCGATGCCGATGAAGGCGTCGGGCTTGTCGGCGAGCAGGCGCTCGAGCAGCCGGCTGCGAATCGAGAACAGCTCGCGCAGGTGGCCCAGCACCTCGGCGTAGCCGTGCAGCGAAAGCTTGTGGTGCGGCCACCAGGCGACGAACCCCTGCTCGGCCATGCGCGGGCCGCCGATTCCTTCGGCGGCCAGGTCCGGCCAGCGCTCGCGCAGGCTCGCCAGCAGCGAGCCGGCGAGCAGATCGCCCGAGGCTTCGCCCGCGATCATCGCGAAGCGCGGAGATTCGGAGTTCATCGACGCGGACGCAACGATCAGCGGGCGATGCCTCGCTTGGCGGTCGCCAGGAACTCGACCACCAGGCGAACGTCGGGCTCGGCCTGGGGCACGGCGGCGGCGAGCTCGCCGATCCGCGCCCGCGCCTCGTCGAACGTCAGCCCGTCGCGGTAAAGCAGGCGATGGATCTGCTTGACGACGCCGATCCGCTCGGCCGAGAAGCCGCGCCGGCGCAGGCCCTCGGCGTTGAAGCCGCGCACCTGCAGCGGATGGCCGTCGACCATCATGAACGGCGGCACGTCCTGCGAGACATGGCTCTGGAAGCCGATCATCGCGTGCGCGCCGACGCGGACGAACTGGAGCAGACCGCTCATCCCGCCGACGATCGCCCAGTCGCCGAGCTCGACGTGGCCGGCCAGGCCCGAATACCCGGCGATGATGGTATGGCTCGCCACCTGGCAGTCGTGCGCGATGTGGACGCTGTTCATGATCCAGTTGTCGTCGCCGATGCGCGTGATCCCGGCGTCCTGGATCGTGCCGACGTGGATCGTGCAGAACTCGCGGATCGTGTTGCCGTCGCCGATCACGAGCTCGGTGGGCTCGCCCGCGTACTTCTTGTCTTGCGGCACCCCGCCGAGCGCGTTGAAGGCCGAGATCTTGTTGCCGCTGCCGATCGTCGTGCGACCCTCGATCACGCAGTGCGCACCGACGACGCTGCCGGCGCCGATCCGGACCGCTCCGCCGACGATGCTGTAGGGGCCGATCTCGACATCCTCGGCAAGCTCGGCACCGGGGTCGACGATCGCCGTCGAGTGGACCTTCGCCATCGACCGGCAGGCTACTCGACGGTGCGCACCGCGCACATCAGGCCGGCCTCGACCGCGGTCTCGCCGTCGACGCTGGCACGGGCGCTGAACTTGAAGATGCTCGATTTCATGCGCTCGAGCCTGACGTCGAGGATCATCTGGTCGCCCGGCTCGACCGGCCGCTTGAAGCGCGCCGAGTCGATGCCCGCGAAGTAGTAGATCTGCTTGTCGTCGGGGCTCGCGTCGAGCGCATCGAACGAGAGCAACGCCGCCGCCTGGGCCAGCGCCTCGAGCATCATCACGCCCGGCATTACCGGTCGATGCGGAAAGTGGCCGAGGAAGTACGGCTCGTTCGCGGTCACGTTCTTGAGCGCCTTGATCCGCTTGCCGTGCTCGAGCTCGAGCACCCGATCGACCATCAGGAACGGATAGCGATGCGGCAGCTTCTTCAGGATCTCGTGGATGTTCATCGTCATGGCGACTTCTTCTCCAGCGCTTTCACGCGCTCGCGCAAGGCGTGCAGGTTGCGCAGCGTGGCGGCGTTCTTCTCCCACGAGGCATTGTCGTCGAACGGGAACGAGCCGCTGTAGACGCCGGCCTTGGCGATCGAGCGCGACACCTGCGTCGCACCGGTGATGCTGACTCGGTCGACGATGCTCAGGTGGCCGCTGATGCCGACGCCGCCGCCGAGCATGCAGTGCGCGCCAATGGTCGTGCTGCCGGCGATGCCGACGCAGCCGGCGATGGCCGTGTGGTCGCCGATGCGCACGTTGTGGCCGATCTGGACCAGGTTGTCGATCTTGACGCCATCGCCGATCACGGTATCGCCGAGCGCGCCACGATCGATGCAGGTATTGGCGCCGATCTCGACGTCGTCGCCGATCACGACGGCGCCGAGCTGCTCGATCTTTTCCCAGCGGCCCTCGCTCGGCGCGAAGCCGAAGCCGTCGGCACCGAGAACGACGCCGGGGTGGACGATGCCGCGCGCGCCGATGCTCGTCTCGAACAGCAACGTCGTCCGCGGACCGAGCCGGGTCCCGGCACCGACCCGGCAACCGCGGCCGATGAAGGCATGGGCGCCGACCGCCACGCCCTCGGCCAGCTCGACGCCCGCCTCGATCACGGCAAACGGGCCGACCGAAACGTCGGTGCCCATGCGTGCAGCCGGGTCGATCACCGCGCTCGCGTGGATGCCGCGCGGCGCCGGCGGGCGGGTCCGCTCGGCCCACCATCGGGTCAGTCGTGCGAAGTAGAGATAGGGGTCGTCGCTGACGATCGCCGCGCCGCGTGCCGCAGCGGCATCGCGCAACGCCGGCGCGACGATGACGCAGCCGGCGGCCGAGCTCGGGAGCTGCTTGACGTACTGCGGGTTCGACAGGAAGGCGATCGTCGTCGCCGTCGCCGTGGCGAGCGGGCCGATCGCGTCGATCGGCGCGGCGCCGTCGCCGATCAGTTCTCCGCCGAGCCGCTCGACGATTTCGCGAAGCGTGACTTCGCTCAAGGGATGCAGCGGGCTACTTGCCGCCCTGGGCGTTGAGCGCCTTGATCACCTTGTCGGTGATATCGACCTTCGGGCTCCAGAACACGGCTTCCTGCAGGATCAGGTCGTACTTCTCGCTCTCGAAGATCTGCTTGATGACCCGATTGGTGCGCTCGACCACCGTCGCCAATTCCTCGTTCTTGCGCTGGCTCAGGTCTTCCTGGAATTCGCGCCGACGTCGCTGCAGTTCACGGTCCTGATCGACGAGCTCGCGCTGGCGCCTGGTGCGCTCGCTTTCGGCGAGCGTCGGCGAGTCCTTGTCGAGCTTCTCGCTCGCCGCCTTGAGGCGATTGGCGAGCTCGGCCAGGTCCTTCTCGCGCTTCGAGAACTCGGTCTCGAGCTTGGCCTGAGCCGCCTTCGCCGGCACCGCGTCGCGCAGCACCCGATCGCTGTTGACGTAGCCGATCTTCAGTTCCTGCGCCGATGCCGCCACCGCGCTCGCCAGGAGCGTCGCCGCGAGCAGCGATTTCAAGGGGAGGCGATTGATCAAAATGCGGTCCCGATCTGAAACTGAAGGCGCTGGATTCTATCTCCCTGCTGCTTGTGGATGGGCGTGCCGTAGCTCAGCTTGAGCGGGCCGACGGGCGAGATCCAGCTGACCCCCGCGCCGGCCGACGCACGCAGGCTGTCGAACGTGAGCTGCTGGTCCGCGCCCCAGACATTGCCGACGTCGAGATACAGGAAGACGCGCAGCGTCCGGTCGGCATTGGCCCCCGGGACCGGCAGATAGAGCTCGTTGTTGATGTTCAGGCGCCGGTTGCCGCCGATGAACGCGCCGGTGACGTCGATCGGCCCGAGCGAGCCTTGCTCGAAGCCACGCACGGTGCCGAGGCCGCCGCCGTAGAAGTTCTTGAAGATCGGGTACGGCAGGCCCCCGAGCCCCTTGCCGTAGCCGATCTCGGCGTTGATGCCGTAGGTGAACGCGCGCGTGATGGGATAGTACTGCTGGCCCTGCAGGTTGACGCGCAGGAACCTGGCGTCGCCAAGCGGCGCGTACTCGACGTTGACGCGCACGTAGCGTCCCGCCGTCGGCACCAGCGCGCTGTCGCGACTGTCCCGGGTCCAGCCGAGCGTGAGCGGGATCGAGCCGCTGGTCTCGCCGAACTGCTCGCGGTAGAGGAAGTAGCTGTTCGGCAGCGCGGTCGATCCCTTGATCTCGGTGCGTTCGGCGCCGATGCCGAAGTAGACGATGTCGTATTCGCTGAACGGAACGCCGAAGCGCAGCGCCATGCCGGGAGTCACGAGCTCGTATTCCTCGCCCTGGCTGTTCACCGGTCGGCTGGTGCGGTAATACAAGTCGATCGCGCGCGAGATGCCGTCGATCGTGAAGTACGGGTCGACGGTGCTGAGAACCAGTGTCCGGTTGTACTTGCTGGTGTTGATCTCGACCCCGAGGTAGTTGCCCGAGCCGAAGATGTTTTCCTGCTTGATCGATGCGGTGAGCGACAGCTTGTCGGCCGACGAGAAGCCGGCGCCGAGGGAGAGGTTTCCGGTCGGCTTCTCCTTGATCGTCACCGTCAGGTCGACCTGGTCGGCCGACCCCGGAACCTCGGCGGTGTCGACGCTGACCTCGCTGAAGTAGCCGAGGCGGTCGACGCGATCACGCGAGAGCTTGATCTTCCGGCCGTCGTACCACGACGCTTCGAACTGACGGAACTCGCGCCGTATGACCTCGTCGCGCGTGCGCGTGTTGCCGGCGATGTTGACGCGGCGCACATACACCCGTCGCTGCGGATCGGCGACGAGCGTGAGGACGACGCGTGCGTTGGCGCGGTCGATCTCCGGCCGCGCCTCGACCTTGGCGAAGGCGTAGCCGAAGCTGCCGAAGCGGTCGACGAACGCACGCGTCGTCTGGGCCACGGCCTCGGCGCGATAAGCATCGCCCGGCTTGATCGCGACCAGCGTCTTGAACTCGTCTTCCTTGCCGAGGTATTCGCCCTCCAGCTTGACCGCGGTGACGGTGTAGGGCTGCCCTTCCCTGAGGTTGATCGTGATCGTGATGTCCTGCTTGTCGGGCGAGATGGTCACCTGCGTCGAGACGATCTCCATCTCGAGGTAGCCGCGATTCTGGTAATAGGCGCGCAGCGTCTCGAGGTCGGCGTTGAGCTTGGCGCGCGAATAGCGGTCGCCCTTGAGGTAGAAGTTGAGCCAGCCACCGTCGTTGAGCTCGAACTGGCCCTTGAGGGTGCTTTCCGAAAACGCCTTGTTGCCGACGATCCGGATCTCGCTGATCTTGGC
>Ga0207691_10002086_pt1 | contig 19518 bp, 8 predicted proteins | sample KBSM13metaG_FD_184327 | JGI IMG/M metagenome (GOLD analysis project Ga0207691, IMG submission 184327) | Miscanthus rhizosphere microbial communities from Kellogg Biological Station, Michigan, USA - KBS M1-3 metaG (SPAdes) (version 2) | ecosystem: Host-associated > Plants > Roots > Rhizosphere >... | reverse complement strand
CAAGAGTTCGTCATGGTTTACCGGCTTCACAAGATGACCATCGAAGCCAGCCTCCTTTGACTTGCGCCGATCTTCTTCCTGGCCCCATCCCGTTAGCGCAATCACTATGATCTCTTTGCCCCACGACTCTTGTCGGATAAGTCGACAGACCTCATGTCCGCTTAGCTTGGGCAGTCCTATGTCCAGAAGCACGACTTCTGGCCGTTGCTTCTTAATCGCCTCAATAGCCGCGAGTCCATCATGTGCCATTGAGGTGTTGTTGCCGGTCATTTCTAAAAGCATGGCGAGTGATTCGGCCGAATCAAAGTTGTCATCAACGATCAGGATCCGACGATTGCTTGTCGAATCTTGGGGGGAGACGGAAGAAGGCGTCGCTCGATCGGTCGCTTTCTGAAGAATGGGAAGACGCACTGTAAACTCGCTGCCCTGGCCGGCGCCTGCGCTTCTCGCTTCAATCGATCCGTTATGCATTTCAACTAACCGCTTCACCAACGTCAGGCCAATTCCCAGCCCACCCTGTGTACGTTCAGACGATTGATCGAGCTGAGTAAACATGTCGAAGATACTCCCTAACTTGTCATTGGGAATGCCTGCGCCATTGTCTTTGACCGTTACCGCAACCTCGCCCTCCGTCCGTGTTGCGCTCAGCCAGATTGTTCCCCCAGGTTGAGTGTACTTGGCGCTGTTATTGAGTAGATTGCTGAATACCTGGGTGAGGCGCGCCGGATCACCGTTCAGGTAAATGGGTTCGTCAGGCAATGTAATGTGAAGTTTATGATTGGCGGTCTCGACTAGTGGCCGAGCTGCTTCAACAGCCTGGTGAATTACGGACGACAGTTCAACTTCACCCTTACGCAGCTCAAGCCGATCGTGCGTGATTCGGTTTAAGTCGAGGAGATCGTCAACCAAACGGACCATTTGCGCTAACTGGCGCTCGAGGGTTTCGTGTGCGCGATTAATAAGATTGCTATCACCTTCTGCATGCTTCAAAACTCCCAGCATGTTGCTCATCGGAGCCAGCGGATTCCTAAGCTCGTGAGAGAGCGTTGCAAGGAACTCGTTTTTACGCCGGTCCGCTTCGAACAAGTCGGACGTCAACCTTAGCAGGCTATCTTCCATATGCTTTCGCACAGTGATGTCCTGACTAACCGTCGCAAAAACGATCGATTCGTCCTCTGCGTCGACTAACTTCAAAACTTTGTAGGCCATCCAGCGAGCTTCACCCGTCTTGAAATGTCGAAACCGGACTTCCACTTCTCCGTGGCCCTTCTCCATGACCATTGGAAAGAACTCGTTCATGATCCGATCTTGATCTTCCGGAAAGAAGAACTCCGCTACTGGCGTTCGCCGCGCTTCGTCGAGATTCTCCAGCCCGACCATTCCTAAACCAGCGCGATTAATGAAAAACGGAATACCGTTAATGTCGCACATGCCGATAAAGTCGGTACTGGTTTCAACGAGTGCGACAAACTTTTCGCGATCGCTTTCAGCGCGTTTGCGATCAGTGATGTCCGTACCCGTTGGCGCAAGGAAGATCACCTCGCCTGATTCATTTCGAATGGGCTGGATTGTCACGTCCGCAACGCGCTCGGTGCCATCGCCAACAAAGTAGGACATCTCTCCACGGAAAGTATTCCCTTCAGCGGCCCGAGCAGATGCGGTTCTAATTTGCTCAACTAATGCCGGCGAAGGTGTCCACCAAGGGCCTTCCCAGAATTTCTTTCCGACAACCTGTTCCCTGGAAAAGCCGCAGCCCTCGCACGACAGGAGGTTCGGTTCGAGCAGGGTTCCGTCGAGATCCATAATGCCGGCAAACAAAGCTCCCTGGTCAAAGAAAGCCTGGAACTTAGCATTCGCCTCTGCTGCCTTCTCCAGTAGTTCTCTTTCGCGCTCGGCGAGTCGTCGTTGCGCAGTAATATCGCGAACAATCTTCGATGCGCCAACGACATTGCCCGCTTCGTCTTTGATCGGCGATACAGTGAGAGAAATGAAGACTCGCCGGCCGTCCTTCGTTAGTCGTTCGGTCTCGAAGTGGTCAATTCGTTTTCCGGCTTTCAGACTCGCAATAATTTGGTCTTCTTCGGTGATACGTTCCGGCGGGATGATGAGCGAAATATGCTTGCCTACAGCTTCGTCCGAAGTAAAACCGAAGATGCGCTCAGCGCCGGTGTTCCAGCTTTGAATAATACCTGCCAGGGTTTTACTGATGATTGCATCATCCGAAGATTCTACGATCGACGCGAGCAGTCGCGCGGTTAGCAGTTGGCTTGCTTTGTCACGCTCTACAAGGCGCTGCGCTGTAACGTCTCTGAAGATCAGCACGCATCCGGTAACAATGCCTCTCTCATTGCGAATCGGTGCGGCACTATCGTCGATGGGAGTCTCGCGCCCATCCTTTTGGACGAGCACAGTGTGATTTGCGAGGCCAACGACTACTCCTTCACGCAATGCTTTCGTTGCTGGATTCTCGACAGGTAAACGTGTCGCCTCGTTAACGATATGGAACACGACGTTGAGTGGCTGACCCAAAGCGTCTTCGTGTGACCAACCAGTTAACGACTCAGCCACTTCATTCAGGTAATTGATGCGGCCGTCAGTGTCCGTTGTAATCACGGCATCGCCGATACTGCGCAAAGTAACCTGCAATAGCTCTCGACGCTGAGTGGCGCGTACTTGAGCAATACGCAAACCTTCACCAAATGCGATGATTAGTGTGCACGTGAAGAGATAGGCAATGAAGCCGACCAAATTCGCGGAATTGCTAAGATCGAAATGACCGCGCGGAGGAATAAACAAATAGTGACAGGCAACGTAACCAAGAATCGCGATAGCGCTTGCGAGCCGATATCCGCCAAGCCAAACCGCAGCAGCAACCGCACCGAACAACGTAACCAGCGGGAAAGCATCACCCATCACAGGGTCGAGCAGCCAACGCAGGAGGACTGCGGTCGCCAACGCGGCGATGCCAAGGCCATATGCTTTGAGTGAAACTCGCAAACCTCTCCTTTAGCGTAAACTTGATTTCAGTAGGTTGGGGTGCAGCGATTCTATCCTTGAATATTGAGGACGTTCAATATAGGTTCCCCACTCGACTGTTAATTCACGCATTCAAAGTCACTCATATGATGAAGAAGAACATGCGACCCTTGGTCACGCCAATCACACGGATCAGTCGTTGCCTCCAGGTCTTAGTGTGCCTCTTGATATTCGCTGTTGCTGCGTCTGTCGAAGCAAATGTCGTCCGGGAGCCCAAACCATGGCGTGCGCTGCATCTTCTCGACTACAGCACCGATGACGCGCTGGATGCGTTGGGCAAGAATCTGCCAACCCTGGCCAAACAGGGAATCAACGTCATAATTCTCGAGGTTGACTACAACTTTGCATTCAAGTCTCACCCCGAACTGCGACGAGGGACGAATCCGATCACTCGAGACGGCGCAAGACGATTTGCGACTCTCTGCAAGAAGCTTAACATCCGACTCATTCCTCAGTTCCAATCGCTCGGCCATCAGTCGTGGAAGGCTGAAACGTTTCCGCTCCTTACCTCCTATCCGAACTTCGATGTGACGCCCGGAGCCTTTCCGAATAACGAAGGTATCTATTGCCGTGAATGGGACCCCCTCAACCCGGAAGTCTGGCGGATCGTTTTTCAGTTGATGGACGAAATCATCGATGCATTTAATGCTGATGCTTTTCACGTTGGGATGGATGAGATCTTCTTGTTGGGCTCCGAGCAGTCACCATCAACCAAAGGTAAAGACAGCGGGGTACTCTTTGCGAACGCGGTAAACGAAATCTACAGCCATCTAGTCAAGAAGCGTCACGTTGAGATGTTGATGTGGGGCGATCGTTTGATAGATGGCAAGAAGTACGATTTTGGCGAATGGGAAGCTGCTCTTAATGGGACGGCTACCGCTGTCGATTTGATTCCGAAAGACATCATCATTTGTCCGTGGCACTACGAAGTTAGAGACAATTATCCATCAATCTTGATGTTCATTGAAAAGGGCTTCCGAGTCTTGCCGGCTGGTTGGAAAGACGTTGACGCGACTAGGGCGTTAATTGGGTTTAGTCAGACGCACGCCGGTGCGAAACTGCTTGGGCACATGTTTACGACGTGGGGCGTCAAGAAGGACGCGCTTCTTGAGTTTCCTCCGTTGGTTGAAGGCTTAAAACTCATACGAGAAATCGAGACCAAGAAAGTAGCTTCAAAACAAGAACAAGTAACGCCGGAGAATTAGCCACAGATCGTCGCAAATCTTCGCAGATCAGAAGAGGGTATATGCGTAACTATTCTCGTTTCTTCGAATCTGTGATCAATCTGTGCTTATCTGTGGCCCATCTACGAATCGGCGTTTCATCAGATTCTCGCCACAAAACCTACTGTAACAGTGTCTCTTAGGTAGCAACTTGTAGATCGCGGGCCAGGAGTGAAATATGTTTGATTCAAAGCGGCGAGCTTTTCTCCAGCAAAGTGGATTTGGATTAGCGGCACTTGGGGTATCAGGTTTGGTTTTGCGTAGCGATGCACAACCAACACCACAGGTTAGTCGGGATCAATCTGACAGGACCTTGATTCAAATGGGGTCAATGAAGACAGATGGTTTACCCCAAAACACTGAACTCAAGAAGGTGACGCCATTTCCGTATGGTCCGTTTTACAAAACAGGCGCGCCTTTCAGAGGAAAGCTAAGTTTACCCGGTGAACCGGGAACCCAGTTCGTACTATCAGGTCGCGTGTGGGCTCTGGATACCAAACGCCCGTTGACTGGCGTGGTGCTGGATTTTTGGCACGTCGACATGAGCGAGAAATACTCAAACGGAACAACAGACTTTCGCAATCGTGGCCGACTCATCTCATCTGAGACTGGCTCCTACGAACTGGAAAGCATTCGACCCATTCCCTATCGGCCAAATCCTCAAGGTGCTCCGGACTTTTGGCGTTGCGCTCACTTTCACCTGGTAGCGGTTTGTCCTGGCTATCAACCACTGATCACTGAAATTCACTTCCAGGGTGACGCGAAGAAAAGCGACCCGATGTATCGAGTTGAGAATGCGATCGCAGTTGAAGAGAAGAAAGTAAATAATACGACTTTCCAATCAGGTGTGTTTGACGTGGTCCTTGAACGTGAAAGCGAGTCGAAGCGATGAACTTGATACCACAGTGCGGAATCGAGGTACCCTTCAGTGACGCTGTTGAGTTAACGGGCGCCCTCTTGTCGGACCGCAGGCGTCCTCGCCTGCATTCGTTGCAACCCAGTAGCTCTAGTGTGACGGTGGCAGGCGAGGACGCCTGCGGTCCGACAAGAGCGCGCTCATTAACTCGACGGCGTCACTGAAGGGGTACCTCGATTTATTTACGAGTTGCCGCTGCCGCACTGACTTCAACGTCTCACACCTTATCGATTAAATCTGCAAACTTCTGCGTCACTAGATCGAAGCCTGTTGCATTTGGGTGTAGTTCGTTGGCCCAGTATTTCTTGTAGGTTGCATCATTCTTCAGAGTGCCGCGCAGATCGAGGTAGTGAACGTGGGCAAAAGCTGGAAGCGCACTAATACCTGCGAGCATCACATTAAATCGATCCATGAGCTGCGCAATAAGCAAAGTGTTCTTAGCAAGATCAGCGTATCCCTTCCTTTGAAAACCAGGCTTTAGCCAGGGGCCTGGCAACTGCCACCAGCCGCCAAGAAAGCCGCGACCATCTGGCACCGCATAGTCGTAGCCATGAGTAATTATCGGAATCGTGCGACCAATGAACGATTTTGAAATAGTGGTTAGCCCACTGATGATGCTCGCGTAGGCCTCCTTGAGCCGTACGTCGATCACACCGCGAACGATATCGTCATTCAGCGGAGGTAGCGACGACGCAGCATGATTGAGCAGCAGTGCAAACTCATCTCCGGCGATGTCGTTTCCGCCACCGGACAACAAGATAGCTCGTGGTACTTTGCCATCGCGGAGTAATTTTTCCAGCCGACGAGCGAACTCCTCAAACTGCCCGGGAGAGTGGGCCATGTCTTCGACGCAGTCACCTTTGTGAGCTACCGACTCGACGTCGTAGAGGTGGTTGTCCTCCAGCAATCGAAGTACGTCTTGCATTGGATAGTCAAACCAAGAGTCGCCTTCTGCTATCAACACACCCGCTGTTTTCTTCGGGCCAAATAATGCTCGCGCCTTTGTGGGTACTCGCGCCGGTCCACCAAGTGCGCGTCTTTGTGCGGGCATTGCCTGTTCAAGCGCCGCGCGTTTGCGCCGTTGCTTTGCTCTGAAGGCGATCACTTCTTCGGCAGCGCTTTTGCCGCCTGCTATCGCGCCACGAACGTTCACTTCTGTTCGATCTCCACTCCGCTTTGCCGCAGATTTCTTCCTAGTTGCCACGTCAGCTCCTTTACGTTACGAGAAGGCTTTCAGCAGTGCTTCGAGTGCACCGAGTTTCGCACCCAGCTTAGGTTTGAGTTTGTTGCGACAGGTGGCATCAAACTTTTGCTGACCCGTCAGATGTTTGATGTCTCTCTTTTCGTTGAACCACATTGGGCAGTCTTTCGCTCGCGTGTGGGCCTCGAGGTCCCCATAAAAACCTGCGAGAGCGGTAACTGTTCCATTTGCGACTGCTCGATCTGTTTCCTGACCCTCCGGAGCGAGGTCTTCAAATCCGGCGATTGAGAAAATGATGATTGGAGGTTTGTGTCCGCTTGGCCACCAGCCATAGAGGTTGAGCCAATTATCATCACGCATCCAGTGCCTGGTCACACAGGCCAACACCTCAACTCCAAGCTCCATCGGCATTCTTTCGAGTCTGTGTGCCAGACGTTCGGCCCATAGATACGGAGTTCCCTTGGAGCTGTCGAGATCCCAAACTCCAAGAGGAACGGAGAGGTCTACTAATTCGAATCCAAAGACGTTTTGTGAGCGATTCATACCCGCGACTGTTTTGGTCAAACCTGGAAAGACATTGTCCATGTCCCACACGGCGACCCGCGATGTATGCGATAACGTCGAACGACGAGCCGACGCGCTAATACCGGTTATCGGCGCCCTCATCGGTGTTTTCGGAAGCGGGCACAACGTGGCGTTCGCATCACGAGCGTACAAAACCGGCACTGCCCAATCGATCGGTTCACCGTGCAAAAGATAGTTGACGGCAATCCGTGCTTCCCTAGCAGACTGCCCAAGCGACATCCCTTGTGCGAGAGACCAGTAGAAGTGTTGAGCAAACGAGGTAGCTGATGAATCGAGCACGCTGTACTGGTTCGCCACGAGCGCAGGTAGTCCGTGCGCGACCAGAGATTGCGCGACACCTTTATTAAAATCCGCTCGTCCACCTCGGCCGCTCTCGCAGGAGTTTAGAAACACCAGGCTCAATCCACGGCCCCGAAAGATCTCACGAACTGACCGTTCGCCGAGCGGATATTCACCGCCGCTTTCGTTTACAAACATCAGGCATCCTTCGCCGCGTTCTTCGTCGTACACTCCGTGTCCAATGAAATGTACGACCTGGTAATTTCCGGTTGAGAGATGGCCGTGAATCATAGATGGTGTTGCGCGCGCGAGCGATTCAATCTTCACGAGTCCTGCTTCCACGAGAGGCTCAAAGCCACGCTGAATAACGGAAAGTTCTTGTTCGATCGAAAGCAAACCAAAGCCAACTGGCTGGGCCGACACCAAAAGAATCCGCAACGGTCCACCGGAGCGAACGATCGGATCGGCGGGAACGTTGGTCAGCACGTTCCTGACGAAATGAATCTCCTCGGTCGCAAGATAACTCTGTCGCCCATGGTCATACGCAAACTCCCAGGGCTTTTCGGCGATCCAGGGAATCATTGAAGTAAGGACGAGATCGAGTCGATTCCGCTGACGCGTGCGTGCTTCGTCATACAGACGACGTACGTCACCCTGAAAGAGTGTGTCGAAGAGTTGTCCACCAAACGCGATCATTTCGTCGTCGTTTGGTAATGAACCTTCTTCACGATTTGTATAGGCCTTGATGCGCTCGTGCATTCCGATGATCTGACCGAAACGTGTTTTCTCTTCTCCTCTATCGGCGCGGAGACGCATTGCCGACGTCACTCGAGCGCCACCATAACTTGCAAACACCTGGGCAAACTTCGGCGTTGGTCCAGCCGCGCGACGGGCGTTAGTTCCAGATTGAAACTCGTCCATTATCACCAACTCGAAAACTTCGCTCACGTCGTCGTTGCGTATGGCTGAAGTGGTCAATGGAAGGGCTAAAAGAGGTGCTTCGGTTGGAGGCGCTTCGGTTGGAGTTGCCTGTGCTCTTTGTCGCTCCGGTTTTGGATACAACATTTTGGCAAACGCAAAGTCATTCGGGTTGATATCCGTTCCGCCTTTGATCGGCTTGCGATTCTTCATGATCGATCCCGGCAGCTGGTAACACATGATTGAGAGAGGATCGACCTCTTTGGTACCCATGATTGATTTCTTCACAAGCGGCGTAAGAACTTGTTCCTCGGTTTCTTCTTCGGACCATCCCTCGGTGCGATCGAAGTACGCAAACGCTTTCTTACGATCGATACCATTCACAATTTCACTTCGCATGTGCTCGTGATCAAACCCAAGCGTATGTCCTGCTTCGTGTCGAACCACGCGCCGAAACTCGGCGTCGGACATCTTCATCGTAAAGCTCTCGAGATTGAGAGTCGGTTCGCTTTCGTCGGCTTCAAGAATTTCAGTGCCAACATAAGACCAGTAGCCAGCTATATCAGCTGGCGAATCGAATCGCGCTATGCGGACCTGTCCAGTGCCCTGCGTCTCTGAGAACAACACGTTCGCTTGCTCACCCCAGGCGTTCATGTGTTTGATAATGCGTGAGCGCAGCGCAGTACTCGGAGTATCGAGGAAGGAAACACTCAAACGCACACCCGTTGAAGGCCACTTGCGCGCAATCACGACGGCTATGCGTCTTGGTCCTCCGATGCGCCCAATTGGTGAACGCCTGACCGTGCGTCGCTCCGATGCGTTTTCAGGGTTGATTTCGATAGCGCGTCGCTCCGCCGCAACGAGCTTTTCGATAGGAAGGCTCTTGGGTCGACAAACAATTATTGACATAGTGATTTGAGAGGGTTTGCGAAACGTAAACAGGCAGCACGGGTCTAAGAACCGAACTGAGAAATTGAGAGCACTGCGAGGGAGCGACAGTTTATCTGACGGCCGCCGGTTAACGCTAGGATGAGATGAATTAGCTCGGGGCAGTTAGCCCGACTGTCAAGGAGGGCCCTGGGTTGCGCTGATAACGCCGACCCATGTTGAGCCCTCCTTGACAGTCGGGCTACTGCCCCGAGCCTATTTAACGTAGAGCACACAGAGACTGTGTGAGAATATCTTACGCGCCTATTACAAGTCAGATCGCGAGGTCGACAATGAGTTTCCGAGTCATCACTACATTAACTTTGCTCTTGCTTGCGTCATTCGCCACGCTTGGTCAGGAGGCTGCCGCGAAAGCCGAGAAGAAAGATTGGATTCAACTGTTCAATGGCAGGAATCTCGATGGCTGGACCGTGAAGATCACTAAACACAAACTTGGCGAAAACTTCGGAGACACGTTTCGCGTGGAAGATGGCGTGCTCAAGATTTCCTACGACAAGTATGAAACGTTAGACGGACAATTTGGGCATCTCTTCTACAAAGAAAAGTTCTCCTATTACCTGGTGGCAGTTGAATATCGATTCACCGGTCAACAGGTAAAGGGAGCGCCGGCCTGGGCGTTTCGCAACAACGGCATCATGGTTCATTCGCAGTCACCTGAAAGCATGGAACTGGATCAGGACTTTCCCACGTCGATAGAGGTCCAACTATTGGGAGGCGATGGCGAGCATGATCGACCCAATGGCAACGTCTGCACGCCGGGAACTAATATCGTGATCGATGGCCAACTCTACACGCCGCATTGCTACCAGCTCAAAGCAAAAACGTATCACGGCGACGGCTGGGTAAGAGTAGTTGCTGAAGTCCTTGGTTCCGATCGCATCACACACTTTGTAGAAGGCACACCAGTCATCACCTATTCAAGTCCACAACTTGGAGGCGACGTTAAGAGCGCGGTATTCGCAAAGCGCTCAGGCGAACTTTTGAGTGAGGGCTACATTGCGCTCCAAGCGGAAAGTCATCCCACTGAGTTTCGCAAAGTCGAAGTGTTGAATCTGATGGGTTGTACGGATAGGAAAGCGAAGAACTTCAAGGCTTACTACGTGAAACCTGACAATACGAAGTGTGTTTATTAGCAGGCATTTCGGAAATGGAAGCTGCTCAAACCAAAGAGATCTACTCAGAACCATCTCTTATTTAGCGCTCTCTCCCTTTAGTTTGAGTTTTTTTGGCCATAAGTCTTGTAGCCTCAATTGATAATCTGTATACTCCGCGCAAATTTTGGGAGCCGGATAGGCTCCATTCTTTACCAGCTTTAGTTCGACACGCGAACAAATAGGGTTAACCAAGGAAAGAAGTTCTTTCAAGGGGTTTTCCGTTCAGGTGGTAGGGAAGTTTTTCCGACCTCAGTCTTTAAGCATTCACGGCAAAGCTTAGAGCGAAAACAAAAAAAATACGTACCGCTTTACCTTTCGTGTCTTACGTCATTATGGGTTCTGGCGACTTTGTTCGGCTTGACAACAAAGTTCTGTAGGAAGCGTTGAATCGATTTCGTGCTGGTAGCACATTGCCTTACCGCTGTTCCAGTACTTCGCATTAATCGTTCAAAACTCAACCCGAAGAGTTGAATGGTTGACGGTCAATCTCCACCCAAAAACCGACGGAGGAACAAATGAGAAAGAGCATCCAAAGAAAAAGCATTCTCCTCGCATTTACATTGGTTTTGGTTACTACTCTGTCAGTCGCTGCTCAAACTATCAGTGGCGTGATGGTTGGCAAAGTGACAGACGCACAAGGAGCATCAGTCCCAAATGCTCAAGTTACGGTAACCAGCCTCAGCAAGAAAGAAACCAAGACAGCTCAAACCGACCAGGATGGTCGGTTTGTTTTTCCTCAATTGACCCCCGACCTTTACACGGTCCAGGTTGAGGCAAAGGGATTCAAAGTTTTCAAGCTTGACGGGTTGGTAGTTAATGCGAACGATCGTGTCGCAGCCCCCGACATCGCACTTGAAGTTGGAGCCGTTACGGAAAGCGTAACGGTCATTTCAAGTGGGGAACAACTTCAAGCCGAAAGCGCTGAGCGCGGAACCGCAATCGTAGCCGAGCAAATTCAGAATATCGCGGTGAACGGTAGAAGCTACCTATCGTTAACGCGACTTGCGCCAGGTGTTGTGAACAACAACAACTACCAGGTCTCGGGCCACGCAGGCCTGGCCGGCATTAGCGCGAACGGAGCGAGAGCCAATCAGAATAATCTAACGCTCGATGGCATTGGCAACGTCGACACTGGAAACAACGGCGACCAGTTAGCGACAGTAAGTCTTGATGCAGTTGAAGAGTTCAAGATTCTGACTTCTAACTACCAGGCAGAATATGGACGCTCGTCGGGCGCGCAAATCAGCGTGGTGACAAAGAGCGGCAGCAACGAGTTCCATGGCAGCGGCTATTTGTATCATCGCCACGAAGGCCTCAACGCCAACAACTGGGTCAACAATCGCGAAAAGCTTGCACGTCAGTTCTTCCGCTTCAATAACTTTGGCTACACGATCGGTGGTCCTGTCTACCTTCCACACTTCGGTGAAGGTGGTCCCAGCGTTTGGAGTGGAAAGAACAAGCTCTACTTCTTTGTGACGCAGGAATTCCAGCGACAACTGCGCCCACAAGGCATTCGCAACGTCACCGTGCCAACTGCGTTGGAAAGAAGTGGCGACTTCTCACAAAGTAAAGACAACAACGGCAACAAGGTATTCATTCGCGACTACACAAAGACCGGTACGTGCAACGCCACTATCCAGACGGCGTGCTTCTCAGACAATGGAATCGTCAACAAGATACCCTCGAACCGTTTGTATGGACCGGGACTCGCGATTCTGAATGTGTTTCCACAACCAAATCTCGCAGGCGTGAACGGCGCCAACTTCAGGTCACAAATATCTGACTCTTATCCGCGTCGCGAAGATCTGGTCAGGATTGACTACAAGGCGTCGGATTCGTTAACACTGTTCGGTCGATACATTAACAACATCGACGTTATCTCTTCGTTCTATGGTTCGTTTGTGCTGGGCACGAATCTGCCACTCACCCGTATTAATGACGCCCGACCGGGTAAGGCTTTTGCCGTCGGTGCTACGAAGACGTTTAATCCGACGACGGTCAACGAAGTGACTGTTGGTTTCGGAAAGAATCAAATCAACATCGACGCCTCAGACAGTGGGTTGACACGTGCGGCGACCGGACTTACCAACCTGCCGATGATTTACCCGTCCGCAATTCAACAGGACTACATTCCGCAGTTCAACTTCAATGGTGGTCGCATCGCTAACGGCCCGAATTTCGGCACTAACAACGCGCCGTTCTTCAACTACAACCGGACCTTCGACGTCGTCGATAACTTCTCGAAGATCGTCGACAAGCACTCGCTCAAGGCCGGCGTTTACTTCCAGCGTAGTTGGAAAGACCAGACAGTGTTCACCAACGCCAATGGCAACATTAACTTTATTGACAATGCCCAGAACCCATTCGATACGGGTTTTGGTTTTGCCAATGCGGCCACCGGCGTCTACAACAGTTTCAACCAGGCCTCGAGTTATCCGACGGGCCAATATCGCTACAACAACATCGAGTTTTATCTCCAGGACAACTGGAAAACCACGCAACGGCTGACACTGGATTACGGCATTCGCTTCTACTACATCCAGCCCCAGTACGACCAAGCGTTACAGACTTCAACCTTCTTGCCACAAACTTTTGATCGATCGAAAGCCGTTCGTCTCTATCGACCGGTCTTCGGCACCGACCCTTTAACGGGCGCAACGGGTGTGCGAGTTGGCTTCGATTCGGTTACCGGTGTGACTGTGCCGGGAACGGAAATCGGCAAGATTGTTCCGAACAGCGGAAACATTCTTAACGGAATCGCGAAGGCCGGTTCGGGCACAAACAAATACCTGCAGGAAAGCCCGGGCATTCTTTTCGCCCCGCGCCTTGGGTTTGCATTCGACATAACTGGGAAGGGTGAGTTTGTTCTTCGTGGCGGTGCTGGAATTTTCTACGACCGCTACCAGGGCAACGAGACGTTCGATATGCTTGGAAATCCACCGACGATTTTCACGCCAACTCTCAACTTTGGTTTTCTGAAAGACACCAACCCTTCAAACCTCTTGCTGGCTCCATCTGGTCTCAATGCGTTTTCGTTTGAAGGTCAGATTCCAACTGTTTACCAATTCAACCTCGGCATCCAGGCGAAGTTGCCGTTCGACATGCGACTCGATGCTGCTTTTGTTGGGTCACAGTCGCGACACCTTCTGCAACGCGTAAATCTAAACGCCATTAACTATGGCCTCATGTACAAACGTGAGAACCAGGACCCAACGAGATTTGCGGGTGGTGTAATTCCATTGGTCGAGCCGGGACTGGCTGCTCCTTATGTAAATGCGGGCTTGAGCTTCAGTGGCTCGAATGCACTTCCGCAGGATTTCCTGAGACCTTTTCAAGGTTTTGGAAACATCAACATTCACCAAATGGGCGGCAACTCCAACTACAATTCAATGCAGCTTGGACTGCAGCGCCGGTTTGTGAAGCGCTTCTTCGCACAGGTTAGTTACACGTGGAGTCGTGCGATGGGTACGACGAATGGTAACGATACCGATTTCGTTAGGATCGATACTTTCAATAAAGCGGCGAACTATGGACCGCTTGCCTTTCATCGCAAGCACAATCTCGCGATTAACGGGATCTACGAATTACCAAACCTTTCGAGATACATGGACGATAACAAGGTCGTAGGTTTCTTTACTGACCACTGGCAGCTCTCGGGTGTTTATGCATTCCAAAGCGGTACGCCTTACGGAGTCGGATTCAGTATCCCTGGCGGTATCGGCAATGCACAACTCACCGGGTCAGCCACGGAAGGCGCACGCATTCGAGTTCAAGGTGCACCTGGCGCCGGCAATAGCGGAGATCCGTATCGTCAGATATTGACGACCGCATTCACTCCTCCACTGCCTGGAAGTCTTGGCCTTGAATCAGGTCGCAACTATCTAATCGGCCCTGGCATCAATAACGTCGACCTTACACTCCAAAAGACATTCACAATCAAAGAACGTGGACGTCTCGAGTTTCGCGTCGACGCGTTTAATGCTCTCAATCACACTCAGTTTAGCGGCGTAAACTCGACGCTAAATGTTACGAGTTTGACTAACTTCACTCCGACAAACCTGCCGTACGATGCAAATGGCAATTTCATTTTCGCGAATCGCAACGGCTTTGGCACAGTAAACGGCGCACGTGATCCACGAATCTTACAGTTGGTGGCTCGCTTGTCCTTTTAATCAACACAACTCGCACTGTGAAGTAGGCAACAACGGCGGTGGATCTTCTACCGCCGTTGTTTGTCAGTAAAAGGTTCGGGTCGCGGAAGTGACGATGCCCTTCAGTAGCTACAATCGATTCATCGGGCGCGCTCTTCTGGGACCGCAGGCGTCCTCGCCTGCCAACACGGTGCCGAGCTCGTCTTAGTGGCGACCAATGCAGGCGAGGACGCCTGCGGTCCAGAAGAGCGCGCCCGTTGAATTTTCAGGGATTATTAAAGGGCGACAAAAAAACTATGAAGTCTTTAGCGTTGGGTCTGTTTCTTTTCGCAATGCTTGCGGCAAGCGTTTCGACGACCACACCACCGGTGCAAAAAACGTCATACGGACTCTTTGACGATCATTCCGACGTAGGTCCGGTGAAGAACAAAGGCGAAGTCAACTACGACGCTAGTCGTCAGGAATATACGTTGACTGGATCGGGCACGAACATGTGGCTCGGAAGTGACGAGTTTCATGTTGTGTGGAAACGCGTGAAAGGCAACTTTATCTTGTCGAGTCGGGCGCAGTTTGTTGGGAAAGGAGTTGAGCCACACAGAAAGATTGGCTGGATTGTTCGCAAGAGTCTTGAGCAAAACTCTCCGCACGCGACCGCTGTCGTTCATGGCGACGGTAGAACTTCATTGCAGTTTCGTCGCACAAGTGGAGCAATAACAGAGGAAAAGATTTTCACCATAAAGGACGCTGACGTTCTGCAGTTGGAGCGGAAGGGCGATACCTACATCGCGTCGATGGCGAAGTTCGGTGATCCATTTGTCAGTGAACAAATCTCCGGTTTGGATTTAGGAGATGAAGTCTACGTTGGGCTGTTTGTCTGTTCTCACAACAAGGACGTGGTTGAAAAAGCCGTCTTCAACAATGTCCGGATTACAATTCCAGCGCGAGATAATTTTGTCCCTTACCGTGAATACATCGGGAGCGATTTGGAAATCCTGGATGTTACAACCGGAAATCGTCGGACTATCTACCACGTTGCGGACTCACTTCAGGCACCCAATTGGACTCGTGATGGGAAAACACTTATATACAACCGCAATGGTCGTCTCTATCGATTCGATTTGAAGAGCGGAACACCCACGGAACTAAACACCGACTTTGCGATCCGCAACAACAACGATCATGTATTGTCGTTCGACGGAAAGATGCTTGCGATCAGTCATCACGTTAGTGAGGAACAGAATCAGTCAAATGTATTTACGGTGCCGGCTAGTGGTGGTAAGCCAAAGAGAATCACGAAAACTGGGCCTTCGTATCTTCATAGTTGGTCACCAGATGGAAAGTCTTTGATTTTCACCGGAGGGCGAAACGGTGAGTTTGATATCTTCAAGATCTCAGCACTCGGTGGGGACGAAACCAACCTCACAAAAACGCCGGGACTCGATGATGGACCGGAATATACCCCTGACGGCAAGTACATCTATTTCAACTCGACGCGAAGTGGCTTGATGCAACTCTGGCGTATGAAGCCGGATGGCTCGCAACCGGAACGAGTGTCGAATGACGAATTCAATAATTGGTTTCCCCATATTTCACCCGATGGGAAGTGGATAGTCTTTGTATCGTTCCTCCAGGATGTGCGGCCGGACGATCATCCGTTTTACAAGCACGTCTATATTCGCTTAATGCCGATATCCGGTGGACCGGCGAAGGTTGTTGCTTACCTTTATGGTGGACAGGGTACGATCAATGTTCCCTCGTGGTCGCCGGATGGTAAGAAGGTAGCGTTTGTTAGTAACAGTGATGTCTTGAAGTAATTCTCAGAGATGAGGTCAGTACCACTACGCGGTAGCGTGTGGCTCCTGACCGAATATAGCGATTCTCGAAATGTCAGCGAGCCACACGCTACCGCGAAGTGGTACTGACTTCAGAAAATAGAATTGAACCAGCCTACCGGTCGGGAGACCTAATCGAATATGCGAAAATTGTTTACGCTCGTTCTCTTATTAACACTGCCTTCAAACTTTGCTTTTGCTCAATCAACATCGTCCGTGCGAACCCCATCGCCTGCCGAAATGAATGCTCGCGTTGAAACAATAGTTACTCAGCTAACGCTCGACGAGAAACTCGATTTGCTCGGCGGCGTGGATGGTTTCTTCATTCGCGATGTCCCTCGTCTCAATCTGCCCAGGTTAAAAATGGCGGACGGTCCGATAGGCGTTCGTAACTTCGGACCAGCCACTGCTTTCGCCGGTGGTATTGCTTTGACTGCCAGCTGGAACACCACTCTGGCAGAGCTTGTAGGCAGGGAACTCGGACGCGACTCGCGCGCGAAAGGCGTTCACTTTTTGCTCGCTCCTGGCGTGAACATCAACCGCGCGCCGATGAACGGTAGAAACTTTGAATACTTCGGCGAAGATCCCTTTCTCGCTTCGCGAATGGCAGTGAACTACATCAACGGCGTACAGAGCCAGGGCGTCAGCGCAACAGTCAAACACTTTTTGGGAAACAACTCCGAGTTTGATCGACATAAGACTGATTCAATCATCGAGGAACGCGCGCTTAGAGAGATCTACATGCCTGCCTTTGAGGCCTCAGTGAAAGAAGCTCACGTTGGCGCCATCATGGATTCCTATAACCTCACGAACGGTTTGCACATGTCGCAAAACAAATATCTGCTGACGGATGTGGTGAAGAAGGACTGGGGCTTTGACGGCCTAATAATGTCCGATTGGTCAGCGACCTACGACGGTGTCGAAGCGACAAACGCCGGACAAGATCTCGAGATGCCTTCAGGTCTCTATATGAATCGTCAAACCTTGAAAGCCGCTATCGAACAAGGCAAAGTTTCAATCGATACGATCAACGACAAGGTACGACGCATCATCGGCACCGCCGCGAGATTTGGCTGGCTCGATAAGAGTCAAACTGAATTGTCTGTTCCTCGTTACAATCCTGAAGGTCGAAAGATTGCTCTCGAAGCAGCTCGTGAAGGAATCACCTTGTTAAAGAATGAAGGCGATCTGCTTCCGCTCAACAAAGCCCAAACGAAAACAATTCTTGTCGTCGGTCCCAACGCTTATCCCGCTGTTGGCGTCGGCGGCGGTAGTGCTGCGGTCGAGCCTTTTGCGTCGATCAGTGTCCTTGAAGGATTGAGTAATTACTCAGGTGGTGCAATCAAAGTAATGTACGACCGTGGTCTTCAGACCTATAGCGATCTGGCAATCGCTACTGATTTCACTACTGCGGCAACAAATGGTCAGGCAGGAATTCAAGCTGAGTATTTTGAAACGCCTGAGTTGACTGGCAAACCGCTCGTCGGGCGTATCGAGCAACACATCGACTTCGGTACTGGAGCTCGCTTGCTGTTTCCGGAACAAACACTCTCTTCACGCTGGACAGGTTACTTCACTCCGCAAACGCCAGGTTCTTACGACATCTTTGTCCAAACAACTCGCGAGATCGGAGGCTCGTATCGTCTGTTCGTGGACGACAAAGTTGTAATCGACAATTGGACGACGTTGAAGGCCCTGGCCGACTATCGCGCCTTGAACCTGACTGCCGGCCCGCACAAAGTCGTGCTCGAGCAGCATGGCCGAGGCGTGCGACGTGCAGCACGATTGCGAATGGGAATCGTCAACGTGGGCAAACTGGTAAGTGAGGATGCGAAGAAGATGGCTGCGAGCGCTGATGCGGTCGTTGTCGCAGCTGGTTTTGATTCTGATTCTGAAGCGGAAAGTGCTGATAGAACTTTTGGCTTGCCGTTGGGGCATGACGAACTAATCCAGCAAATGGCTGCCGCTAACAAGAAGACGATCCTGGTTCTCAATTCGGGTGGAAGTGTAGACACGAATCCATGGCTCGATAAGATTCCGGCGTTGGTCGCAGCCTGGTATCCGGGACAAGAAGGTGGGACTGCCGTTGCGGAAGTGTTGTTTGGCGACGTGAATCCATCCGGCCGTTTGCCTGTTACCTTCGAACGGCGCTGGGAAGACAATCCAGTTCACGATAGTTATTACCCGGCTGAAGGCACCAAACGTGTCGTTTATAAAGAAGGGATTTTTGTTGGCTATCGAGGTTACGAGCCTAATGGCACCAAGCCACTCTTTCCTTTTGGCTTCGGATTGTCCTACACAACGTTCAAATACGACGGGCTCTCGATCAAGCCTATAACTACGACGGTCGGGAACGAGGTTGGTCGAAGGTTTGAAGTCGCGTTCACAGTCACCAACACCGGAAAGCGCGAAGGTGCCGACGTTGCTCAAGTTTACGTTGGCGACACACACAGTTCGGTTCCGCGGCCCGCAAAGGAACTGAAAGGATTCGTTAAAGTCAGTCTACGTCCCGGTGAGACGAAAAGAGTCTCGGTTGTTCTCGACAACAGATCGTTGTCGTATTTCGACGTTGCGAATAAACAATGGCGGGCTGATGCGGGTGACTTTGATGTCTTAGTTGGTCGCTCCTCTCAGCAAATCGAACTTCGCGGGAAGCTGACGTTGAGCGCTCCTGTGGTAAGTCCCAAATAGTGCGCGCTTCTCTGTGCGATCTCTGTGTTCTCTGTGGTTGACCGGGCATTAGCTTCAGCCATTCTCACCACAGAGACACAGAGAAAACAGAGACCGCACAGAGAAGAGAATTAGGCTTGGAATTAACTTTGAGGCAGACAGTTAACAAATTTCACCTCGCGATGCAGGCGAGATTCATGAGGGCAATCAAATGAGGAAACTTCAAGCGATCTTGTTGTCGTGTGTTCTGTTCTCCGGGCTTGTACCGCTTTTTGGGAAGTCGCTGGATACTCCGCCCACTACCTCCGAAGATATTGAGGCAAGAGTTAACTCCATTCTGAGTCAGCTTACCCTTGAAGAGAAAGTTGATCTGCTGGCGGGCGTCGACGGTTTTTTCATTCGCGATGTCCCACGTCTCAAACTCCCGCGCTTTAAAATGGCTGACGGCCCAATCGGTGTCCGGAACTTTGGGCCTGCTACGGCGATGGCGGGTGGCATTGGCTTAACTGCTACCTGGAATCCGTCGCTGGCCGAGCGAGTAGGAACTGAGATTGGTCGCGACGCACGGGCGAAGGGCGTTCATTTCATGTTGGGCCCGGGAGTGA
>Ga0207691_10002085_pt1 | contig 19519 bp, 15 predicted proteins | sample KBSM13metaG_FD_184327 | JGI IMG/M metagenome (GOLD analysis project Ga0207691, IMG submission 184327) | Miscanthus rhizosphere microbial communities from Kellogg Biological Station, Michigan, USA - KBS M1-3 metaG (SPAdes) (version 2) | ecosystem: Host-associated > Plants > Roots > Rhizosphere >... | reverse complement strand
GCGTCAGCGTGACGGTGTTCGTGCTGGCCGACGTCCCCGCCGGCGCGACCAACAACCAGTACGCCAACGTGCGCCTGACCGCGCGCGCTACGCCGGTCGGCAGCACGACGCCGATCGCACAGACCGCTGGCGCCGACACCGCCGGTGTCGACGTGGTGTGGGCAGATGCGGGTCGCGACAACTCCGAGTCGGCCGCCGATCAGTACGCGGTCAGCGTGGCGCTGACGCTCACCAAGACCGCCGCGTTGATCAGCGATCCGTTCAACCTCACGACCAACCCGAAAGCGATTCCGGGCGCGGTGATGGAGTACACGATCGTCGTGACCAACTCCAGCACGGTGCAGGACGCGACCGCCGTGAGCGTGACCGACAACATTCCGGCCAACACGACCTTCCAGCCGGGCAGCATCCAGCTGAACGGCGGCGGCTTGCCTGACAGCAACTTCCTCGCCGGTCCGCCGGCGCGAGTGGTCGTCAATGCCGGCACGGTCGTGAAGAACAACGGCACGGTCAACGGAACGGCGACGGTCAAGTTCCGAGTGACGATCGACTGATCGATGCTCAGAGTCTCCTCGCAGACTGTGATACACAACGCAGGCGGGACGGTGCATAACCGTCCCGCCTTCGGTGTATCTATGGGCGTGTGTTTTGCACGCCTCGCGGGCGTGCTGCTCGCCGGTCTGCTGTGCGTTGTGCGACCGGCTCTTGCGCAAACTGTGACGCCGGCCGGTACTGCGATCGACAACGCTGCAACCGTCACGTTCGTGGGTGCAGGCGGGACGCCGACCACGATCACCACCAATCGCGTTTCAGCTATCGTGACTCCGCCGCCAACCTTGTCGGCGGTCGCGATCCTGCGCGCGGCAGGTGGCAACGGCACGCCGAGCATGGCGGGCCCGACTCAGTGCAGTGGCTCGAGCGGCATGATGACGTTGCCGGCGCCGGTCCAGGCGAACGGCACAGCGCTCGATCCTTCGCAGCCGATTCCTCTGGCCTCGACAGCGACACTGCATGGCGGCGAGGCTGCGTTCGTGCGCGTGATGGATGCGGATCAGAACCGCGATCAGGCCGCCATCGACTATCTCAACGTGCGACTCAGCACTCCGGGCGGCGATGCGGAGACGTTGCGCATCGCGGAGACTGGCGCGAACACCGGCATCTTCGTCGGCTACATCCAGACGCGTGCGGCTGCAGTCACGGCTGGCAATTGCGTGCTCGAAGTCGAGCGCAATGCCGAGATCGACATTCGTTACGTCGACGCCGTCGACGCGAACGACACCAGCACCGCCAGCGCGCTGGTCGACCCGTACGGTCTGGTCTTCGATTCGCGCACCGGCACACCGATCAACGGCGCGCGCGTGCGACTGATCGATGCCGCTACCGGCATGCCTGCCGCGGTCGTCGGCGACGACGGCGTCAGCAACTACCCGTCGGAAATGCTGACCGGCTCGCCGGTCACGGATGCGGGCGGCACGGTCTACAGCTTGCCGGGCGGCGTGTTTCGCTTCCCCCTGGTCGCGCCGGGCAACTATCGACTGGAAGTCGATCCGCCGGGCGGCCACGCATTCCCGTCGACGTTGAGCATCGCCGATCTGGCGCAAACGCCCGGCGGTCCGTATCGCCTGAGCGCCGGCTCGTTCGGCGCCCCGTTCGCGGCCGACACGCCGCCGGCCGTCGCGATCGACGTGCCGCTCGATGCGGCCGCGACGCAGTTGTTCATCCAGAAGACGACCACGACGACCGTGGCCGCAGTCGGCGATTTCGTTCAGTACGAGCTGCACGTCGAGAACACTTCCAGCAACGCCGGGGTTGCCAGCGTGCAGACGGTCGACCAGCTCCCGCTCGGTGCGCGTTATCGCCCGGGCTCGACGCGTTTCGGCTCGACAGTGGCGCCGGATCCGGCGATCAGCGCGGACGGTCGCACGCTGACGTTCACCAGCGGCGCGCTTGGCGCCGGCCAGCGTCTCGACATCCGCTACGTCGTAGAGATCACGGCCGGTGCGCGCGGCAAACAGCTCGTCAACGCGGCGCACGCGATCGGTCCGGACGGTCTCGCATCGAACTCGGCGCAGGCGACGATTCAGCTGCGCGAAGAGTTGTTCCGCAATCGCGCGATCCTGATGGGTCGCGTCGTCGAAGGCGATTGCGCGACGCCGACGCAGCAGCTCGCGGGCGTCGCTGGCGTGCGCGTATATCTCGAAGACGGCCGCTACTCAGTGACCGACGAAGAGGGCAAATACCACTTCGAAGACGTCGAGCCGGGCACGCACGTCGTGCAGATGGACACCGTAACGGTTCCGCAAACGCATCAACTCGCTGGCTGCAGCGATCACGTGCGCAATGCCGGCCGCGCGTACTCGCAGTTCGCAGACGTTCGCGGTGGCGCTCTCTGGCGCAGTGACTTCGTGCTTGCACGCCGACTCGCGCCGAAGGGTCGCCTCGCGCTGCATCTTGAAACTACTGTCGCCGGCCCGACGCAGCTGCTCCACACCGCGAAGGTGAATGCCGCGCAGCTGCCCGTCACTGCCGCTCGCTTGATGATGATGCTGCCCGAAGGCCTGGAATATCAGCCTGGCAGCGCGCAGCTCGATGGCCAGCCGGTTGCCGATCCGACGATCAACAGCAACGTGCTGACCTTCGCGCTCGGCGACCTGAGCAGCGATCGTGAAGAGAAACTGACGCTGCGGACGCAGTCGACGGCGGGTGCCAGCGGCGCGATTTCCGTCAAGGCGCTCACGATGTTCGATACGCCGTCGGCCGCTGCTCAGCGCACGGCGCCCGTCGAGAACGTGATCCTGCGCGGCGAGATGCTGTTCGAGAGCGCGTCCTATCGCTTCACGCCGCGCTTCGACGTGCTCGACACCGCCATTCAGGCGGCCGATCGCGCGCAGCTCGACAAGATCGCGAATGACTGGCGCGGCGTCAGCCATCTGCGCCTGACCGCGGTCGGTCACTCGGATCAGATGCTGATCGCTGCGCGCAACCGCACGACGTATGCCGACAACTACGCACTGTCGCGGGCGCGCGCCGAAGTCGTTGCGAAGTACCTGGTCGAGCGCCTGAACATCGATCCCTCGCGCGTGACCATCGAAGGTCATGGCTCCGACGAACCGCTGGCGACCGGCCACGATCGCGCGAGTCTCGCGATCAACCGTCGCGTCGAAATCGCGATCGAAGGTCTCCGCGTCGTCGCCGCCGGCGGCCTCACGGTCAAGACCGCGGCCGCGGACGCGCAGGTCGATACCGTCGGAACGCTCGGTGCGCCGGCCGCTGCGACTGCCGCTGCTCCGAAGGTCCACGCCCCTGTGAAACACGAATTCGATGTCGAGCAGCTGCAGCCGGCCACCGCGTGGCTCGCGCCGGCCGAGGACGAGATTCCTGCGATCCCGAGCTTGCGCGTCGTCGTCCAGCATCTGCCGACCGAGGCGGTCGAGCTGCAGATCAACGGCGCGGTGGTCAGCCCGCTCAACTTCGACGGCGTCGAGAGCAACCAAGCCAACACCGTCAGCGTGAGTCGCTGGCGCGGCGTCGACTTGCGCGATGGCGCCAACGAGCTGATCGCGATCGTTCGCGATGCCGAAGGCAACGAGCTGCAGCGGTTGACTCGCACCGTGCACTACGCCGGCGGCGCGGTGCGCGCCGAGATCGTGCGCGAGTCTTCGACCCTCGTGGCCGATGGCCGCACGCATCCGGTCATCGCGGTCCGCATGATCGACGCGGCGGGTAAGCCGGCGCGTCCGGGCACGCAGGGCTCGTACCGCGTGCAGGCGCCGTATCGCTCGTGGTTCGAAATCGAATCGATGAACGAGAACAAGCTGGTCGCCGTCGGCGATCGCGAGCCGACGTTCAGCGTCGATGCCGATGGCCTCGCGCGCCTGGAGCTGGAGCCGACGACGCAGGCGGGCACCGCCATCCTGCGCCTGCGCTTCAGCGAGCGCCGCGAGCAGGAAATCCGCGTATGGCTGGAGCCGCAGTCGCGCGACTGGATCCTGGTCGGCATCACCGAAAACACTTCGGCGTATCGCACGATCAGCAACAACATGCAGTCGGCCGCCGCTGCCGGCCTGCAAGAGGGTTACTCGAGCGAGGGTCGCGTGGCGTTCTTCGCCAAGGGCGCGATCAAAGGCGAGTACCTGCTGACTGCCGCGTACGACTCCGCGCGCGATCACGAAGAGTCGAAGGACAAGCTGCTGGGCACGATCGAGCCGGATCGCTTCTACACGCTCTATGGCGATGCGACCGAGCAGCGCTTCGAAGCGGCAACTTCGCGCAAGCTGTTCGTGAAGATCGAGCGCCGGCAGTTCGCTGCGCTGTTCGGCGATTTCGAGACGGGCCTGACGTTGACCGAGCTCACGCGCTACAGCCGTACGTTCACGGGTCTCAAGTCCGACTACGCGGGCGAGCACTTCGGCTACAGCGCGTTCGCTGCCGAATCCGAACAGGGCTACGTGAAGGACGAGCTGCAGGGCGACGGCACCTCCGGCCTGTATCGGCTGTCGCGCCGCCCGATCATTCTGAACAGCGACAAGGTCCGCCTCGAGGTGCGCGATCGCTTCCGCAGCGAAGTCGTGCTCGAGTCGCGCAAGCTCTCGCCGTTCATCGACTACAGCATCGACAATCTCAACGGCACGCTGTTCTTCAAGCAACCGGTGCCGAGCCGCAACGAGGATTTCAATCCGGTCTACATCATCGCGGAGTACGAAGTGCTCAATGGCGGCGCGGCGCAGATGACCGCCGGCGGTCGCGCGTCGGTGAAGCTCGCGAACGACAGCGTCGAGATCGGCGCGAGCTATGTGCAGGAAGGTGCTGCAGCGGGCGACAGCCGGATCGCGGGCACGGATCTGCGTTGGCAGGTCGCGCCGGCGACTGAAGTGCGAGCGGAAGTTGCGCGCAGCGAATCGGATGATCCGGCGCGTACGGCGAGCGCCAGTGCGTATCTGACCGAAGTCACGCACGTCAGCGAGCGCCTCGACACGCGTGCCTACGTCCGCGAGCAGGAAGTGGGCTTCGGCGTCGGCCAGCAGGCGGGGAGCGAAGCGGGTACGCGCAAGGTCGGCGTCGATGGCCGCTATCGCTTGACGGAGCGCTTCACGGTCGAGGGCGAGACGTATCGACAGGAAGTGCTCGAGAGCGGCGCGCAACGCGAGTTGCTCAGCGCTCAGCTCCGTCGCGACGCAGATGATTATTCAATCGGCGCCGGCGCGCGGCACGTTGCGGACACAGGCCTGCCCGGCGGCGACACTGAATCCGAGCACGCGTTCGTCAACGGCAGCCTCGATCTGTTCAAGGATCTGATCACGCTGCGTGCGTCGCAGGACTTCGCGCTCGGCGGCAAGAACTCTAGCGTCGACTTCCCGACGCGCTCGGTCGTCGGTCTCGACTATCACTGGCGCCCGAGCACGACCTTCTTCGGCGAGTGGGAGCACGCGGACGGCGATCGCTTCGACGCCGAGACTACACGTCTCGGCGTGCGCACCGTGCCGTGGGAACGCGCGCAGCTGCAGACGAGCATCAATCAGCGCGCGACCGAGTTCGGTCCGCGCCTGTTCGCGAATACCGGCCTGACGCAGGGCTGGCAGTTGAACGAGCGTTGGGCGTTCGACTTCGGCGTCGATCAGAGCAAGACGATCGCAGAAGCAGGCCCACAACCTATCCAGCCGTTCAATCCGGCCGTGCCGCTGGCCTCGGGTACGGTCGATGGCGGCGACTTCCTCGCGACGTTCGTCGGTGCGCTCTACCGCAGCGAGCTGTGGACGTTCACGTCGCGCCTGGAAAACCGCCACTCGGACGAAGAGGACCGCCGCATCGTGTCCGGCGGCTTCTATCGCGAACCGGTTGCCGGCCATGCGTTCTCGATGAGCGCGCACTGGTTCGATTCGACGTTCACTAACGGCAGCGACGCGACGGCGGGCGAGATGCAGCTGGGCTGGAGTTATCGGCCGGCGACGAGCGCGTGGATCATCCTCGATCGCCTCGATCTCAAGCACGATGCGCGCAGCGATGCGTCGAGCGACATCGAGTCGGCGCGCGTGATCAACAACCTCAATGCGAACTGGCAGCTCGACCTGCAAACGCAGCTCGGCCTGCAGTTCGGCGGCCGCTATGTGCGCAGCACTTTCGACGGTGAGCGTTACAGCGGCTTGTCGACGCTCTACGGCATCGACGTGCGGCGCGAGCTGACGATGCGCTTCGACGTCGGCCTGCACGGTACGATGCTGAGCTCGCTGGCGTCGGGCGTGAGCGACCAGTCGGTCGGCGTCGACGTCGGCGTGACCGTGGCGCGCAACGTGTGGATCTCGATCGGCTACAACTTCGCGGGCTTCCGCGACGACGACTTCGAGGCGAGCCGCTACACGGCGCAAGGTCCGTTCATCAAGTTCCGCATGAAGGCCGACCAGGACACCTTCCGCGACATGGTGCACATGTACTCAGGCGGGCGCTAACCCGTGCACAACGACACGGCGCCTGTCTGCTCGCGGGCGCCGAAACTCCACAGCGTCGTCACTTCCAGCTGCAGCGTTCCCGTCGTCGTATCGAGCGTGTGGCGCCACGCGATCACATCGACGCGGTCGCAGGTGCTGGAAATTCCAGCGCGCGCGAGCACGCCCATGTGCAATGTGTGAGACAGCGTGGTCGAGGTCGACGAGCCGCTGCTTTCGAGCACTGCATTGCCGAAGTTGTTGTACTTGGTGAACTGCCACAAGTACTCGCTCAGACTGCGCAGCTCCGCGGCTGTCAGAGGCCGAAGATTCAACTTGCCTGCCGGACCCGCCGCCGCACGCAGGTTCGCCGCCGCACGATCGAGATACGCGCACTTGAACACGCGCGCGCGAATGAAGAACGTCGGATCGCCTTGACGCACGCGGCCGAATTCGAAGAAGCGCGGGTCGTCGTTGGTCTCGACCAGGTCCGAATACTGCGGCGAATGTTCCGCGCCGAGCTCCGACCAGCTGAGCGCTTGATTCCAGTCGTCGGTGCACAGTTCGTAGAGCGGTTGCGGAGCGACGGCAGCTGCGTCGACGTCCGCATTCTTCAAATGCATCGTCGAGACGTAGTCATGGCCGCTCGGCGCCGGGTCGCTGTAGAAGCCAACGGGCGTACGCGGACCGGTGCCGTAGACGCTCTGCGCGATCTCCAGATCCGATTGCGTGACGGGCCGCGGCGGCGCGCTCGCATTCGGCGTCGGCGCCGTGCTGTCGCCGCCACCACCGCCGCACGCACTGAGGACCAGGGCTGTCAATGCTGTTAGTTGTTAGTGTAGTTGTGAGTGAGCGTTTACGAGATCCTGAATCCTTCAAGTTGTTTACCTGCTCTATCGTCCTGGCTGAGCAGTGCTTGAGGGATTTGCCGTCAGGGCGTTTAACGTAAGTGCGTCAGGCGTCCGGCGCGAGGAATTCCGGCGAAAGAACGGGCTCCAGAATGCGCCGGCGGCTGTCGAGCGAGAGCGTTTCCCACTGCACTTTGCGCAGAGCTACTGCGCGCAGCTCGGCGTCCGTGGCCATCCGTGGCGCGGTTTCCGACGCAGGTGGCGCGGTCGTGCGCAGGCGGCGCGTACCGCCGGTCTTTAATATGTCTGCGACGGCAGCGAGGACGACATCGTTCTGCGTCAGTGCGCCGTGATTCTCGTTCGCGAACCACGTTGCGGCGTCATCCCACTGAGCTCGCGACAGCGGCACTGTGCCGTCGCCGTCGGCTCGATACTCGTAGCGGAATCCGCCGTCGCACAATCCGACCGAGACGATCGTCTCCTGGCCGACACCCGCGATCACATTGCAACGATCGTTGGCAGGCGGCAGCTTCGCGCGAAATTTGCGTGCACGTGCGAGCAGCTTGGCGTCAGGCGCGAGTTCGTCCGTCGGCCAGTTGTCCGGCTCGAGCAGATCGATCGGCAGCATCTGATAGATGCCGGGCAAAGTGTGATAGACCGCGCGCGCGAGTTGCTCCGCGGTGTGCATGCGATCGAGCGCTGCGATCTTGCGCACCGTCGGGTACACCGCCCGCAATGCCTGCAGTGGCGCGAACGCTCCATCGTTCGGCGCACCGAGCTGAATCAACCGTGCGATGCGTCGCCTGTCGTAAGCGAGAGCGGCGCGCGCCACCAAGCCGCCCATGCTGTGCCCGACGACGAGTGCCCTGCGCTCACCGCTGCGTTCGATCAAACGTGCGAACGCACGTGCCAGCTCATCGACATCGCGCCGCCAGTCGAACGGACAGAACAGCGGACGGAAGCCGGCGATTTCCAGCCGCAGTCGCAGCTTCAGATAGCCAGGCAACATCACGCCGACTGCTCGCAGCGAGCGCGATCCCGGCATCGCGAGTTGACTCAGCGAGCCGTTCGCGACGGCAGTCGGATGCAGCCATAGCAGCGAATAGCTTTTCCGCGCGACGAGGCCGAGACGCGACCCCATGATTCCCGGCAGTACGAACACGCGACGACCTCGTGGATTGCGTCGCGTCGCTGCAAGCTTGGCGAGCTGCGCCAGCTCTCGATACTCCAGGTCGCCGAAGTACGCGGCGAGCAGCGCCGCGTGTGCACCGGAGCGCAGCAGCGCAACGATCTGGTCGTCGTGAAGATCACCGATGCTGGGAACGCTCGCCTCGGCCATTACGTGCTCAAGTGGCCATCGACGAATGGATCGTGTCGCACACCGCGCTGATGGCGTCGGTGCGCGCCGTGCTCTTGCGCCACACCGCGCCGACGCTGCGCGACGGGATGGGCCGCACGAATTCTTTGACCGTCAATCCATGACCGGAGCCGAACGGGCCGCGCGTCGCGAGCTCGGGCAGCAGCGTGATGCCGAGACCGGCCGCCACCATCTGGCGCAGCGTTTCCAGGCTCGTGGCGCGATAGTCTTCGCTCTCCTTCACATCGATGCGGCTGCAGACATCCAGCGCTTGATCGCGCAAGCAGTGGCCGTCTTCGAGCAGCAGCAGCGTCTCGCCGGTGAGGTCGTCGATCTTCACGTTGGCGCGCTTGGCGAGCGGACTGTGCGTCGGCACCGCGAGCGTGAAGTTCTCTTCGTACAGCGCTCGCGCTTCCAATCCTTCGAGCGGCACCGGCAACGCGAGAATTCCCAGATCGATATCGCCCGCGCGCAGCTTCTCCAGCAGCGGCTGCGTTTGATACTCGTAAAGCATCAGCTTCAAGCGTGGTAGGTGCTTGCGCAGCTTGCGAGTGATCAGCGGCAGCAGATACGGACCGATCGTAGGGATCAATCCCACTTTGAGTTTTCCCGACAGCGGATCGTGCTCGTTGCGTGCCAGCGAAACGATCTCGTCGCTTTCCTGCACGATGCGGCGCGCCAGCGGCAGAATTTTCGCGCCGGTCTCCGTCAAAGCGACCTTGCGGGGCTGGCGTTCGATCAGCTGCACCCCCAGATAGGTCTCGAGCTTCTTGATCTGCGCCGACAGCGTCGGCTGGCTGACGAACGAGCGCTCGGCCGCCTTGCCGAAGTGACGCGTGTCGGCCAGAGCGACGAAGTAGCGCAGGTCGCGGAGGTTCATGGTTGCGGTGCCAGTCGGGATCGATACGTGCGGCTCAATAGCCGATTCCTATCGATTAGTTTAGGTCAATCGATTGGAAAAATGGAGACCCCGTCCGCACCATACGGGTCATCTGCGACGAAGGAGAGATTTGATGCTGACTGTTGGACAGAAATTCCCCCATTTTTCCCTGACCGGCGTGGTCTCGAACGACCTCGCGCACGCCTTCCAGCCGTTCGACCAGGCGTCGAACCCCGGCAAGTGGAAGATCGTGTTCTTCTGGCCGAAGGATTTCACGTTCGTCTGCCCGACGGAAATTGCGGCTTTCGGCAAGCTCAACCGTGAGTTCGCGGACCGCGACGCGGTGATCTACGGCGTGAGCACCGACTCCGAGTTCGTGCACCTGGCCTGGCGCAAGGACAAGGAAGAGCTGCGCAACCTGCCGTTCGCGATGCTCTCGGACATCAAGCGCGAGCTGACCACGGCGCTCGGCGTGCTCGACCCCGAGGCGGGCGTGGCGCAGCGTGCGACGTTCATCGTCGACCCGCAGGGCGTGATCCGCTTCGCCTACGTCACCGACCTCAATGTCGGGCGTAGCCCGGAAGAAGTGTTGCGCGTGCTGGACGCACTGCAGACCGACGAGCTGTGCCCTTGCAACTGGAAGAAGGGCGAAGAGACGCTGAAGGCAGCGTAGCTGAGGTGTCGGGCTGAAGTCCGACCTACACCGCAGGCCCTGTTGCTTCGCTGTAGGTCTGGCTTTAGCCCGACTCTGTTTCCTTCCTTTTTGGAGACCTCATGACCGTCGAAACCATCCGCGACCAGCTCCCTGACTACGCCCGCGACCTCAAGCTCAACCTCGGCAGCGTGCTTACGCCCCAAGGCGCCCCTGGCCTGAGCGAGAGCCTGATCGCGTCGATCGCGTTGGCGACGGCAATCGCGGCCCGCAATCCGCAGCTCGTCCGCGCGATCGAGACCTGGGCCGAGCCTCATCTCGACGCTGCGCACCTGCAGGCCGCGCGTTCGGCCGCGGCGATCATGGGCATGAACAACATCTACTATCGCTTCCTGCATCTGGTCGAGGACTCCGAGTACCAGACGATGCCGGCGCGCCTGCGCATGAACGTCATCGGCAACCCCGGCATCGACAAGCTCGAGTTCGAGCTGCTGTCGCTGGCGGTGTCCGCCGTCAACGGCTGCGGCATGTGCGTGACTGCGCACGAGCGCAAATTGCGCGAAGGCGGCATCAGCCGCGAGGCGATTCAGAGCGCAGTAAGGATTGCATCGGTGATGCATGCAGTCGCAGGTGTGCTGGAGTACCAAGCGGCGGCGTAGCTAAACTACCGGGCATGCCGCCCCGCTCAACGAGATTGTCAGCCGGAGTGGTCGTGGTCCGCGCGACACCGCAGGGCTGGAAGTTCCTGCTCCTGCGAGCCTTCAATCATTGGGATTTTCCCAAGGGCATGGTTGAGGCTGGCGAAGAGCCGCTGGCCGCTGCGATCCGCGAGGTTCGCGAAGAGACGCTGATCACCGACCTGCAGTTCGGCTGGGGCGAGGTCTTCACGGAGACCGGCCCGTACAGTCGCGGCAAGGTCGCACGCTACTACCTCGCGCGCACCGAGACTTCCGCAGTCACGCTCACCGTCATCGAGGCGCTTGGTCGCGCCGAGCACAACGAGTTCCGCTGGGTCGATTACGAAGGTGCCGGGCGGCTGGTGTCGCCGCGCGTGCAGCCCATCGTCGACTGGGCGTGGCAGCAGATCGAAGAATGAAGCAGGTTCTCATCGTCGGCGCCGGCTTCGCCGGCTTGAATGCCGCCAAGCGGCTGCGCAACGTGCCGGGCGTCGCGGTGACGCTGCTCGATCGCGAGAATCATCATCTGTTCCAGCCGCTGCTCTATCAGGTTGCGATGGCGGCGCTCAGCCCCGCGGATATCGCAGTGCCGATTCGCAGCTTGTTCGCCCACGTGCGCAACATTCGCGTGTTGAAGGCCGAGGTCCAGCGCGTCAACGTCGAGGGCCGGGCGGTGGTGACCGACAGCGGCGAGTACCAGTACGACTACCTGTTGCTCGCCTGCGGTTCGCAGCACGCGTACTTCGGTCATGAGGAATGGGAACGATATGCGCCGGGTCTGAAGACATTGCCGCAAGCGACCGAGATCCGCCGGCGCGTGCTCGAGGCGTTCGAAGCCGCAGAGCGCGATCAGAACGGCGAAACGCGGCGCCGCCACCTCACGTTCGTCGTCGTGGGCGGCGGCCCGACCGGTGTAGAGCTCGCCGGTGCGATCGGCGAGATGAGTCGTTACACGCTCGCGCGCGACTTTCGCAGCATCGATCCACGCCAGACGCGCGTGATTCTGATCGAAGCAGGTCCACGCATACTGCCGAGTTTCGATACGAAGCTCGCGGCTCGCGCGATGCGCGATCTCGAATCGCTCGGCGTACAGGTGTGGACGCATGCGCGGGTCACCAACGTCGGCCCTGACGGCGTCACCGTAGGCAAGGAGCAGGTCGACGCAGCGACTGTGTTGTGGGCCGCCGGTGTCCGCGCCGCCGATGTCGGCCGCACGCTCGGTGCCGAGGTCGACTCGGTCGGACGCGTCAAAGTCGGCCCGGATCTCACTATTCCCGGTCACCCGGAGGTCTTCGTGATCGGCGACCTGGCACGCCGCGAAGAACGCGAGGGTCAGCCGTTACCGGGCGTCGCGTTCGTCGCGATGCAGGAAGGGATCTACGCGGCGAATGTCATCAAACAGGAAGTCCAGCGCGGCGCCGTCGCCGAGCGCGCACCATTTCGCTATCACGATCTCGGGCAGCTCGCGACTATCGGTCGCAGCCGGGCGATCGCTGAGCTCGGCCGCGTGCGACTGACGGGCTACTTCGCGTGGTGGTTCTGGCTGCTGCTGCATATCTATCGGCTCAGCGGTTTCCGCAATCGCTTGTCGGTGCTCATCCAGTGGGCCTGGTCGTACATGACGTTCGGCCGCGGTGCGCGCCTCATCGTCGGCAAGGAATGGCAGGCCTACTCCGAGCGCCCGTCCAACCATTGAACGAGCTATCGCGCACTTCGCGTGCAAGGGCCGCGAGATCCATCGGCGACGGCAACCGATCCCGCTGCGTGTAGACGAACGTGCGCCGCAGGCGCAGGCCGGTATCCAGCGTCATGACAAAACGCGCTGACTGATCGAAGGCTGCGCTACGCAGCTCCTCCTCTCGCGAGTCGCGCGCAACCGGATAACGCTGGATCTCGTCGAGCGCGAGTGTCGTGGTGCAGCCGCCGACTTCCGTCACCCACCCAGCTTCCTGGCGGTCCGCGAGTGCGAGTGGACGGACGTCGGCGGCGGCAAAGGCTTCCTGTACGTGCACGAGCCAGCGATCGCTTTCGAAGCCGTAGGCAGCGAAATCGTCGGCATGCGAGAACAGCAGCGCCCAGCGGCCGTGCAGCCAGCGGCGCAACGCCGCTGCGGGCAGCGGCGAGTCGGGGGTGCTCGCGTCGTACTTCAGCGCGGCGTAGCTCATGTCGTCCTCCTGATCCTGGTCAGGAGCAACGATGCCGCACAGCGCGGTTTGATGTCAGTCGGCGGGGAGTAACGAGTGGGTATCAAAAACCCACGCAATTCTTTCAATCCCGGAAGTTCGTGAACTGCAGCGGCAGCTCCAGCTTGCCGCCCCGAACCAGCTGAATCGCTTCCTGCAGATCGTCGCGGCTCTTGCCGGTGACGCGCACCTGCTTGTCCTGGATTGCGGCCTGCACCTTGAGCTTGGAATCCTTGATCAGGCGCTGAATCTTCTTACCCAGCTCCGTCTCGATTCCCTGGCGCAGCGTCGCCACCTGCTTCGCCGTCGTGCCGGTCACGACCGGCTCGTCGACTTTCATGCAGACGATGTCGATGCCGCGCTTGGTCAGCTTCAGCTTGAGGATGTCCATCATCTGCTTGAGCTGGAAATCCGCCGGCGCGCTCAGCGTGACGACCAGGTCCGTGAGCTCGAACTTCGCGTTCGTGCCTTTGAAGTCGAAGCGCGTGCTCACTTCGCGGTTCGCCTGGTCGATGGCGTTCGCGACTTCGTGCGGATTGAGCTCGGAAACGATGTCGAAGGATGGCATGGGTGAATGATAGCGTGCGTCTCATGACTAAGGGAGAGAGCACGGGAGCCATCGTCTGGTTGCGCCAGGACCTGCGCCTGCGCGACAACCCGGCGTTGCAGGCCGCCGCGAAGCAGGGCGGTCCGATCGTTCCTGTCTACATACTGTGCGACGCCGAGGAGCATGAGTTCCCGCTCGGCGGCGCATCGCGTTGGTGGTTGCACCGCTCGTTGTCGGAGTTGGATGTGGAGCTGCGTTCGCACGGCTCGCGGCTTTCGGTGCTGCACGGGCCGGCGCTCGATTGTCTGCGCGATGCAGTGGCGCGGACCGGCGCGAGTGCTGTGTTCTGGAATCGGCGCTACGAGCCGGCGGCCGTCGCGCGCGATCTCGAAGTGAAGAAAGAGCTGCGTGCGGACGGTCTGGTCGCGGAGAGTTTCAACGGTGCACTGCTGCACGAGCCGTGGGAGATCCAGAACGGCAGCGGCCATCCGTATCGCGTCTACACGCCTTTCAAGCGCCGCGCGCTGGAGAAGCTCGATCCACCTGCGCCGACTCGTGCTCCAACGCAGTGGATCGCGCCTCGCACCTGGCCGAAGGGCGTGAAGCTCGATGAGTTGCGCTTGCTGCCCGACGTCGAGTGGTACGACACGATGGACGAGATGTGGCGCCCAGGCGAGGCAGGTGCGCAGGCGCGCCTGCGTGCCTTCGCGAAGAAGCCGCTCGCGTCATACCCGAAGACCCGAGATCGACCGGATCGCGAGGGCACCTCGGCGTTGTCGCCGCATCTGCATTTCGGCGAGCTCTCGGTGCGTCAGGTGTGGCACGCGCTGAGCGGCAAAGGCGCGAAGCTGCGCGATTCGACCTTTGCAGCCGAGCTGCTGTGGCGAGAGTTCGCGCATCATTTGATCTATCACTTTCCGCGCACGGTGACGGAGCCGCTCGACCGACGCTTCGAGCGATTCGCGTGGTCGCGCGACGACGTGCATCTGCAGGCTTGGCAACGTGGCCGCACCGGCATCCCGATCGTCGATGCGGGCATGCGCCAGCTGTGGGCGACGGGCTGGATGCACAATCGCGTGCGCATGCTCGTCGCGTCTTTTCTGGTGAAGAACCTGCGCATTCACTGGCTACAGGGCGCGCGCTGGTTCTGGGACACGCTGGTGGACGCGGATCTGCCGAACAACACGATGAACTGGCAGTGGGTCGCGGGTTCGGGCGCGGACGCGGCGCCGTACTTCCGCATCTTCAATCCGGTGACGCAGAGCGCGAAGTTCGATCCGGTGGGCGAGTACGTGCGGCGCTGGGTCCCGGAGCTGGCGCGACTCGAAGCACCGCACATCCATGCACCGCATGAAGCGCCGGCGGAACTGCTGCACGCCGCCGGTGTGCAGATCGGCGCAACCTATCCCGCGCCGATCGTCGATCTCGCCGAATCGCGACGCGCGGCACTCGCCGCGTACCAATCGCTCTAGCGTCTAGAAGATGTTGCAGCCACTCCATGCGGTGGAGACCAGCGTGCGCTCCTTCGGATCGCTGAGCCAGAACCGCGCACCATGCTCACGCACGACGCGATTGCGGTTGAAGTCGGTGGCGCACGTATTGGTCCACTTGACGACGCTCGTCACCACCGGCTTGCTTTGCCACTCTGCCGGCACGGACAACGTTTGTGCGGACGGGCCGAGATCGATGACGTAGCGGATCATCGACGCCAGTTCCTTGGCCGACGCCTCGAACGCTGCCTGCACGCAATCCCTGTCGCATTTCCAATCGCGGTAGCCGACGTAGAACGGACCCGGCACGGGCTTGCCTTTCTGCAGCACGTCGACGTCGATGTACGCGAGGTAGAACTGGTCCTGCGGAAAATACGCGGCTTCCGGCCACAACACGAGCAGCGTGCCGTTACTCGTTTCGGAGATCACGTTCGGCAGATCGACGTCTTTTATATGGCGAGCATTCGCACACGCGTCGCGCGTGCCGGCACTCGGGCAGGCAGTCGGCACCGCGAGCCGCATACGAATGTTCTGATCGCCCAATGCCTGCCGCAAGGCTTCGGCGTGCGCACCTTTATTGATGCGACTGCCGCGCGATGCGATTCCATAGCGACTCAGCACGCCCTTGTCCCACCCGCGCGAAGTCTCGTCGATGATGACGACGTTGATGGGCGGCGGCGCGGCATCGACAGCGAGCGCGTGCCCACTCGCGCCGAGCAGAGCCGTCAGCAGCAATGCGCGCACCCCGCGGCGATGCCGCGGTTCCGTGTGATCGAATCTCATGACTAGCCTCCCGATTCCGTCAGCAGTCGTTCGACTTGTTCGCTGAATTCCTTGACGCACTCGTCATGATGCCGGCCGGTCGCGGGTCCCGCAAATCCGGTGTGAATGCTGCGCACGACGCCCTTGCGGTCGACCAGGATCGACGTGGGATAGCCATAGACCTGGCTGAGCATCGGCAGCGCCTTGCTCGCTTCGTCAGTCTCGGACAGCCCCGCGATCAGTGTTGGGAAATCTATCTGCAGGTCGTCGCGATAGTGGTGCACGGCTCGTGCAGCCGTTGCGAAATCGCCGTGGCGCTCGAACATCAGCGCGATGATTTCGAAGCCCTGATCACGGTGCTCGCGATAGAAGGGCAGCAGGAATTGCGCTTCATCGTGGCAGTTCGGACACCACGTGCCGCCGAGCGTGACCAGCACGACCTTGCCGCGAAAGCGCTCGTCGCTCAGCGAGACCGGCTTGCCGTCGACATCCGGGAAGGTGAATGCAAAGGCTTGAGCAGTGTCGCGCAGTGTCGTTTGCTTGCCGGCGCCATCGAGCGTTGCTGCATCGTCGCGATGTGCCACGACCTTCTCGTGCGACGCGAGTCCCTGCCAGTAGTCACCTTCGAGCGCGCCGTCTGCGCCGATCTTCAGCTTGTACAGGTACGCGAGCCCGCCAGCGAACGTCGATAGCTGCAGCTCGTCGCCGTGCATCTGTCCTTCGAGAAAGCGGTGATCGCCGGTCGGAGTCATCGCACTGCCGGTGACGCGATCGTGGCTTTGCTCGAGCAACAGGATCGCTTTGGTCGTCTCGCCCTTCTCGTTCGTGAAGGTCGTGTCCCAGGTGCCGTCGACGTCGGCATTGTCGGTCGAGCTTTTGGCATGGAAGCGATACGCCTCGCCGCGCTTCGCGACGAACGGAATGACTTGTTCCTTGCCGCCGGCCTTGATGAGCGTGACGCTGCCTTCGAGACTGTCGCGATTGATCTTCGCGCGCAGCGTGTTCTCGTAACCCGGAAAAGTCGCAGTGAGCTCGCCGTCCGTTACCTTGACGTCGCTGACGCGAGTTCGCTCGGCACCGTTGATCAGATAAAGCACGTACTGCTGCTGTTCCTGCGCGACTTCGAGACCGAACGGCGTATCGCCGCCCGGCAGACTCAGCACTGCGCGATATATGCCGACCTGCGGCGTCTCGACGCGCGAATTACAGGCAACAACGCCGATGCTGATGGCAACCAGTGCAGCTCGAAGCAGCGTCCTGCGCATGTCAGTCTCGTTCGCTTTGGTTCGCAGCAGTATGCCGTAAGCGGAACATTCCGCAGCGTTTGTCGGTCGCTGGCCAGTGATAGTTCCGGGAACCTCGCCGACAGAGCGTGCGTTTCGAAGTGTGGTCCCCTGAACGACGCTAGCAATCACGGAGCTGACATATGAACTCATCCATCACACGCGTCGCCGGCGCGCTCGTGCTCGCTGCTGGCTTGCTCGCGGGCTGCGGTGGCATTTCCGACCTCACGAAAGAGCGCGTCGCACGCAGCGAGACCTCGGTGCAACAGGCGCAGCAGACCGTCGGGAACTCCGAGCAAGGTGCGTTGGAGCTGCAACGCGCGAAGGAGAATCTGGACGGTGCACGTAAGGCTATGAAGGACGGCAAGGAGCCGATGGCCGATCGCTACGCGCAACTTGCGCAGCTCGACGCCGAGCTGGCCGTCTCGAAGTCGCAGAGCGCCTCGGCGCGCAAGGCGGCGGACGAGCTGCTCGCCAGCATCAAGACGCTGCGCCAGGAAGCGGAGCGTCCCGCCGCGCCGACGGACTCGCAGCCACCCACCAACAATCAGTAAGCGGAGGCAGCCATGAAGCCCAGATACAGCTTGATTCTTGCCGCCGCCGCGACGGTCGGCATCGCTGCATGCGCCTCGGCGCCAGAGAGCAACGAGGACTTGGAAACAGCGCGTGCCGTAGTGGCGCAGGTCGAAGCGTCGCCGCGTGCCGGCGTCGCGGCGTCGAATATTTCGGAGGCGCGTAAGGCGTTGGATCGCGCGAGCCAGCTAGCGGAGAAGCACGGCAAGGCCGACGACATCAAGTTCGAGGCGACGGTTGCCAGCCGCAATGCGCAGATCGCGAACGAGAAGATCCTGAGCGCGATGGCGCGCGATGAAATCGACAAGGGCACTGCCGAGCGCCAGGCCGTGCTGACTGAGGCCCGTGCGCACGAAGCAGAGCGCAACGCGCAGCAGGCACGTGCCGCGACGGCGCAGGCTCAGACTGCCGAAGAGCGTGCCAAGTCGCTCGAGCAAGAGCTCGCCGATCTGAAAGGCAAGAAGACCGATCGCGGCGTCGTGGTGACGATGGGCGACGTGTTGTTCGATACCGGCAAGGCCACTCTCAAGCCCGGCGCGTATTCGACGATCGACCGGCTCGCGACAGTGCTGAAGGAAGATTCGTCGCGCCGGGTGATGATCGAAGGTCACACCGACAGCGTGGGCAGCGACGAGTACAACCAGGGTCTGTCGGAGCGCCGTGCGCAGTCCGTGCAGGCAGCGTTGTTCGAGCGCGGCGTCGAAGCGTCGCAGATCAGCACGGTCGGCAAGGGCAAAACCGCGCCCGTGGCCAGCAATGACACGGCGGCTGGCCGCCAGCAGAACCGGCGCGTGGAACTCGTGTTCCAGGACAATCGTTCAAAGGTGGCGTCGGATTCCGATTGATTCGCGCTGCAAGCCCCCCTTGAAAGGGCCTCCTCCGAGTACGGAGGGGGCCTTTGTTTTGGGAGCGACCCGAAGCGGCGTCCGGCGCGCCGTAACCTGTTTATAACCGCAACAATACTGACCTTATCACCGCCCGGCCGGTAAGCTGCCGAACCTATGTCGATCACGCTCGACCAGGTCACGAAAAGATATCAAGACTCGCCCGTCGTCAACGACGTCTCGCTCGAAGTGGGCGAGGGGGAGTTCTTCGTGCTGCTGGGCCCGAGCGGCAGCGGCAAGAGCACGCTGCTGCGCGCGATTGCCGGGCTGACAGGCGTCGATCACGGTCGCATCTCCCTGCACGGCAACGACGTCACTCACGTGTCGGCACGGCAGCGTGGCGTCGGCTTCGTATTTCAGAACTACGCGCTGTTCCGCCACATGAGCGTTGGCGAGAACATCGAGTTCGCGCTGCGCGTGCGCCGCATGCGCGCGGAGGATCGCCGACAGCGGCGCAAGGAGTTGCTACGACTCGTCGCGCTGGAAGGCATGGACGATCGGCTGCCCTCGCAGCTTTCCGGCGGCCAGCAGCAGCGCGTCGCGGTTGCGCGCGCACTGGCGCACAAACCTGAAGTGCTGCTGCTCGATGAACCGTTCGGCGCGCTCGACGCGAAGATCCGCGAGGAGTTGCGTCGTACAATCCGCCAGGTACAGCGCGAGCTGAAGATCACCACCGTGCTCGTCACGCACGATCAGGAGGAGGCATTCGCGCTGGCCGATCGCATCGGCGTGATGAACCTGGGCCGCTTGTTGGAGAGCGGCCAACCCGACGAGTTGTATGACCGTCCCGCGACGCGTTTCGTCGCGACCTTTCTCGGAGCCGCGAATCTATTGCTTGCGAAGCAGACCGAGCAGGGCATTCGCTTCGGCGCTACGCCGGTCAACGCTCGCCGGATCGAGAAACTCGAAGGTGGGCGCGAGCACGAAGTCGTCGCAGTGTTGCGTCCCGAGGAGATCGAGCTTG
>Ga0207691_10002083_pt1 | contig 19520 bp, 16 predicted proteins | sample KBSM13metaG_FD_184327 | JGI IMG/M metagenome (GOLD analysis project Ga0207691, IMG submission 184327) | Miscanthus rhizosphere microbial communities from Kellogg Biological Station, Michigan, USA - KBS M1-3 metaG (SPAdes) (version 2) | ecosystem: Host-associated > Plants > Roots > Rhizosphere >... | reverse complement strand
AGACGGAGGCTGGGGGCGTGGCTGTCGGACTTGAAAACGCAGCTGCTGTTCGCCGCGCGTTTGAACGGCTCATCAAAAATGCGAAAGCCTACGACAAAAAAGCCACGGTCCAAGGTGTACAGGTGCAGCAAATGCTGAAGGGCGGCCAGGAAGTGATGATCGGTGCCGTGACCGATCCGAGCTTCGGAAAAATGATCGCGTTTGGCTTGGGCGGTGTGTTGGTCGAAGTCATGAAGGACATCACCTTTCGCTTGGCGCCGGTGGGTAAGAAAGAAGCCTTATCGATGCTCGACTCGGTGAGCGCGGCGGAAGTGCTGCGCGGCGTTCGCGGTCAGAAAAGCGTCGATCGTGCGGCCGTGGCCGATCTCATCTGCAGAGTTTCCAAGCTCGTCAACGACTTTCCGGAGATTCAGGAAATAGATTTGAATCCAATTTTTGCAACCGACAAAGGCGCCAAGGCTGTCGACGTCCGCATCGTTATAGGCGAGAGCCCAAAAGAACGAAAGCGCTTCGGTCAGGAGGAAATCCTTGAAGCGATGCGGCGTATCATGAATCCGCGTGCGGTTGCCGTGATCGGCGCTTCTTCAGAAGACGGGAAGATCGGCAACTCGGTGATGAAAAATCTGATTAACGGCGGCTATCGCGGCGCGATCTATCCGATTCATCCCAAAGCGGGTGAAATCCTCGGCCGCAAAGCTTACGCGAGCGTGCTCGAGGTTCAAGACGACATCGATGTCGCTGTCTTTGCGATTCCTGCGAAGCTTTGCGCTGCCGCGATGGAGGAGGTCGGGCGGAAAGAAATTCCCGGCGCCGTGATGATCCCGTCGGGATTTGCCGAAGTGGGCGAGCAGGCGCTGCAGGACGAACTGGTCGCCGTCGCGCGCAAGCACAACGTACGGGTGATGGGACCGAATATTTACGGGTTTTACTATACGCCGCAAAATCTCTGTGCGACCTTCTGTACGCCCTATGACGTGAAGGGAAAGGTCGCGCTCAGCTCGCAATCCGGCGGCGTCGGCATGTCGATCATCGGCTTTTCGCGTACTACACGCATGGGGGTTTCGGCGATCGTCGGTCTTGGCAACAAATCGGATCTCGACGAGGACGATCTGCTGACCTATTTCGAGCAGGACGACAACACGCAGGTCATCGCTATGCATTGCGAAGATCTGAAAGACGGCCGATCGTTCGCCGAAGTCGCGAAGCGCGTGTCTAAAAAGAAGCCGATCGTCGTGCTCAAAGCGGGTCGCACCGCGCTCGGCGCGCGCGCCGCTGCGTCGCATACGGGCGCGCTCGCCGGGAACGATAAGATCTACGATGACGTGCTGCGGCAGTGCGGCGTTATTCGCGCGAAAAGCTTGAACGACATGCTGCAGTTCGCGCGCGGCCTGCAGGTGCTGCCAACGCCGAAAGGCGAGAACGTCGTGATCATTACCGGCGCCGGCGGATCAGGAGTGCTTTTGTCGGATGCCTGCGTCGACAACGGACTGGCGCTGATGAAATTTTCGCCGGACATCGATGCTGCCTTTCGCAAGTTCATCCCGCCGTTCGGTGCCGCGGGCAATCCGGTGGATATCACCGGCGGCGAGCCGCCGACGACTTACGCCAACACCATTCGTTATGCGCTGAACGAGCCGCGCATTCACGCGCTCATTTTGGGCTACTGGCACACGATCATCACGCCGCCGATGGTGTTTGCCAAGTTATGCGCCGAGGTCGTCGAGGAAGCGCGCGCCAAGGGTATCGACAAACCGGTGGTGGCCTCGTTGGTCGGGGATGTGCAGGTGGAAGAAGCGAGCGAGTATCTCTACGAGCGCTGCATCGTGGCGTATCCGTACACGACTGAATTGCCGGTCGCGGTGCTCGGCGCGAAATACAAGTGGGCGAGGGGAGCAGGGTTGGTGTGAAGATTAGTCGGATGATTGAGAAGCCAACGGTTGTGGTGGCCTTTTTTGTGATAAAACGCCACGAATCGCATGCATGTCATTCTGAGCGTCAGCGAAGAATCTCGGTTTTTATTACGGCTAAGACGAGCTCCTTCGGCTAGCGTCTCAGGATGGCATCATTCACAATTCCGCTGCGAACAAACCTAGACGAAGCACGACCCGGCTGCGGACTCCCCGTCCATTACCGATACGCTTCTTCCGGCATATTGAACGCCGCGCCTTCTTTTGCCAGTTGCTCCTCGAACATCTTGCGAATGTAGGGATCTTCGTCGCGGTACTCGATGGTATTGCCGCCTTCTTTGATGTCGAGATTCAGACCGCGCCAATCGATGCCCGGTATGCCTTTGACTCGCCTGGGATAGCCGCCGAGAAAAGCGACCACCCGGAGTGGTTCTTTGGACGCACCGTAATGGCCGTGAAACCAGCCCGCGTCCCCGGGCGCGGCGCTGACGATGCCGCCTGGCTTGTAGTCCTGTCGCTGTACGAGATCGCCCTTGCCGTCGTTCCAGGGCGTCGTGCCGGCTTCGCTCGGCCAGGTGATCGTGTAACCCTTGCCGCCCAAGCAGAGCAACACCGGGCCGGCTTCATGTGCGTGGCAGCGCGAATAACGGCCCGGGGCGTATTGGGCAATGAACCCTTGAAATGTGTTTCCAGAGAGACTCCAGAAAAACGTACGGTGACCGACACCGCGTTGGCCGTCGAGCGGCAGTTCCACGCGATCGGCGTCGGGAATGATATTGCCGAAGTTGCGTGCGCGGCCGTGGCGCGGATCTTTGCCAAGCTCGGTATGCGCTTTGAAATAGTCGGCGCGACCGTCATAACGATCCTTGAATTGGTATGGATTGTTAAACAGCGCGTCCTGGGTTCTGTAGACATAAAATACCGTCGGCGCATTGTTGACGGCGAGCAGCAGGGCGGGGCTGGACGTCGCATTAACGATACGATGCCAAGTATTGAGCGGCGGTGAAAAGAGGCTTCCCGCCTGCCATTCGAAGATTTGCTTGTTGTTTTCGTCGTCGCCGCTCCAGATCTCGGTGGTGCCTCTTCCTTCGAGGACGTAAAAGATCTCCTCATACATGTGCTTCTCGGGGTAAACGGCGCTCGCGCCCGGCACTTGGAGCACATGGATTCCCTGCAGTCCGCCGCAGCCGTTGAGCTCGATAAAAGCCCCATGAACGCCCATGCGTTTCCACCGCCCGAGAGGCAGTTCGCGAATATCATAGAATCCGATGGTGCCGCGGTGAATCGGGAGATCCTGCTCCGCCATGTATGTCTCATAGGGAGATGCCTGTCTGATCCAGCGTTTGGTGCCGACAAAGTCCTGTTCCATTTCAATCGTCTCCTCTTTCAGAATCGTTCGAGAGCTTATTCTTCGCACACAAAATGGGCCGTGATACATGAGGATGGAGCGGCGCACAGTACTGTTGCGAACAGAACCTCCTGAACTCCACCCGTCTTTTGAGTTTTACCACGAGCGGTTTATATAACGCACACGCGTCGATCCTTCCAGAGATAAACGCCTTGCGTGAACGCCTGCAGTATTGGATAAGCATAAAGTTTACGATTCGCGTAAGAACGAGATGGACTGATACAGGCGGCGCGATTCGGAGGCGAAAATGATTTCGATGAATAGGATATTTCTGGCGCTCTGTCTACTTGGTTCTAGTGCTCGCCCGGCGCTTGTCCGAGCAGTCGATGACAAGATGCTGGAACTCGCCAAAAAGGAAGCGCGGGTGAGTTTCTATACCACGATGGGTGCCGATGAAGCGAAGATGCTCGCCGACGCCTTCCAAAGCAAGTACCCATCCATGCGCGTCGAGATTACCCGCTTGGGCAGCGAAAAATTGTTGCAACGGATCATTACGGAGAACCGCGCCGGCAGTCACCTGTTCGACGCCGTGACGAATAGCGGTATGGAAATTTATCTGCTGACAAAAATGGGCCTGTTGGCGCGGTATACGACCCCGGAGTTCTCTTCATTTATGGCCGACTCCAAAGATCCCGCTGGACGATGGGTCGATCTTTATTCGAACCTTCGGATGATCGGCTACAATACCCGGCTGGTGCCTAAGGAAAAGGTCCCAAAACGTTATGAGGATCTATTGGAGCCTGGATGGAAAGGCCAGATTGGGTTTCCCGAAGGACAGTACTCCTGGTATGCGACCATGCTAAAAGTCTTGGGAGAATAGAGAGGCAGAAAATTCTTTCAGGGTTTGGGGCGCCAGGATCTCAACTATCGGGGCGCCCAAGTGATGATCGCTCAAATGATCTCCGCGGGCGAGTTCAACTTGGGTTTTACCTATGACACGCAGATTCTGCGCTTCAGAAGCCGCGGCGCGCCGATCGATGTCGCGCCGCTGCCCTTCGTCACGAAAAACATTCATCCGCTCGCGCTTGCCGCGCACGCGCCCCATCCGAACGCCGGAAAACTGTTCATCGACTTTGCGCTGTCCAAGGAGGACAGACGTTTATCAAAAACCTGGGTCGAGTGATTTCGCGCAGCGATATTCCGCAGGATGATCTGGCCCGCACGAAGATGATTTCCGAAGATGTGACCATCGCCGATCGCCTCAATCAGGTGATGGACGATTACAAGAAATATATGCGTTGAACGGACGCACGCCGTGCGCGCTATGTTCGCCTCACATATGTTACCGTAGGATTGCCGATTACCTTGCGCGGGGTTTTAAGTCCCAGCCGTAAACGTCTTCTCCAGGATTGGCCTTGAAGTCAAACCTGTTACTGACTCCCTGCAGGCCTTGATACTGATAGAGCCATGCCATCGGCGCCTCGTCCATCAGCACTGACATCGCCTTTTGTAGCAATTTTACTCGCTCTGCAGGATCGAAACTTGCCTGCTCCGCCTGCAATGCGGCGTCGACCGCCGGATTGGAAAATTCCAAACGCTTGGTGACTCCCGTGCGAAAGTACTGATGCAAGTATTCGCTCGGATCGATGACTGATCCACGCCCGAAAATATACATGCCGACCTTGCCATTTTGGATCGCCGCAAATCCGCTGTCTTGATCCTGGGTGTGCAGCTTCGCGCGGATGCCGACTTCGTTGAGCATACTGCCGATCGCTTCCGCGACCTCTTTGATCTTGTTGTACTGCCCGAGCGGAACTAAAAACTCGACCTCGAAGCCGTTAGGGTAACCGGCCTGGGCGAGCAACTTTTTCGCTTTCGCGGGATCGTGGGTGTAATGCGGATGAATCTCGCGGCTGTAACCGTACTGGTCGGGTCCCACCGGCGCGTCCATCGGATTGGCATAACCCCTCAGCACATTCTTCGTGAGAGCATTGCGATCGATCGCGTAGTTGACCGCCTGACGAACGAGTTTACTTTTAAACTGCGACACGGAGTTATGCATGCCGAGAAACATGATGTTGATCGTGCGTGCGCTCTCGATGCGCGCGCTGCCGGTCACTCGCGCGGCGCTCTCGGGAGGCACGTTGGAAATGACATCCACTTCGCGGTTCAACAGCGATGCGATCGCCACTTCGGATTCGCCGATGTTGCGAAAGACAATTTCATCGACCGTAAGCTTATGATCACTGTGCGCATAGCCAGGGTTTTTCTCTACGACGAACCACTGGCCCCGGATCCAATCTTTGAATTTGTACGGGCCCGTGCCGAGCGCGAGCTTGTCGCCCGCGGCCCCACCCAAGCGATCGTATGCAGCTTTGTTGGTAATGAAGCGCTGGGTCAGGCGAAACAGCAGCGCCGCATCCGGATTCTTCGTTCGAAGCCGGACGGTAAGGGGATCGATCGCCTCGATCGCTGTGACGTGCGCGATGGAACTCCCTTGTTTGCTATCAGGATCTTTTTGGATGCGCGTAAACGAGTGCACCACGTCGGCCGATGTGAAGTCGCTGCCGTCGTGAAATTTGATCCCCTTTTTGAGCTTGAAGATCCAGGTATTATGGTCCGGATTGCTCCACGATTCGGCGAGAATCGGCACGAGTTGCCTTTTGCCCCAGCTCCATTCGAACAAGGGCTCGATCACATGTTTCCAGGTTGGATAAATCTGTGTGGTCGAATGGGCGTAGGGATTCAAGCTCTCCACCTGAACTCCTGGCAAAGCGATGTTCGCCGTAATCTTCTCGGTTTTCGCCGCGCTTTGCGCGTGAGCGCGAGAAAGGAAGGAATCTACGCCATTACCCAATGCAAGCACGCAGATGCTTACGATTAGCGCCTGGCTGGTCAATAATGCGGCGCGCGCAAGCGAAACAGAAAAAACTTTGCAGCGGGTTTTCAGCATACGGTGCTCCTCGAATTAAACGAACTGATTTCGACTTATGAACGTGCCACGGATCGAAGTCAATATTAAACGCATTTCGGTTCACCTGCTGGAACAGGTGGGGAATGCGTAGCGCGAGCGATGCTTCGCGTATGATTTTGGCTATTCTGCAAGCAGTTAAATCCGTGCATCGAACGCGCGCCGATTTTCGCTATTTTCATTGACGCAGGTCGGCGCGAGATAGTAACTCGTTGATATTTTTAAACGTCCGAGAGTAGGGCACATCTTTTGCTCGTATGTGCGAAGAAACGAGAGGAGGTGCTATATGAAAAAACACAAATTTTTATTCGCCGGCATCCTGTTCCTCTTTATGCTTGGGGTGACCGGTTTGGCGGCGGCTCAGGACTCGCCGCGCAAGGATGATGGTGGCGCGAGGGTTCAAGGAAAAGCGGGTGATCACAGCTTCGACGTGCAAGTTCAAGGCGGAGAATCTCGACGCGACTCAAGACCGTCACGTGAGTCGCCGGTGGTTGACAACAGCAGACCGGGACCGCAGGGGGGGCAAGGAGAACCCGGACCTCAAGGTCCCGCAGGTCCGTCCGGCGGAACGGTATTGGGCATGGATTCCACTGTGGCGCTTTTCGTCGGGCTGGCTGTTTTCGCAGTCGTGATTGTCGGAATCGTCGCTGCGTCGCGGGGCAGAGAGTAGCAAACGCAAGCCGCGAAATCTTTCGGCGGATTTTTGGTGCGGCATCTCGCTAATGCCGAATCGAAGATCCGCCGAAGTTTTTATATCTATCGACCGCTCCGATTAGGAAATATTCGCGATTTTTTTTGCGCGCCATATGGCCTGAAGCAGAGCGTCAAAATGCGTGGATAAAACCGAGCCCGTTGCGGGGGCGCCCATGATGTTGTGCGGATCTGCGATCGCTTCCAAAACCTCGAACCCGTCTTTTCCGAGATCCCGGTAACCGCGAATATATCGGTCCCTGAATCCGAGAACGTGACCAAACTCGTGCGCCAGCACGCGAGCCGAAATAGAATGCGGCCCGAGGACGATGGCGTTGTTTTCAACATGGGTCGTCAATGCGCCGGTGGTAAGGATTGCCGCGCTCGCTGGAAAATGTCTCAGGTGCTTTGCGAGATCAATTTGTTCACCCGCTGCGGGTTTTTCGGAGTCCCCATATAGTAGTTCGCTCGGCAGGTAGGAAATCTCGATCTCGACCCGATAGGTATTGCCGTTTTCGGTGAGCCGCCAAAATCCTTCAATCATTCGCTTCGCGGTCGCGATAAAATTTCGATCTTCGATATCGGTGTAGAGCGGAACGCGAAAAAGCCATTTGTGCGCGCGCCGCTCCAAGGTCACGAACGGGGGTGTGGTGATTTGCCCGAGAGCGCTGTCGATGCGTTCACCGAGCAGCGCTTCACGCTTTTTCAAGCGCTGCCGAAAATCCGCAAGACTGAGCACGCCGAAAGCAGCCTGCAGCGCTATCGGCGCATTGGCGAACGCGCCATCGAAATAGCGTAATTCGTCTCGAACCTGTTCGCGCGCGAGGACGTCACCGTAAAGCAGCATTTTACGGTCGTAGCTTGCGCGATCTGCCGCGATAACCGATTGCCAGAAGCGATTGTATTGAACATGCGCATCGAGATTGGCCAGATCTTCCCGCAGCGTGGGGTAGTCGCGTGCGAGTTTTGCGAGCGCAGCGCGTCTCGGCGCTGAATCGAGCGATTGGGTGCGACGCAGTTGCATCTCGAAGTGTGCCAGTCGATGACGTGCGCTTCGAATCAGCCGCTCTGTCCAGGGCCAACTATATCCCGACTGGGTGGGAGTCGCTGTTTCGGTCAGGTCGGCGGGAGTCACTTGAGGCAAAATCTGATACCCCGACTTTTTTCTGTCGGGGCCGCGAAGATCGGCAACAAACTCCGGCATCTCCGACCGCAGTGCGGCTGAGAGCCGGTGATAGTAAGCGGCGAGAGCGTTGCTGTACGACTTTAAGTCATTCTGTATCTCGTTGCCGCGCTGAATATATGGGGAGTCCGTCGCCTCAGATTCGGCGCGCCACGGCCATTTTTGCATTAGCCGCGGCGAGGCGAGTAAAAAAAGGCTGACGGCGAAAAGCAGCGCCGCACTAGAAAACAATCCTGATTTCAGCATGGAAAATGCCGATCAGGATATTCCGGATTAGAACGAGGAGCAAGAAGATAGTGCGCAATTGTCGAAAAGCTTTAATTAACTCGGCGAGGGAGACACCATTTCGGCCCAACGGAAGCGTAACAGCACTACGGCGGCCGCCAATGCGCAGATTGTCGCGGCAACTCCGACTGTCCAATTGATACCGACCGCGGACGCCGAGCTTCCCAACATTAGGCCGCCGATGGACCACAGACCGCGATCCATAAAGAAAAAGCTCAGCACTCTTCCGAGCAGGCGCGGCGGCGTCGCCGACTGTAAAGCGATATTCACACAGGACCGAAAAGCGATAAAGCAGAATCCCACCGAAACCAGCAACGCCAAAGAGAAGACGAAATAACGTGACCATGCAAATAATCCGAGAAACAACCCATAGGCCAAAACGAAAGCGCACACAGAAATAAGACTTGGCCGGTAATCGCCCCATGAAGCCAGCCATAAGCCAGCTGTGGTGGCGCCGATCCCTGGCGCCGCCGCGAGGAGGCCAAAGCCGGTCGGCCCGACGTGCAATACATTGGTCGCAAACACCGGAACGAAAGTCGCGTAGGGCGCGCCGATCAATGCGACAACATAGGATAGCGCCACGATCGAGTATAATTGTGAATGGCTCTTCAAATATTGGTAACCTTCTTTGATTTCGGTCCAGAGCGCGCTCTTCTTCGCCGCGACAGTCCACGGCGGTAGAGTCATCAATAGCAGAGTCCAGATCAGGGCGAAAAAGCTCAGTGCGTTGACCAGAAAACAGCCTTCAACGCCAATCAAGGCGATCACCAGCCCACCGATGGACGGGCCCAAAATCCGTGAAAGATTAAAAACCGAGGCGTGCAGGGCTATAGCGTTGGACAGATCGTCTTTCGGCACGAGCTCGTTGACGAGCGATTGGCGCGCAGTCTGATTGACTGTGTTTACCACGCCGAGAAAACACGCGAGAATAAGTACGTGCCAATAGCGCACCACTCCGAAGAACACCACTAACCAATAAATCGTCGCCTGCAGCATGCCGAGGGTCTGAGTTACGATCAGCAACTTGCGGCGGTCTACGCGGTCAGCAATCGCACCGCCGATGGCGCCGAGAAAGAGCCGCGGTATGCTATCGAAAAATCCGACAATGCCCAGCAACAAGGCCGATCTCGTCAACTCCCAAACCAGCCAGCTCTGTGCGACGTTTTGCATGAAATCGCCGGCATTCGAGAGCAGTGCGCCGATCAGTAAGAGCCGAAAATTGCGATGACGCACTGAACGAAGTGTTTGGAAGCGGAAAAGGCGGAGCATATCGTCTGATGGCGAGCAGCGCTGCTCTGCTAAAAATACGGGAATTTCCTAGAGAAGCAAAGCGATAGTTCATATTCCAAGTCGGGAACACCGAAGCAGTGATCGGCTTGAGGTAGACGGTTTAACAGCCTGCTTGATGCATTCAGCAATCCGCGATTTCTTAGAAGAACGTCAACGGGTATTTTTTTCACGGAACACGATATATAAAGCGGCTGGAGCGTGTTTCGTGGAAACCGGTACGGGCCTGCGGATTTGTACGTTGGAACACTAAGAGCAAAAAGGCACAGGGCGGAAGCATCGGCATTTTTATTGCCCGACTCGGGAGGAAAATGCAGATTATAGGATCGCTGATCCTCGGGATGATCATTACGATTTTGGCAGTGACTTTGATGATCCTGTATGTCGTGGTGCTCGTCATTGGAATCGGCTGGCTGGGTCAGAAAATCGAGAATCTCAAAAACCTCTGGACACAAAAAGAACCTGCAAGCTCGCGATCGCGGTCGCTTCGCTGATCGCCGCGCCAGACGGCTAAGGCAACGCTCTATCTTTCAGAAATGCTGCGAGCTCGACGTAGAAAATAAACAAGCTGGATTTATGCGTATGACACGATCGTCTGCAGAATCGCGCTCCGAAGAGACACGAAAGATCGCAACGAGTTTCAAGACGAGGTGAGTATGATGAAAGCGTGGGATGCTGATGGGCATGTATCGGAATCCGAAGTGACGTTCTCCGACAAATATTGGGATCCTGCATTGAAGGATCGAAGACCCAGGACGATCGAGACTGGCCCCGACGGGCCACTCTACTGGATGATCGACACACGCTCTTTCCCGGTGCGCAGCGGACCCTATCAACAAGCTGGCTTTCCGCTCAGCAAAAACGGCGTCTCTGCCAAAATCACACCGGGGATTAGTTCCCATGATCCGGTGGAGAGCGCGGAAATGCGCTCGGTCAAAGCTCGACTCGAACAATTGGATCGCGAGCATACCGACGTTCAAGTGATCTATCCAACGATGTTTCTCTCCTATCCGATCACTTACGATCGGGCTTTAGCCGTGGCGATGATGCGCGCCTACAATAGCTGGATCGCCGATCTGACCGCCCAATCTCCAGAGCGACTGAAGTGGGTGGTCGTGATCGATCCCGTCGATCCGCAGGCGTCGGTCCGCGAAATCGAGCGCGGTAAGGAGCACGGCGCGTTGGCCGTGATGCTGCTCGGTGTCACGGGAGATGTACGCATCGACGATCCGCCGATGGAGCCGATTTGGGCCGCGGCGAATGATGCCGGTCTGCCGGTCGCGGTGCACACGGGACACAGCTTTCGCGCCCTGGGCCAAGTCAACGACACGCATCACGACAAAACGGCGCTTTCTTTCTGGCTGACGGTGCAGTTTGCGTTTCACCGGGTAATCTCGAAGGGAATTGCCGACCGCTATCCAAATTTGCGCATTGCCTTTCTCGAAGCGGGCTGCTCGTGGGTGCCCGCGTTGGTGGAACGGATCGAGGAATACAGCGGCTTTCCGAGCGCGCGAGCCGGGGTCGATTTCCACCGGGGCTACACCGGCAAGCATTTACCCAAAAAATACATCGAGCGTGGACAGATTTATTTCGGCTTCGAGGTGGACGAAAAACTGCTGCCGTTCGCGATCGAAGAGTTCGGCGATGAATGCTGGGTTTACGGTTCCGACATTCCGCACGGCGACCGCCTCTACGGCGCGGTGGACGTTTTTCTCGACCGTACCGATATCAGCGAGGAGAGCAAGCGAAAGCTGCTCGTGGATAACACGGCGCGCTTTTACGGGCTCACGAATAGGCAATAGGCACGAGGCAAGAGCCGACAGCAAGAATAAGAAAAATTCGCAACAACTATCGTTCTGGCTTATTCGTTGTTCTCGATGGGCCTATTTCTCTACTTCGGCGAAGGACCTGCGCTATGCAGTACGGGGAGCCCCATCTGCTGCCATAAAAGCATGCCACCATGTAAGTTGGCCACTCGGGGAAAGCCGGCATCGCGCAGTATAACCGTCGCTTGACCCGAGCGCATGCCCGCGTGGCACACAGGGATCACCGGCTTGTCCGGAGGGATCTCCGCCAGGCGGTCTTTCAATTCGTTTAGCGGGACACATTGTGCCGTGGCGATGCGGCCCAGCTTGTCCGCCAGTTCTTCGGGTTGACGCACATCGAGCACGTGGACTTCAGCAAGATGCTCGGCGACCCACTCCGGCTCAATCTCGAGAAGCCCCGAGTAGTTCCGCCGCACCGGTCCCCAATCCGCGGGCCGCGGTACTGTTTCGTCCTGCGGCTTGCCACAACATAGATTCGCTGGCACTGCGACGGCAATCTGCTTGGGATGTGGCAGATTGAGATTTTCCATGAAACCGACAAAGTCGCGCTCATCGGCTCGGCCGCCGATTCGCGGATTATGCGCCCGTTCCTCGGCGACCGAAGACATGGTGCGACCGCTGTAGTCGTGGCCGGGAAAAATCAGGCAGTCGTCGGGCAAAGTGAAAATCTGCTCAGTGATAGAGCGATAGAGCGTGCTGGCGTTGCCTTGTTGGAAATCGCAGCGGCCGGCCCCGCGAATCAACAGACAGTCGCCCGTGAACGCCATGCGGTGGTCGTCGGTCACGTAGGTGACACAGCCATCGGTATGTCCCGGGGTGGCGCGCGCTTCGAGATATCGTTGCCCGAAGGTCACCCGGTCGCCATGATCGAACCGCAGGTCCGCCGCCTGCGCTGCAGCGCAGCGCTTCGAAATACCGATCCGGCAGCCGGTCGCCTGTTGCATCAACCACGCGCCGGTCACGTGGTCGGCGTGACAGTGCGTGTCGAGCACGGCGAGCAGTTTCAACCCGAGTTCCTCAACCAGCGCGCGATCGCGGAAGTGCTGCTCGAAGACGGTATCGATGATCACGGCTTGCAGGCTGTGCGGGTCGGCCAGCAAGTACGTGTAGGTCGATGAAGCAGCATCGAAGAGTTGGCGAAAGATAATATTGCTGAACATGAATGACCCCCAAAGCGTTCGAGTGCGTTTATGCAGTTCCAATTAGCTCGTCAGTAGCGGTCCCTTCAACGTTTGCGCGACGCTGACAAATTCTACTCTCCCGGTTCGGGAGCGGACGAACTTGCGAGCCATAGCTCCAGGTCCGGCGGTATAACCACAATCAAGCAAAAATACTCCTCCAGTCGTCGAGGTCGTGTCAAGAATCTTTATTCGGCCCGGCGGGCGACTCAAAAAGATTCAGAGGAAACGCGCGTGAACATGTGATCGTGTCCGATGGATCGTGACCTGATATCCCCAACAGCACGAGCACGAATTTACGCGCGGCGATGAGCACTACCCCTTGGCGATGCTCACCGCAATCGATGTGTGAGTTTCATTTAGTAAGCTGTTAGCTGATCCGCTGCTGCTCAATGCGCTTGGTCAACTCGGCGGGCGAGGCCATGGCCAAAGACAGCGGCACCATCGCAGCGCTGATCACGATGAGTCCCCAGATGGCAGCGGAATAATTGCCGTGCAGGTCGAAGATCATGCCCATCACCATCGGACCGACGACTCCGGCAGCGATGGGGCCGCCTTGTAGAAGGCCCAATACTTTTCCGATCGCCCGGGTGCCAAACATGATACTGCCCACTGTCCCGCGCATCGGAACCAGGCAGCCGAAGCTGATGCCGAACATTGCCGCGAAGGGCACTGTGGCGAGGACCGATTTAGCGCCGACCACCTGGAGATAGAGCAGGGCTAAGCCCATCATCGCAGCGACGACCGCCAAGACCAAGCGATAGTCCGTCCGGTCAAGCAAATATCCGCCGCCGATGCGGCCGATACCGCTGATGACGAAGACCATCGACATGACCACGGCCGCCCATGCGGCGCTTAGTCCAATGTCTTGCTGGAAGTAGGGAATCATGTGGCCTTGCACGGCGGAATTTATCGCGAATGTGCCCGACAAATAGCTTGTGAACAGCCAGAACTCCCTGGTACGGAGCACGGCTCGGAATGTCAGCCCAGCATCTGCGTGACGAAGCGACTGGGTGTTTTCGTTCTCTGCGGACCCGTCCTCCGGCGGATCGCCATCAGGACGCAGCCCATAGGGCTCGGGCCGGTCGCGCACCAGCATGCTGAGCAGCGTGACGCCGAGCAGAACCAATGCGCCGTAGGCGAACAGCACGACGCGCCAACCGTACGCCGCCTCGATGTGCGTGTTCAGTATGACCAGGGGTGAGCCGAAGATCGGACCTGTTACAGCGAGCCCGGTCGCCAGACCGCGCTTGCGACGAAACCAGCGTGAGATAATTACCGGCCAGGTGACCGCATGGCTGACGCCCGAAGCGCCTAGCGAAATGATCACGAAGCAAAGAAAAAAAGTCGCGATGCCGGCGGTAAAACCGAGGCCGATGAACCCGACACCCGAGATGACGGCGCTCCAGAAAATCAGTTTCCGCGCGCTGACACGGTCTAGGAGGAATCCGACCGCGGGACTAACAATGCCGGACTCCAACTGGCGCAGAGACATGGCCGCGGAAATGACCCAGCGATCCCAGCCGAAGGCTCGTTCTATCGGAAGGATAAGAACACCGAAACCTTGAAAGTAGGCGGCGGAAAAGATCGTGTTGGTGAGGACACTCGCGGCAACCATATACCAGCCGAAAAAAAGTCCGCCCTGCTCGGATTTGCGAACGTCGGGAAAATGGATCATCTTGCACACGTTTTTTTGGTAGAACCTAGCGCGGGTGTAATCCTCATTGGGAACTCCTTAACGAATTTGCTGCGTTGCCGCGGTGGTGCTTGGGGCAGTTGCCGGCTGATCTTAGCAAAAACAAACAGCGAGTGCTGCGCTTTTAGTAAGATTTCTCGATGAAGCAAAAATTTTGCAAAATGTCGTTCAAGCAAACGCGAGAAATCTTTCTTGAAGGGTCGGGAGGTCCCGCCGAGCAAGGACCTCAATTTTCGCCGTCACTGATGACTCGAATGCTTCGCTACCGCTCATTATGACAAGATTTCCTCGGGTCTTTTTTATCAAAGCTGCTTGGTTATTATGTGTTGTACTGTGGTTGGTCAGCTGGAACTTTGTCTGATGGGTTTTGAACAATTCGGGAGTTTTCGATGAACATTAATTTTCGTAAGGGCAAACCTCGCGATGCCGAGATCTGCGCATCGATCTGCTATGAAGCATTCAAGGCGATCGCAGATCAGCATCATTTCCCGCCCGATTTTCCGGATCGGGAGAGCGCGTTTGGTTTAATACCGCAACTGCTGTCGCGCGAGGACATTTACTCTGTCATCGCGGAGAGTGACGGCCGAGTGGTCGGCAGCAACTTCCTTTGGGAAAACGGCGTCATTGCCGGTGTCGGCCCGATCACGGTCGAGCCGGGAGTACAGAATTCAGCGATCGGAAGACAGTTGATGGAGAATGTTCTACGGCGGGCGCACCAACGTCGTTTTGCAGGCGTGAGGTTATTGCAATCGGCCTATCATAACCGCTCGCTCTCTCTCTATACAAAACTGGGTTTCGACGCGCGCGAGCCGCTGTCGAATCTCCAAGGTCCACCGATCGGCATGCAAATTCCCGGTTACATCGTGCGCCAAGCCAAGGAGACCGACCTCGAAGCTTGCAACTCACTCTGTGTCACGGTGCATGGTCATGACCGCGCGGCGGAACTGCTCGAGGCGATGAAGCAGGGAACCGCCACGTTGGTCGAGCACGGCGGCCGGATCACGGGTTACGCAACCCTGATCGGTTTCTTCGGCCATGCGGTAGGGGAGAGCAATGAAGATTTGAAAGCGCTGATCGGAGCGGCGCCGGCTTTCCTCGGCCCCGGATTCATGGTGCCGACGCGCAACGGCGAGCTTCTCCGCTGGTGCCTGGACAAGGGCCTACGCATCAATCAGCCCATGACGCTGATGAGCATGGGACTTTACAACGAACCGGCGGGGGCCTTTTTGCCTTCGATTATTTATTGAAATAACTTTATTGAGAATACGCAGAGCAGGGCGACGTTCTCGATCGGCGTTCAGGCAAAGGGGAAGTGAGCACGAAATCAAGGCTCAGGAGATCAACAGGCTCAGAGTGCTGCTCACTACGCTCAGCACGATGGCGCCGAAAAAAGCCGACCAAAATCCGGCGACGAAAAATCCCGGCACCAGGGCGGCGGCCAATTGCAGCATCAAAGCGTTGATCACCAGCCAAAAAAGTCCCAGGGTGAGGATGGTGAGAGGCAAGGTAAATAGTTTGAAGACGATGCCCAGGGTTGCGTTGACCAAGCCGATGACAATCGGCGCGATCAATGCAGTGCCAAAGCCGCGCAGCTCGATGCCTGGAAAGAGAAACGCCACGATCAGCAAACTTGCGGCGCTGATGAACCAATGGAAGAGTAGATCCAACACAATAACCAACCATTATCAAAGCATTGGAACTCAGACAATGCAGTAGCGCATGACTTGCCAAGACCTGATCGCCATGTAAAATGAGCCCGTTCAATAACCTATAAGAAGGAGTGAACCCCATGTCCCAACAAGCACTTGAAAGTGTCGCTCAGGCGATGGTCGCCAAAGGCAAAGGCATACTCGCTGCAGACGAGAGCATGGGTACGATCAAAAGAAGATTCGACAGCATCAAAATAGAGTCCAACGAAAATAACCGCCGCGCGTATCGTGAAATGCTCTTCGCCACCCATAGCGTTGAGGAAGCGATCAGCGGTGTCATTCTGTTCGATGAAACGATTCGGACGGCGGCGAGCGATGGCACGCCTTTTCCGCAACTGCTTGCCAAAAAGGGAATCATTCCCGGCATCAAAGTGGACAAAGGGCCAGTCGATATTCCCGGGTTTCCCGGCGAGGTCGTCACCGAAGGTCTGGATGGATTGCGCGTTCGATTGAAAGAATATAAAGAGCTCGGCGCCAAGTTCGCCAAGTGGCGCGCCGTGATCACCATTGGCGACGGAATTCCGACCTACACTTGTCTACAGGTCAACGCGCACGCCCTGGCACGCTATGCCGCGCTTTGCCAAGAGGCCGAGATCGTGCCGATTGTCGAGCCTGAAGTCCTGCTCGATGGCAATCACACCATCGAAAGGTCACAGGAAGTCACCGAAAAAACGCTGGAGATAACCTTTACAGAGCTCTTTTTACAGCGCGTACGTCTCGAGGGGATGATTTTGAAGCCAAGCATGGTGGTCTCCGGAAAGGACAATCCGCGGCAAGCCGGTGTGGAGGAGGTCGCTGAGCGGACAATTCAATGTTTGAAGCGCACCGTGCCGGCGGCGGTTCCCGGGATCGCTTTTTTGTCGGGCGGCCAGAGCGCGGTGAGTGCTACGGAGCATCTTAACGCAATGAATAAACTCGGCCCCCATCCCTGGCAGGTGAGCTTCTCCTATGCACGCGCCCTGCAAGATCCGGCATTGAAAGCGTGGAAGGGCGAGGCGGGGAACGTCGCTACGGCACAGCGCATATTCTATCATCGGGCGAAAATGAACAGCGCGGCACGCAGCGGTAGTTATACCCAGCAAATGGAATCGGCTGCGTAGCTTTTACGTCTGCCAGTGACCGCGCAAAATCCCTCCCTGATCGAATATGACGGTGGCTGCCATTGCGGCCGGGTGAGGTTTGCCGTTTTCGCACCCAGAGAAATCGAAGCCATTGAGTGCAACTGCTCGATTTGCAGCAAGAGCGGATTTCTTCATTTAATCGTTCCAAAAGATCGCTTTACGCTGCAACGCGGTTTCGAATTTCTCGTCGAATATCAATTCAACACCGGAATCGCAAAGCACTGGTTTTGCGGAAATTGCGGGATTAAGTCCTTTTATATTCCGCGCTCCAATCCGGACGGCTATAGCGTGAACGTGCGTTGTCTCGATTCTATCCCCAAGAATATCAAAATCATTCCATTCGACGGGCGGCATTGGGAACTGCACGGAGACCAACTCAGTCAGCTGTCGAGTGGAAATTCTCGCCGCGATCTCCGTAGAGTCGCTTTGCAAAAATTGTAAGGAGTTGTCGGTTGAATCTGGAAACGTTCGGATTCGTCATCGGTTTGGTCGGCGCGATCTGGATGAAGAGCTCGCTCAATCTCATGCGCGGGCAGCGCGAACCCCAACAGATCGCGCTACTCAGAATGATCGGCCGCGAACCGGAAGAGCCGGCATTAGAGGCGTTCATACGCGGCTTGGCTTTGGTATTGGTTGGCCTCGGTGTTGAAACCTATGCCCGACTATTTCTTTGAAGCCGAAAACTGCTGCTCGGGAAATACTTTCAGCTCAACGTGATCGCTCTAGACTACGCACCGATCCGTTCCTAACTGCGCCGAATCGCCTTGACTTTGGGGGTACATCCTTTAAGTTGACTTATGTTTTGGCAGCCTGGAGTTCGCTGCGTTCTAACAATTTTCTTCTTTGGGGTCGCTCTGTCAAATCTGCACGCCGCACAAGTTCAAGAATTCGTTCTTGATAATGGCTTAAAAGTTTTGCTGCTGGAGGATCACAAGAGTCCGGCAGTCACTTTTCAGGTTTGGTATCGCGTCGGCGGGCGCAATGAAAAGGACGGCAAGAGCGGTCTCGCCCACTTTCTCGAACATATGATGTTCAAGGGAACTCCGAGCACCGGGCCGGAAGAGTACTCACGGATTATCGCGAAGAACGGCGGCCGCTCGAATGCGTTCACTTCCTCCGATATGACCGTCTATTTCGCGACCATGAGCCGAGAAAAGATTGGCATTGAGCTCGATCTCGAAGCCGACCGGATGGCCAACGCGTTGTTGGGCGAGCAATATTTCGAGCCCGAAAAAAAAGTGATTCAAGAAGAGCGGCGACTCCGCACCGACGATAATCCGGGCTCGGCGTTGAGCGAAGTCGCCGGCGCGGTCGCATTCATGGTTCATCCCTACCGTCGTCCGGTGGTCGGTTGGATGGAGGATATCGAGAAGCTGACCCGCCAGGATCTGGTCGATTTCTACAAACTCTATTATGCGCCCAACAACGCATTTGTCGTGGTTGTCGGCGATTTCTCGACCGATGAGATCTTGCCGAAGATTCGCAACGCGTTCGGGAAAATTGCGCGCGACGCTGATGCGCCGAAAGTGAGCGTACAAGAGCCGGAACAACAGGGCGAGCGGCGCGTCATTCTTAAAAAAGAAGCCGAGCTGCCATTCCTTCTTATGTTCTATCACGCGCCCAATCTGCAAAGCGCCGACAGCTTTGCGCTCGACGTACTCTCGGTGGTACTCGCCGGCGGCCGGAGCGCTCGGCTCTATCATGAGCTGGTGTACGAAAAACGAATGGTGCGCGGCGTCGACGCTGATTATAGCCGTGTCTCCGTTGATCCCATGGGATTCTCCATTACTGCACAGCTTCTGCCGGGAATTCAGCCCGCGAATGTGGAACGGGAGATTTACGGATCGTTGGAGAAGATCAAATCAGAGCTGATCACTGAGCGTGAACTGCAAAAAGCCAAAAATCAAATCGAAGCCGCTTTCATTTTCGACCAGGATTCTATCTTCGGACAGGCGATGAAACTTGGTTATTACGAAATCACCGGTGGCTGGCGCCAGCTGGACGCCTATCTTGACGGGATCCGAAAGGTGACGCGCGAGGATATCCGCCGAGTGGCGCGGCAATATCTCGATGGCGACCGGCGCACCGTCGGGACGCTGATTCCAACCAAACAGCAATGAGCTGGTTGTGGTTCCGGCTGTTGGCGTGTTTGGTTTTTTTCGGTGGAGCAACTTTGAGCGAGGCGGGAATGACGCCCAAACGCACAGTCCTCAGCAATGGCATGGTGTTGTTAACCTCGGAGCAGCGCACCTTGCCGATGGTATCCATCGAACTATTGATGGATGCGGGGTCTGTCCACGAAAATGCGCCGCAGGCCGG
>Ga0207691_10002081_pt1 | contig 19542 bp, 13 predicted proteins | sample KBSM13metaG_FD_184327 | JGI IMG/M metagenome (GOLD analysis project Ga0207691, IMG submission 184327) | Miscanthus rhizosphere microbial communities from Kellogg Biological Station, Michigan, USA - KBS M1-3 metaG (SPAdes) (version 2) | ecosystem: Host-associated > Plants > Roots > Rhizosphere >... | reverse complement strand
CTACCGCTCGCAGAATAATGACGCGGCTGCGGAGCCGTTATTGAACCGCGCGTCCACGCTGTATCCCGACTCTGCCAACGTTCACTTTGCGTTAGGTCTTCTGCGCGTGCGGCAAAAACGAACTCAAGAGGCCGTTCCTGAACTGGCGCGTGCGGCAAGTCTTTCGCCGAACGACAGCCACTTCGCATACGTCTATGCTGTCAGCTTGTACACGAGTGGCCAGAGGATCGCCGCGCTATCGGTTTTGAATAACGCGCGCACACGGTTTCCGGCCAACGTGGAGATTTCGTCCGCGATGCAGGCGTATTGCGCAGAGCTGCGCAGCCCCGTCTGTTCGGGGATCGATCTGAAGAAATGAAAATGCGGTTCCGTTGAAGGCGCGGGCCATGACCGGGCGCACGGTCTGTCTTTCAAACGAGGGCTTGTGGGCGGTCATAGAACGCCCTACAGCTTCATTTCAAGAACGACTGCGTCGCCACAACGTCCGTCAACCGGCAGTAATGCCACCGCACATCGGCCGGCTTCCAGGTTCCATTCGTGTAATTGGTACAACTGTCGGGTTTGGGCAGCGGATATTCTTCCAGCGGATCGGTGATCAAATTGAAAAATTCGCAGGCACTCGCGTTGACCTTCTCCGTACAGACGACCTTGTACGTCGCATTCCGCGCGCCCACCTGGCGAGTGCTGTTTGTCATGAGGTTCAGAGACTCCGTCAACAGGTACCCCTGGTTCGGATCCCGTACCGTCGCCGCCTTATCAAAAAGAATAGGCGCCAACGAAACGCTGTCGACAGACTGCAGTCCGCTATTATCGCGATTTGGAACTTTTTCAGGCGCTTTCAAACCGGCGATGGAGAGGATGGTGGAGAACAGATCCGCAACGTGGACATATTCGCCGTTGCGACTTGAAGCGGGAATACGTGGTCCCCGGATGGCCAGCGAAACCCTGGCGCCGCTTTCATAAGCCGTTCCTTTACCGCGGCCTTTCTTTGTGATGTACATGTTGTCGATATAGTCCTGATTGGGTCGGCCGTACATCGGAGTGCCGTTGTCGCCGAGAACGATAATGTAGGTATTCGGATCGAGGGAATCGACCTTGTCCAGCAGTTTGCCGACAATGGTATCGAGCGAATTCGTCATCGCGCGCATCAGGGATTCGCCAGTGCAGGATCCGACGTTTGCCGACCCGAAGGTCCCGCCGCATTTCTTCATCTCGGCCAGACTCCGAGCATCCAGCGTATCGGCATTCGGCACCACCATGGAGCTTGGCTGCGCCTGCGTAGTGGCGTGCGACAGGTTGAATGCCATCCAGGCAAACCATGGTTTGTCCGGCGTCGATGTTTTCCGGGCAGTGATCCACTCGAGCGTGTCTGCAACCTGCACCACCGGAGAAAAAGTTGTCGGTGCAATACCTGGCAGGGATTTCGTCGGAGGAGACCCGGTGCGCCATTGGTTGGCTGGAGTATCGGCATCCTGCACCATGTAATCCCAATCAAAGTACGTCTTAATGGCGGCATGCATGTTGCCCTTGAAGAGATCGAAGCCGGCTTCCTTCGGCTTCATGCCCAGGTAATTGCTGGTCGCGGACGGTAAACCGGCGAGGTGCCATTTTCCGAATATCGCGGTGCTGTACCCACCGTCATCCTTCAACTTCTGAACAAAAGAGGTGTACGTTTGCGCGAGCGGATCCGCATACGTCAGCACATTCGCTTTGACTGCAAACAGACCAGTGAGAATTGACGCACGCGTCGGCGAGCAGAACGGCTGTGCCCAGGTGTTTGCGAACACCATCCCCTGCTCAGCCAGCCGGTCCAGATTAGGAGTGGATGCAGGGCTGCCGTTTATTGCACGGTAGCCGGGATGATTGAGGCCGCCAGGCCCGTACTTCTTTGTCAGATCGTCAATCAGTCCTGGATACATGTCGGTCGTCACGTCCATGCCGACGTCATCCATGATGATGAGCAGGATATTGGGTCTGCGATTGGGGGCCGCGTTACCTTGTTGTGCCGCAGCGAATATCGAAACACTGGAGACAGTGGTTAACGTTGCAGCAATCAATGCCGCAAACATCATCAATCTTCTTCGCATGTGTAGCCCTTTCCTGTTGCTGGAGCGGTACTCTATTCGCTTTACGTGCCGGTGATCAAGAATCCAATGAGGATGGCTTGAATCTATGAATGTTACAGTAGCGCGATGATCTGCACGAATCTGCCGTCTGCCGATCGCAGGCTCAATCGATTGATGTCGGGCCCTGCAATTGTGCTGTACATCGCTGCGGTCAAACTGGCGCTGCATTTGGCCACAATCCATCGCTACGGCATCTTTCGTGACGAGATGTACTACTGGGCGGGCTCGTTGCGAATGGACTGGGGATATGTGGATCATCCGCCCCTCACGGTGTGGCTTGCATGGATTGCGCGGCACCTCTTTGGCAATTCGTCCCTGGGTGTCCGCCTGTTTTCGGCACTTGCCGGAGCCGCGCTGGTATGGTTGACGGGGAAACTGACGCGAGAGTTGGGTGGAGGCCGTTTTGCCCAGGCTTTGGCGGCGCTTGCTGTTGTTGTGGTTCCAGTCTATTTAGTGTCGCATCACTGGCTGACGGACAACGCGTGGGAACCTCTGATATGGATGGGATGCGTTTGGCTCATCGTCCGAATCATCAATTCCGGCGACGAGCGCAACTGGATCGGGTTCGGCGTACTGGCGGGCATCGGTTTTGAAAACAAATATTCCATCGCGTTTCTGCTATTCGGGTTGCTGGTGGGAATGGTTCTTACGCCGCATCGCCATTTTCTGAAGAGCCGATATCTTTGGATTGGCGCGCTCGCCTGCGCGGTAATTGCTCTGCCGAATTTTCTGTGGCAGGTAGCGAATCACTTTCCTTTTCTCGAGTTGATGTACAGGGTCCGCATGAGCAATCGTGACATCGTGCGTGGTCCGGTTGCGTTCATTGCCGATCAGGCCACGATCCTGAATCCGGCGCTGTTTCCTTTGTGGGTTGGTGGCGTGATCTGGCTATTCGCAGGGAAGGGAAGGGAACAGGGGCGCTACCGCATGCTGGCATGGACCTTTCTCGTGGTGCTGACCACGTTTATCGTGCTCAAAGCAAAAAATTATTATGTTGCTCCGATTTACCCCATGTTATTTGCCGCAGGTGCGATCGGATTTGAACGTATGACCCATGGGCGCCGAATCGGTGACTGGGCCAGGTTCATTTACGCTGCGCTGGTGATTGCAGTGGGTGCCCTGCTGTTGCCATTTTCCGTCCCGATACTTTCGCCGGAGCACTACCTCCGTTATCAGAAGACTCTCGGTATTCAACCTCCGGCGTTCGAAAACCAGCGGAACGGCCCGTTACCGCAGTGGTACGCGGATGAGTTCGGCTGGCCGGAGATGGTCGAAAAAGTTGCGCGGGTCTACAACAACCTTCCGCCGGAAGAGCGAGCGCGCACTGCAATCTTTTCGAATGGCTGGGGTGAGGCGGCAGCGGTGGATTTTTACGGTCCCCGGTTCGGCCTGCCCCTGGCCATCAGCAAACACAACAGCTATTGGATATGGGGCCCGCGTGATTACGACGGAAGCACGATGATCATTCTGCGCAGCGGCGGCCGTGATGAGCCCAGCTTATTCGAGAGCGTGGAATCCGTGGGTCGCGTGGAGCATCCTTACGCCCGGCGCGATGAATACTTCGATATTCTTCTTTGCCGAGGACTGAAGAAGAACTTGAAAGACATCTGGCCGGGTGTGAAAGAGTTCGACTAACGAGAAGGCCCCCTGAAGTTTTCTTCAGAGGGCCTTCTCATGGGTGGAATTAGAACGAGAATCGAAGAGAAGCCTGGAATGTTCGATTCGCTCCCAGCTTTGAAGTGATCTGACCGAAATTGGATCCGGCCGCCAGGGAATTGGTGTTCGCCAAACCCACCGGATCTCCATCATTGACATGATTCAGTATGTTCAGCGAATCGATGCGCAAGGCCAGCGCTTTGGATTCCGAAATCCTGAAGCTCTTGCTGGCGCTTGCATCGAACGACCATCGGCCGACCGTGTGCATGGTGAAGGATCCCAGGTTCCCTTGTTGTCCAGGAAGAGGTGTTTCCAGAAGAGGAAGAATGGAAGTTCCTGTACCGTCCACAATTGCTCCGGGTGTACCGGCGGGAACAATCTGGCCCAATCCTCGCAGTGTGCAACTGGACGAGGCGCCCGCTCCTGTCGCCAGATTGAAGCCACCCGGGTCCGCAGTCGCCGTTGAAGTCGGCGCTCCCTGCACAAGCGAAGTGTTGGTGCACTGAGGGTCGACGTAAAGCGAGTACGGTGCGGGCGAACCGAAATAAGTGCCGGTCGCACCCTGCCACTCCGCGTGACCCTTTGGATTGTTCCATGGGCCAACGATGTTGGGACGACCGTTGGCATACATCGTGTTCGGTCCCACGATGCTCCGAAGGGCCCCTTCCGGTATGACAAGAATAAAGCTGGTCTGCCACCGCTCGATTGCCCGGGCTACCCAGCCTGAGCTGTTACCAAAGAGCAATTTGTTCGGTCCCATCGGCAGTTCGACGGTGCTGTTGGCGCGGAATTCCTGGCCGATGCTGTTCAGCGACTCCCCGTAGTCCAGCCTTCGGTTCAGGGGATCGGTGTAGCCGGAACCCGGCATGACCATGGTTTTGCTTAGGCTATATGTGCCCTGGATACTGACTCCTTGTACCGGACGGGCCGTAAACTGCACCTGCCCGGACTGATAGTTACTGCGTCCGAAGTTATAGGAAATGTTCGCCGTGCCGAACGACGGATTGGTTACGAGATAGTTCTCTGCAAAACATCGCGGTGCGATCACCGTTCCGTCCGATAAGGTGAAGGTCTGGGAAGAAACGGGAATGTTCGGATTTGCCAGACGATCACAACCATTGCGAAGTGTGCGGCCTACCATGCTGCTCACTCCGGATGGCAAGCTTTGCAGAAGGGAATTCGCAGCCTGAAAATTGTAAAGGCTCTGCATGACTGTCGCGAAGTCTCCATTCGCAAGACTGGTCGCGAATGCTCTTCGAATGTGGGCAGAACCTCTCTGCTGAATTGAAACATTGGTTGCAGGGCCACCATCGATGGATACCGAACTCGTGATGTTCTGACCGACAGGACCATATCCTGTAACCGTGGGGTTGAGATTCAGACCTATCAGCATCTGATCAAACAGCGGATCGTTCAGACCGGCACGGGTCTTTACCAGCGCGTCGTACAGCTCCTTGTTGTGATACACGTTGACCTGATTCAGATTGAGACTGCCTGGGCTGCTGAAAGGACCAAGAGCGCCGGGTTGTTTTTGTCCGATGGTATCCACAAAACGCAAATCGATTGTGTATTTCTGCGAAATGTTTCTTGTGACGGAAAGGGTTAAGTTATCGGTGTATGGCAGGACCCAACCCGGAGCGTACATGGAATAACTGATCGCGGATCCGCCGGCACCTGTGGCATTCAGGGATACGATTGGAAGCGGAGCCTGCGGCGGGCGGGTCGGAGTACCTGGAACCAACATGGGCAGATCGGAGAGAGTGAGAGCTCGGCCGACCCCCGCCGGTCCGCCCGTGGTGAGAATGGCATTGATCGTCGGATCGCTGGTATTGATCGTCGCACTGAAGAAGTCTCCCCCACCTGGACCGCTCAACAAGCCTCCAGCGAAAGTCGCGCCGGCCCCGCCGTAGGTTCGTTGATATCCGCCCCGCATGGTGGTCTTGCCTTCGCCAAACCATGGAAGCTGCCATGCGAATCCGATGGCCGGGCTCACGCGGCCCTTTTGCGGTATCAACGTTTCTTTCGGATTTGGTGTCTCGGGACCTACGAAATGAACCTGTGACTGCAGGTTCGGATTGCAGTTGGAAACAGGAATTCCCACAGGATTCACGACACCGGTTGCACACGCCGGTCCTCCGACAGCAAGGGGCCCATAATTCGAGAGGTACAGGCCGTTGCCGGTGGACGCATCACCGGGAACCATCCAATTCGCGAGAAGATCTCCCGACAATGGCCGGGTTGGACCATAGAGGCCGACTCCGTCATCCAGCAACCGGTTCGTCAAACCTTTGCCCAGATAGGGTGACATGTTCAGATCAAAGCGGACACCCAGGTTTAGTGTCAGATATTTGTGGATCTTGTAATCGTCCTTGGCGAAGAAGCTCCACTCATTGGAAACCTGGTGGCGGTACTGATGCCCGTAGACGTCGTCCGCGGTAGGAACCTCATCCTTCACTCTTGTCGTGTTTTTCCATTGGCCCGTGGCAAGATCGGAATAGCCTTCAATCCAATATCCCGTGTTCGCCGTTGCTATCGAACCGCTCAGCAAATTGAGCAGGGTCACGGAGTTTGTTCTTGTTGTTTGAATCAGGCTCGGCAATTGTGTTGTGAACTTCGTAATGTCGTTCAGATCCTGGAGCGGAGCACCATTAGGATTGCCGGGGGTCGACGTGGCATACCCACTGGAATTGAACCCCGTTGTCAGAGGGCGCCGATACTCTCCGCCAAAACTGAAAGAATGTTTGGCATGCGTCCAGCGGATGGTGTCTGCATAATCCCACACCGGGCTGATGCTGCCGACGTCAAAGCCTCCGTAGGCCATTACCCCGCCGGCAATATTCACCGCCCCTGGAGCGGTCGGATTGTAAATGATGGGAGTAATTTTATTGCTGATGGGGTCGACGCCTCCTTGAAACAGGAATGTTCTGGCCTTCTCTGCAGTGCTCGGATCGCTTTGATTCGCCCACGCCGGATTGTTCCAGGTTCTATTGGTGTTGTAGCCAAAACGAGCTTCATTCACGAGGGAAGGGCTCAGAGTCGACGTACCATTGACCGTGAAGACAATGGGACGGCGAAGGATACTCCCGTTCAGTCCACCTTCCCACGGTGCTGCACTGGTGCCGACGTTGTCGTCCATCTCGTAGCTCCACTGGACGCTGACTCGATGATTCTTGTTGAAGTTGTGATCCACCTTCAGGTTTATGGACTTGCGATTGTTCTGATCGGCAGCGGAATTGGCGACACCAAACTGTGAGTTGAGCGAAGCGGAACCACTTCTGGCACGGAGATATCGATTCGCAGCGGTATTTAATCCGTCACCAGATCCTGAAATTGCGAAATTATCCGCAGTCGGCATCAACTTCAGAATTCTCGATATATAGCCCGTCGCATCATTGCCCGGACGTTGAAGATCCCAGGTATTCAATGCATTCGCGGGGCCCGGCAGAAATGTTCCTCCAGTACAGTCCGTCGCAGGATTCACTGGAACCATTACATTGTTGCGCCAGTCGAATTTCTGGTTTCCAAAAACGCTGTAGCACTGCAACGTGACGGGAGCCAGAGTCGACGTCGAACCGGCTGCCTGACCGGAGGCACAGAGTGCATTCGGTACGCTGGGAAGCGGATTCCCCAAGGCATCCACGGAATAGTAAGTTCCGGTCAGGCTGGTGGCGGAAGTCGAACAGCCATTCGGATTCAACAGCGCGGCATTGCCGGGGTTCCACCCGGGATAATATCTCCAGATTCCCTGCTTTGCAGACTCGGTGTACACCACGTTGGTTTGCAGCGCTCGTGCTCTGACAATCTGTTGATCGTAGAGTGCAAAAAAGAAGGTCTTGTTCTTGATAACCGGGCCACCCATGCTGACCGTGAACTGGTTCCGGTTCAGCCAGTCCGGTTTGGTGCTATTGGAAATCTGGACGCCATTCTGCGTTGTGGGAGTGTGGTTGTTGAGCCAGGTATTGGCATCCATCGCGGAATTCTGAATGTTCCATACCGCGCTTCCGGTGTATCTGTTCGTTCCCGATCGGGTTTGAATCTGCAATTGCGAATTGCCCCGGCCGAGTTCCGCATCAACCGGCGCGAGGATGAGTTTAATTTCTCCGACGAGATCGGGATTGATCACTGTTGGCGTATAGATCTGGTACCCCACGAACTCCGAAGACTGTTTCGCGCTGTTGGTGCTCAACCCATTGATCGTGGCATTGACAGAATTCAAGCCCAAACCACCAACCGTGTCGAGTTGAGGGCCACCTGCACTGGAGCGAAAGCCCGGCAGCACATTGAGGAGGTCGAGGACGTTGCCTCCGACGCTGGGCAAATCATGCACCTTATCGCCACTGAGAACTTCGCCTACAGATGATGATGTCTCCCGAAGCTGGGCGTTATCGGAGGAGGAACTGACGGTGACACTTGTCGCTGGTGCTCCGCCTACTCGCAGTACGAGGTCCATGCGGATCTGATTTCCCGTGTTCACAGCGATGTTGTTCCTGATATCCGATGTAAAGCCGGTCAGATCACCGCTCAGCTTGTAGGTTCCCGGCTGCACACTTGGAAAATTGTATGCACCGGATTCATTCGTCAATCGGGTATCCACGACGCCCGTCTGCGTGTTGGTCAGGGTGATGGTGACTCCTGGGATCAGAGCCGATGAGGAGTCCTGAACGACTCCTCCGACGGACCCATTGCTGCCGCCCTGTGCGAATCCTTTTTGAATGGCGATCAAATGGAAAAAAAGAACGAACGAGCAGACGACAAGCTTCCGCATCTTTACTTCCTCCCTCGTCAAATGCCCCTAAGCGGTCGATCCACTCGAATGGAATTCACTCATGTATTCCGGTTTAATTTTGCGATGTTCAGTTCGTTCAATTCACAACGTTCGGAATCACAAGTTCTTTAATTGCGCGGTATCAAAACACCGGCGAAATTCAAAGTCAATCGCTAACAAGTTCACGACAGATATGTAGTGGTGATGCTTCGAATATCTTTGGATTGTTCAAAAACGAAAGAGCGGACCTGCTGCAAATTCGCCCTGAGACGTGACCTGGGTCTGTATACGGAGGAGGCAGCCGGCCCCGCAAATGAGGCCCACTTCCGGGTCCACGACGATCGGTAACCACTCCCCTTGAAACCTGAAACCCACATTGCGATTAAGGAAGATCTTGAATCCGGCACCAATGCCAAGAGAAACGCGAGTGAAACTTCTGGTTAAGTTGCCGGAGATGTGAGTCGCCCCGATGCTGGCCATGATATAGGGCCTCACTCGAGCCGGCCAGTTGTCGACAATGTATTCGTGCGTAAAATCGCCGTGGTACTGGTCCACGGTTACGCTTTGCTGGAACGTGGTGAGGAAGCTCTGCTCCAGGCGCATGGTGGAATTCATTCTTGCCCATCGCACTTCAATCAGGTCCTCTTCATTGATTCGCGCACCGAAGGCGAATCCATAGCTCGGACTTGGATCGATCACGATATGGGGAGTGGGCGTGGTCGGTTCCACCGTCGCATCCGTGGGTCCGCTGAAGCTGACGCTGGTTCGGTATCCTCCAAGCACGGAGAAGTCGAAGCGCAACGGCTTCGGTTGGCTTTGAGCTTCGGCGGTCAGAGCTCTCAACACCAGTATTAGCGTCAGTCCCGTTTTCAAACCTAACCGCAAACGTCGCACCTCAAAGCCCCGGGGAGAGGCGGAGTCCGACTATAGCAAAGCGGACGTGTTCTTTAGGTGTTCGAAATCCGGTATCCTACATTTCCTTTATGAAGACAGTAATCCTTGCAGGCGGTTCCGGTGGGCTCGGCTCAGCCGTTGCCCGGAGTGTGGCGCATCACGGCTACAAACCCATCATCGGCTATTTGAAGAATGCGGGACGTGCTGAAGTGCTTGCGGCCGACCTGCATTGCCCGGTGGTGGGTGGGGACATTTCGGATGCGCCGGTGCGGAGCGATCTCATTACGGTGGCGCAGGGACAGGGCGAACTCTACGGATTGGTCGTGCTGGCTGGAGATCCGGCTCGAGTCCCAATTGAACAGGCTAGCGCGGACGATCTGCTGGCGTCCATGCGAGTCAATTTTGCAGGACCGGTTCTCATGGCTCGGGATTTTGCAGCAGCGCTCGGCGATAACGACGGGAGCATCGTGTTACTTTCGACGATGCAAGCCATTGGAGTATTCCCCGGAAGTACGACGTATGCCGCGCCGAAAGCGGCGCTGGTGCACGCTGCGAAGATTCTCGCAAAACAGTGGAAGGTCCGCGTCAACGTCGTGGCGCCTGGAGTGAACGATGCCGGCATGGCCGAACAAAGTGTGCGCAGCGGGAAATACAATGCCTATGTCGAAAAGCAAGCCATCCCTCGTTACGGCAGGTCCGACGATATCGCGCGGGCCGTAGTTTTTTTTCTGGAGCCCGACAACTACGTGACCGGACAAGTGCTGACGGTGGATGGGGGACTGAGTCTCAAGATGTAGGTTTACCCTTCACGGACTAGAACCGGAACTTGGCGCCCAGCAGAACCTGTCGCGCATCCGTGAGCGGTACGAATGTGTTCTTCCCGAAATTCGGGCTGCTCATGTTCGAAACCGGATTCAGGAAGTTATCGTGGTTAAACAAATTGAGGAAGTCGCCGCGAACCTCCAGCGTCGTCTCGCGGGGAAGCTTGAAGCGCTTCATCAAACTCACATTGGTATTGGAATATCCCGGACCTCTGAAGGTGTTTCTCCCCAGCGTTCCGCCAGCGGGCATCGAATTCTTCAGGAACGTCACCGCCCCGGTGGTTGTATTGGTGACATGAGGTGCTCTCACGATACCGGTTCCATCCAGTGGTATCACAAACGTACGGAAGTTTCCCGTCGATGGGTCCGGAGTCATAATGCCACCTGGATTAAAATCCGGACGTCCCGGTACGGTGGTACCCGATCCGAGAGCATCGACACCCACCGTTATCGTAAACGGCTGCCCGGATTGAATCTCAGTAAACCCGCTGATCTGCCAGTCGGAGAAAACAAGCTTCAACGCTTTCCCAGCACCCGAAAAGAACGGAATTGCATAAGTCTCGTGCACCGTAAAACGATGCGGTCGATCAAACACAGACCGGGCTTTTTCAGCGCTTCTGTCCAGATAATTCTGCGGTACCTGAGGGCTGGATGTAACGATGCCGCCATCTGGAGCAGTACTGCGATCGTCGAGAGCTTCCTCGCTGTCGCTGATGTTGGTGCTCCACGTGTAGTTCGCACCGAACTGAAGCCCATGCGACAATCGTTTATCTATCTGAACGTATCCTGAGTTGTAGATAGCCTGCCCAGATGTTTCCAGGAGAGTGCGGGAGGCGATCGATGGGTCCAGCCGAGACGGTGACGTTGGAAAACCGGTCGGATCCTGACAGGAGGATAAATTCGTTGCGGTGCAGCCCGCGATTACTGCGTCGGCCTTGGCCTGCGTCAAGATTCCTGGGTTGGCCTGTCCTTGGCGAACCAGATGATACGAACGGTTTCCGATATATCCCGCTTCGATGATGAAACTGGAACTCAGCTGTCGCTGGAGGGACAGGCTCCAGTAGTGTGTGGTCGGGTTCTGCGTATCCGAAAGCAGATTAGCGAATGTCGTCGTCGGACCGAGCGTGACGACATTCGTTTTCGGCAAGAGTGTGGGATAGGCATCGACCAGGGTGGCTGCCGTATTCGTCTGAGTGTTGGAACGCGGATAATTGGATGCAGGGAAATTTATAAGGTTGTAAAAAATCACGTCATAACCAATGCCAAAGCCGCCGCGGATTACGGACTTGCCACCCCCCAGAATACCGCCGAGGATTCCGTCCGAAGATGTCGGGCTGTAAGCAAATCCGATGCGAGGCCCCCAGTTGTTTGTATCCCGTTTTCCGGGTCCGGGAACTTTGAGTGCAAGAACATCTGGATCCGTCGCCCCGAAATAGCCGAGCGGCACCGACGTGCTTTCATAGCGCAATCCAAGGTTGACGGTGAACGACCTGTTCACCTTGATGTCGTCCTGTAAAAAGTAAGCCTGCTTCAATTGCGTAAAGGAATATACCGTGGGTTGCGAGAGCAGCTGCGTCAGCTGGTTGGCCTGGTTATTCAGAAAATCTGCAAAATTATTGAACTGCCATGTTCCCTTGGAATGCGGTGCGTTGTTGTTGAACAAGTGCGTTCGTGCGTGGTCGAGTCCGAATTTGAACGAGTGCCGGTTCACCATATAGGTCGAAATGTTCTGGAACTGGTAGGTCTGTTCCAGTCGTTCCTGGGGGTAATTGGACAACCCTCCGATCGTAAAAAGGTTGTTCAATGTCACCGTGGGACTGACCGGATCGTGCTCCGTGAATATGGGAGCGAGCCTCGTGTAGGAGAAGCGCATCTCGTTAACGAAACTTTGACCAATGCTTTTGGTATAGCTGAGCGCATGGTTCTGAGCGAGGGTGCTGCTGTCGGCGCCCCATTGCGGTCCAAAAGCAAGATTGCCCCCGGACAGGGGCGAATTCCGATCGTCGATGTGGACCCGATAGGAGATCTGATCGTGGGGTGTGATTTGATGGTCGATTCGCGCCAATCCATACCAGAAGTTCTGATCCATGGGCACCAGCGGATTGTAAGTTCCCATTTCAATGGCCGTGGAATTCACTGTTACTGTTGAAAGACTATCGTAATGACTGATCTTCGGATAAACCGATGTGAGGAAACTTAATGCATCGATCATGGACTGCCGGCTCTCTGGAGTTTGCGCAGTAATGCTCCCGCCGGCCGCGCGCAGCGGCACGCCGGAAAGCGAGGCGAGACCGGCGGCCGTAGGTATGGTCACAAGCCCGAACGGCTTTGGCGCACGCTGTCGATTGCCTTGAATCAATCCGAAAAAGAATGTCTTGCCCTTGATAATGGGACCGCCGATGTCTCCGCCAAACTGATTGTCCACCAATCGGGGCGATGAGGTTAAGCCAGACCTGCGGCTCTGGAGAGACAGCGGTTCCAGTGCGTTTCCGCGATAGAACTCCCAGAGGTCGCCATGAAAGTTGTTCGTGCCGCTTTTGGTGACGGCGTTTACCTGGGCGCCCATATTGCGGCCGAACTCCGCGGAATACGTCGCTGTCTGAACCTGAAATTCCTGAATCGCTTCCGGAGGCGCGAACAATGCCGGGAGCGTGACGGTGTTGTCGTTGTTATCCACCCCATCCATCATGAAGTTGTTTTCGCGACCTCGATGGCCATTGGTGGAGAATTCGTTCTGTCCCGCAACTCGGACTACACCCGCTGCGAATAGCGCATAACGGCCCATGTTGCGGGCGCCCGCAGGAAAAAGACTGGAGGTACCCAGCGGCGTGAAATCCAAAGTCCGGCCCGGCAAGGTCATTTGAATACTGGCGCCGGACCTGGAAAGGGTGACTTCAGGTTCGGCGCTGACGGTAATGTTCGTTGGCGAATTGGCGATGTTCAGCGTGCGATCGATCGTTCGTTCGGCAGATGTGGTAACGCTGACGTCTGCAACTGTTCTGGACTCGAATCCCGACTTCTTGAATTCAATGGTATAGATTCCCGGCGGGACAGCAACAAATCGATACTGGCCTTTAGCGTCGGTCTCTTTCGTTTGCGAAATTTTCGTATCCTGATTGGTGATTGTGACGTCCACATCCGAAATGGAGGACTTCTGCAGGTCCGTAACCGTTCCGTTAATAAATCCATTCACCAGTTGTGCATGAACCGTCGACACAGCAAACAACAGGGAAATGAACGCCATAGCCTGCGTGAGTTTTGATGTAATTGCACGGACATGACGCAGACGACGAAAATGATCCAACATTACGAAATCCCCCAAGGCGTCGTGTGACACCAGACCATACGCAGTTTTCCTGATTTGGTTTTAGCGAAGCGCGCGAAGCCGGCCGCAGAGAAAATCCGAGTCGGGTAACCGAGACTGAGCGGATTCCTTTCCGCCACGCTCCTGTCAAAAAGGCTCTTGCCTTTATTTCAGGTGGTCGGACATCACCGTTCCTGTCCGCACCGGAGCCAATCTTACTACCGGAGCATAGTGTGTCAAGCTATCAAAACTTCAGGTTCCGTGTTGAACATTTCAGGACTCCCCCGAAATGTCCCACGGCGCGAATACCCTTTTAGGCGAGGTACTGCATTGGGACAGCCGGCGACACTCGTTATCGACATTGAAACCGTTGGACAGGAACTGGACACTATTTCTGCGCGCGCTCAAGAGATTTTACTCGACTCTGTGAGCACCGGAATTGCCGCCCCTGAGGAAGAGCGCCAGAAGATTCTCGATGGATTCGGACTGGATCCCTGCACCGGACGCATCATCTGCATTGGACTTCACTGGATGGAACTCGACCGATCCCGGGTCTATTGCCAGACCGAAGAGCGCGAGCTTCTCGCCAACTTCTGGTCCGACATTGGACAAATCCGTCCGCAGCGATTCGTGACTTTCAATGGAAAGTCGTTTGATTTTCCCTATATCAACATCCGCAGCGCAATTCTGGGTATTCCCGTTCCACGAGATCTTTTTCTCGATAGCCGCCGATTTTCAACCGATCGCCACTTTGATGTCCGGGAAGTACTGACCAACTTCAATCCTTACAAGAAAGGAACGCTGGAGTTCTTCTGCGAAATATTTGGTGTGCCGTCACCGAAGGACGGTATCAGCGGGAGCAAGGTCGGGGAGTTTTACAAGGCCGGCAGACTGGACGATATTGCCCGCTATTGCCTTGGAGACTGCAAAGCGACCGGACAGTTGTACCTGAAGCTTAAGAACTATTATCGGTGACGCTTTCGCTCCGGCATCGGGATGTGCCGGGCGCGTTCGAGATTGTAGAAAAGAGTAACCGTGAAGAGAACCCCTGCAACCATCGCGATGACAAAAGCCGTGTTGTTCACCGAGTAGGACGTGATCATTTCAAACATGCTGAAAAGCACAACCAGGATGGATACGAGCACGAGAAGAAGCCGGTATGCCATCGTTTCACGAAATGGTTTGACGTCACCCTTCTTTTTGATTCGCATCCGTCCCATGGCCGCTATTATGTCAAACGTGGAGATTTATGCCTGAGGAACTTTCTGCATACCGGCCGGCGTTCTCGTCCGGCACCTGGTCGGCAGAGGACCTGCATTACCTGGATGCATTTGCCAGCAATCCCGCCGGTATCATCTCCGTCCTGCGGAATCTTCCTCCCGAAATCACAGGCGCGCTCTGTTCCAGGGCCAGCCGTGCGTCGGGCTCGCTGCTCGAAGTGCTGCTGAAGGAGTACATCTACCCAATCGTCCGCGGCGACGATGCGGTACTGGCTCGTGAACTGGAAGAGACTGTCGCTTTCCTGAAAGATCACGGCTTTCGAAACATCCTCAATAACCAGCGGGCGCAGGCGTTCTACTCGAAATGGCTTTCTCAGTATGGGGACGATTCGATCGCGCAAATTACGGGAACGCATGTGATCGTGTGGGGAATTTCTCAGGTTGCGATGAAGTTCGTCGAAGACCAGCGCGTTGGCCTGGAGCCAATTGAGAAGTCCACGCGTTATGTCAATTTCAGTGCGAAAGTTGGCGGACGATATTTGTATTTCACTCCCGTGCCGGACCTTCAGAGATTGGGGTTACTTGACGACTATAGCGCGACGATGGATCACCTGTTCGGTACGTATTCCGCTCTTCTTGGTCCCCTGCAGAGCTGGCTCAAGTCGAACTTCGATGAGAAAGAAAGCATCCTTGAAAAGAAAGCATTTGATACCCTTCGCGGACTTCTTCCCATGTCGACACTGGGCCAGGTGGCATTTCGCGGAAACGCCCAGGCTTTTGAATACCTGATCAACAGAAGCGCAAAGCATACGCTGGGTGAATTGCGGTGGTTTGCACGCGATTTGAAGGGTGAGCTTGATAAGGAAATTCCATCGCTTCTTCTGCGTGTGTCCGACGATAAGTCCCAGGATTACCAGTCGTACCTGACCCGGCGATACGACGGTGTTCGGAGTTTGCTTGGTCAGACCGAAACCCTTGCGGGCACGCGTCCCGAAGTTCGGCTCGTTGAGGTCGATCCGGAATCCGAGACGAAGATACTGGCCGGCATCATTTTTCAACAAACTCATGGGAACTGGGATCAGGCCATGGAGCGGGCGCGGGCGCTCGCCACTTCGCAAAAACGCGAACTCCTCAGCGCATATATGCCGCAGCGCAAAGGGCGATGGTACAAGGTTGGGCGTGCCTTTGAAAACGCGTACATGCGATTTGAAATTGTGATGGATATCGGCTCCTACCGCGATTTGCACCGGCACCGCATGATGACGCAGGAGCGGCAGCTGTTTTCGACCGTCCACGGTTTTGACATTCCCGCGGAGCTGGTGCAGAGCGGTTTGTCGGCACCCTTCTCTGAAGCACTTGAACGTGCTGGCAATCTGTTTCGGAAGATTGAACCTCTGGATCGCGATCTGTCGCAATATGCGGTCCCACTGGGATATCGCATGCGCTTCTATCAGTGGCAGAATTTCCGCCAGTTTTTCTGGGAAGCGGAACTTCGAACGATTTCCCAGGGACATCCGGACTATCGTTTTATCGAACAGGAAAAATATCGATTGATTAAGGAGCGTTTTCCCCTGATTGCAGAAACGATGCTGGTCGATATGAGCGATTACGCCATCGCCCGCCGTGGTACCGAGGAACGAATTGAAGAAAAAGAGAAGCGGATCATGGAGCAGCTGAAGAAGAGACCAGGGAATTGACCAATTCCCGAATTTATTCCGTTAAAAGGCTTTCGAGTGCGCCTTCCAGTTCACTTTGCGTATGCGCATCTCCGGCTTTTGCTGCCACGATAATTCCCGCCCTGTACGTCTTTTCCGCTTCGTGCTTCAATCCGAGTGTCCGATAGAACCCTGCGAGCTGAAAGTACGTTGCGACGTAGGCCGGGTCGTTCGCCAGGACCATTTCGAATTCCCGTCTCGCATCGTCGGTTTGGCCGGCCTTCACATACTCAAGCGCAAGCGCATAGCGTGAGAAGGAGTCGTTTGGATCCTGCTTGAGAAATCCGGTAAGAATTTCAATTCGGTTCATGCCGTACCTTTCAAAGTTCCGCCCATTTCCCTTCGCCTTCCCAGACGCGAAGACTAAACGAAAGAGTGAGTTGATTTCGAAGCCGCTGATGGAGCAGCTGGCAGATGTTTTCGACGGAAGGGTATTCCAGGAAATCATTCCAGGATCGATGATCGAAGTCCGCCAGAGATTCCCGCAGAATTCGCTTCATATCCGCAAAATCCATTACCATGCCGTTCCGAACGTCGCCGTCCGCAACAAGTTCAATCTTATAGGTATGTCCGTGAACCGTACCGCATTTGGGATGATTGGGAAGGAAGTGCGCACAGTCGATGTGCTCGATGATGCCGATTCTCATGACGCCTGAGCAGGATAGCACAGCACATAAATGAAGAATGCTCAGCAGAAACTGAGGGACTTCATTCTGCTGAGCATTCAATCAAAAGAATTCGTGAAGGGAACTAACGAGTTCGGATAGTGCCACTCTTGGGCAACGGCAAAACGGTTTCTCCATCGGGCGCGATCTTTGGCTCGAGCTCTTCGATGGTGATATCAATTTCGGCAGGCTTGACATGTTCCTTCATATTGTTTCGTTCCTACGTCCATCAATGAACGCAGTCAGACTCCTTCTTTTAAGATTGATTCGTTGGTTCCGTCCGAACGTTGAAAGGATAGGGTACGGACATATGTTCCTGCAAAGCGTTTTTTGAGTCGCTTGTCAGGATTTCTTCAATTCCGTCATTGCTTCGATGATAAGGCTTTTAGAATCTTCGATCTGCTGAAGAATTAACCGGACATCCATTGAAGGGAATTGAGGCTGGCGAGAGCTCCTGCAGTAAACTCCGTGCTGTCCTGTAAGCGTGAGCGCGTCCGTGAGGATATCGAGCGCCGTTGCCAGACGACCCCTTGCCGGTCCCATTTGAAATTCGTAACGTTCGAGAAGGCTCTTGTAATGATCCAGCATGAATTCCCTAGAAGTAATCGCCGAATCGTTCGACGACGTCGATGAAAGTCTTGAGACCAAATCCAATGCCTCCAGCTTCGTAGTACTTCCAATCCTTTTCCTTCAGGTACGGCCCTGCGATATCCAGATGCGCCCATGCAGTGTCCGGCGGCACGAATTCCTGAAGGAACAAGCCCGCTGTCAGCGCCCCGGCTAGTGGCCCACCCGTGTTATTCAGGTCGGCGCAGGGGACTTTTATGAGGTCCTTGTATTCCTCGGGAAGCGGAAGCTCCCAGAAGCTTTCTCCATGGTTTCGTCCCGACTGGATCACGGCGCGAATCAAATCCGGATTATTTCCCATCACTCCGGCGATGCTGTCGCCCAGGGCGCGGACGACCGCGCCCGTGAGAGTGGCGATATCGAGGATGTGAGTTGCCTTGGATTCACCGGCAAGGTGCAGTCCGTCGGTGAGAATGAGTCGACCTTCAGCGTCGGTGTTGTCCACCATGATCGACTTGCCATTCTTTGCGTAGAATATGTCGCCGGGAAGCTGCGCATTGGCATCCGGTGTATTTTCGGCTGTTGGGACAATGCCCGTAACGTCGATGTCGGGACGAAGTTTGCCAATCGCTTTCATGGCATAGATCACTGCGGCCCCGCCGGACATATCGCCCTTCATCTCCCACATCCTGTCGGCGGGCTTAATCGAAATGCCTCCGGTATCGAACGTCACGCCCTTTCCTACCAGGGCGAGATGGTGTTTTGCTTTCCTGGCGTGGTAGCTCAGCCGGATCATGCGGGGAGGATTGGCACTGCCTCGGCCTACTTGAATAAGCCCGTTGTAGCCTTCTTTCTCCAGTCGCTTCTCATCCCAGACCTTGATATCAAGATTGGCTTCTCTTGCAACTTTGCGGGCGGCTTCGGCCAGGAATTCGGGCGTCGCGATTCCGCCGGGCTCATTAATCAAGGTTCGGGCTTCGTTGACGGCGTTGGAGACAATCGTGTATCGATGGAGATTCCGCTGATTGCTCTCTTCATGATCTTCGAGCACCGCCAGCTGTATTTGAATCTTGTCCAGTGTGGATTTTTCCTGTTTATAGAGATCAAAGCTGTAGCCGCCGAGTATGGCGCCCTCTACAGCCTTTCCGACGAAGGGAACCGCCTCGCTGGTGTTCAGTGCGATCGCAATCCGTCCAAATCCATGGTTATTCGCGGTGCGAAGCGAGCTTGCAACAAAGGTTTTCAATGTTTCCCATACGTTGTAGGTGCGATTCAGACTCGTGGAATGGACCAGCAGATGTTTAGGAGCGAGTTTAGAATCGAGAGCCGTGAAATAGGACGTCTTGAGCTTTTTATCCTTAATTTCACGTTCGATTTTTCGCACGATTTCCCCGATCGGCGAGCCCGCCAGGTCATGAAAGGTATTCTTATCGTCAAGTATGATCACGAGCAGGTCGGTTTGAATCTGTGCGGGCCGATCGTATGTGAGTTGAATCTTCATTCCTACAGTTCTCCTTCGTCGAGATTATACAGGACCTGTTTTGGCCGGATGTGGAGGGAATCTGGACGGTATGCGATCGAAGACGCAACTTGTGCTGTCGGAACTCGCGATGCGGAAGCCCTCCGGAGTTCGCGATTTTCTCGCCGAGTTGAAAAAGAGCGACTCCGTTTCCGGATATCACTGTATCCCCGCACGTGAGCCCAATCTCGTGGACCTTCCGGCGGAGCTTGATCCTTCGGTTCGAAGCGCCCTGGCCGGTCGGGGAATCCAGAAGTTGTATTCCCACCAGGCGCTGTCGTTCGGGCACG
>Ga0207691_10002080_pt1 | contig 19543 bp, 11 predicted proteins | sample KBSM13metaG_FD_184327 | JGI IMG/M metagenome (GOLD analysis project Ga0207691, IMG submission 184327) | Miscanthus rhizosphere microbial communities from Kellogg Biological Station, Michigan, USA - KBS M1-3 metaG (SPAdes) (version 2) | ecosystem: Host-associated > Plants > Roots > Rhizosphere >... | reverse complement strand
TCCTGTTGCATATTTTAATAAATATCCAGGACGCTTCCCACTATGGCATGTTAAGGACATGTTTGCCGGCACCAAGGAAATAACCGAAGTCGGAAATGGCACAATAAACTTTGACCGCATTTTTGCTGCAAGGGAAACTGCCGGACTTAAATACTGGTTTGTGGAGCAGGACGTGAGCAAAGGAAACATTTTTGAAAGCTTAAAAGCAAGCCAGGTCTATCTTTCGAAAAAAGATTTTTAATGCCTTTACAAACTGCAATTCCCATCCTGGCATTTCTTGATCAAGATCAGACAGTTGAGTTTTATAAAAAATTTGGCTTCAAATGCTATGATGAATGGAAAGAGTACATCATGTGTACCCGGGATAATATTGAGATTCATCTCTGGAAATGCAAGGATCCGGAAATTCCGAAAAACACCGGATGCTATGTACATGTAACAGAAGTAGAAAAATTATATGAGGAATGTAAGTCCCTGGATATTATTCATCCGGAAGGTGCATTATCAGACAAACCCTGGAAAATGAGGCAATTCAGCGTGGTCGACAATAGTGGAAATATTCTGCATTTCGGACAGGATATATCCTGACACAATTAAAATTTCAAACTAGCCGGCAAATATTTTTCTACCAATGCAGTATAATAAGGTTTAAGTTCTTCCCAACTTTTCTGGTTGGGATTTTTTGAATAGAGATCATAGGGATTGAAAAGTCTTACCCATTTAAACATTTCCTGATCATGATCATCCAGCAAATGATCATATGCATTTTCCCGATGCTGTGCATAGAATGAATGATACCTCAACATATACAATCCTTCTTCCGGTATATAGTCCTTCATCATATGATATACATATTCATCATGACCCCAGGAGAGTTGCACATTTTTAAGTCCGCAATTGGGTTCATACACACCATATTTCTGACTATATAGTTCATTGTTTTTGTCGGGGTTATCCGCAAAAAACTCGGGGTAGACAACCTTGTCTGAAAAAGCACATCCTACCGGGAAAGTATCTCCAACTACAGACCATTGTGCTTCACCGAAAAGGCATAACACTTTTCCCATATCGTGGATCAATCCAACTAATACCATCCAGTCGGGGTGACCATCATTACGGATCGCTTCTGATGTTTGCAAGAGGTGTTGCATCTGATCAAGATTAGTATCCGGATCAGAATCATCTACCAATTCATTTAAAAAGTCGAAGGCTTTCCAAATGGGCATTTCCCTTTTATTGAACTGCAGAAAATCGGCTTTTTTCTCCTGCACAAAATCATAGGTCTGATATTTATGGTTCAACCGGTAAAATTCTCTTACAGTATCACGACCGGGTTCTTCGTAATTCCGAAACTCCTCTTTTGTTTTGCCCTGAGCGATGTCGTCAGGATCAGGATATCGCTTTAAAATATCCATTTCCCATTCATCGAGGTTGGCCAGTGGCTGATTGTTAATGTTGGGATCTGTTGTATTTGTATGGGAAGCCATGTCGTTGAAATTTTGATGAAATATAGTCTACTAATATCGTGTTTTTTTAGTGGATTGTCAAATCACCATTCCATCACCAGAAAACCGTATACAGGGCCACCAGTATGCCTGAAATTATGACCGAGCCCACCACAAAAACAGGTGTTACACGGAACATTGATGGATCAACATTGATCTGGTGTGCGTTATTTTGTTTTTTAGGATGGGCAAGGCTCATTATGATCATAGTGACAACAATAATTCCGAAGGTGATCGACATCCTGTCAAGAAATGGAAAATTGGGAAAAGCATTATTGGTCCAAACTGGTAAAAATTTAAGGACAGTAGAAACAGGAATGGTTAATAATGCTCCAGCCATGGCAGCAGCTGAAGTAGTGCGTTTCCAAAACATTCCCAACATAAATATGGCAAGAACACCCGGCGAAATAAATCCGACATATTCCTGTATAAACTGGTAAGCCTGATCAAGAGAACGTAATGCAGGTGTTACCAATGCTGCCAGCAACATACTAATTATGACAGCCCATCTTCCAATACGCACCAGTTTAGTTTCCGATGCATTTTTATTGATAAATTTTTTATAGATATCGAGCGAAAAAATAGTTGAGATACTATTTGCTTTTCCAGCTAATGATGCTACAATAGCAGCCGTAAGAGCTGCAAAGGCAACGCCTTTTAATCCGGGCGGTAACAGGTTCATTAAAGTTGGATAGGCATGGTCAGGTTTGATAATTCCGGTAGCGTCAGTCATTTCTTTTTGGAACATTCCATTTTGATGTAATACATACATGGCTATACCGGGAAGTACAGCAATAACCGGGATCAATAATTTCAGGAAAGCCGCAAATAATATTCCTTTTCTGGCTGTGATCAGATCTGCACCAAGTGCGCGTTGAACTATGTATTGATTGCAGCCCCAGTAAGCCAGGTTATTGATGAGCATGCCACCGATCAACACTGAGAGACCAGGTAATTCAGGGTAATATTTGTGAGATGAATCGAAGATCATATGAAAATGGGTAGGTGCCTGTTGTCTCAGCACTGACAGCCCTTTCATAATATTGCCTCCGTATCCAAAATGTTCGGATAGAAGCGAGATAGCAAGATATGTTGTAACCAATCCGCCTACAATCAATACTATCACCTGTATCACATCCGTATATCCGATTACTTTCATGCCTCCAACGGTAACTATGATAGCGAATATGCTCAGCCCGACTATACTCCATTCAAAACTGATATTGGTTATAGATGAAATTGCGAGGGAACCCAGGTATATTATAGAAGTGAGGTTTACAAATACATAAACCAGTAACCAGAATACAGCCATAATGGTACTAACAGTATCATTATACCTTACCGAAAGGAATTGCGGCATGGTATAGATCTTGTTTTTCAGATAAATAGGAAGTATAAAAACGGCAACAAGAATAAGTGTGCCGGCGGCCATCCATTCATAGGTTGAAATAGCCAGACCGAGTGCAAAACCGGAACCCGACATCCCAATAAAATGTTCGGCTGAAATATTTGAGGCAATAAGCGAGGCGCCGATAGCCCACCAGGTCAGTGAACCTTCTGCCAGGAAGAAATCTTTCGAACTTGCAGTGGCAGACTTTTTTTTGTGGTAGATATAATATCCGTAGACGGCGATGATGACAAAGTAGATAAAAAAGACAATATAATCGGCGGGTTGCAATCTGTTCATGTAATGGGAATTTACAACAATTATCGGGCTGGCGAAATCGCAATAGCCCTGGGGAATAAGCTGGGGTAACCGTGGCCATTACCTGTTAAAAAAAGATAAGATTACGATAAGATAGTTTCAATGTTAGGTAACCGTAAGAATAATTTTGGATTAACTCTTATTTCCAAAATTGATTGCTTATGCTTAAGAACCTTTCATATCTGAGAGCGTTTTACCTGTCTGTGATTTTTACAGCGACCCTGTTTACGGCGAATGCCCAGCAAAAGGTTAACGGCAAGATTATGGGTCCCAACAACCTGCCGGTAAAGGGTGCAAGTGTCACCGTAAAGAATACCACCATCTCCACATTAACTTCAGATGAAGGTTTCTTCACCATTGATCTTCCTGCAGGCAAGACTGTGCTGGTGTTCAGTTACATAGGATACCAGACCCTGGAAATGGATGTCAGGGGTAAGCCTATGGTGGATATAAAGATGAACAACCAGATGAATGATATGAATGAGGTTATCGTAACAGGATACTCCTCTCAGCGGAAGAAAGACCTTACAGGTGCCGTTTCAGTAATAAAGGTGGGCGACCTTCTAAAAGTGGCAGCGCCTTCATTTGCCCAGCAGATGGAAGGCAGGGCTACAGGTGTGCAGGTCACCACGTCAGGTGCTCCCGGGTCCGGCGCGTCGATCAGGATAAGAGGTAATTCAACGTTTAGTTCAGGTGGTGGCGATCCATTGATCGTTCTTGACGGGGTACAAATGAAAGGTGCATATTTCAATGATATTAACTCGAATGATATTGAATCCATCCAGGTACTGAAAGATGCGGCAACGACTGCATCATATGGAATTGGTGCGAATGCGGGTGTAATCATTATCACAACGAAGAAGGGCAGAACCGGACAACCGAAAGTAGAATACAGCGGATTTTATGGTACTCAAACTCCGGTCAAAGGATATGATCAATACATGATCAAAACTTCGGGCGAATATGCTGACCTTGTATTTCAATCCTACAATAATTCAGCTACTCCAATTTCTACCCTTCCTAATAACTCATTTACTACAAGGGTTTATGGGAACGGATCGACTCCCGTGTTACCTGATTATGTTAATCCACTTCCTGATTCAGCAGGCGCAGCGGTTAATCCGGGGGATTACAGTTTTCCTGACAACCTGATCATGAGGGCAAATCAACAGGGAACAGACTGGTGGAATGCAGTAATGCAAACAGCGCCGATCACCGAGCATAACATTAATGCCTCTGGGGCTTCTGAGAAAGCAAGATATTTTTTCAGTTTCAACTATTTCAAGCAGGAAGGGACCATGAGGTATACGGATTTCGAACGCTATACGGTTCGTGCCAATACTGAATATAAAGTCAAGAGCTTCACATTTGGAGAGAATATAACTGCAGGTTTTTCGAATAGTGTTGGTCAGCCCAGTGGAAACCAGTCTGAACAAAATGTGCTGGTGTCCGGCATTTTAAAAATGCAGCCCATCATTCCCGTATATGATGAAGGAGGTAATTGGGGCGGCACCAGGACAGGATTTGGAAACGGAAGAAATGGTGTTGCAGAATTATACCGGAACAAAGATAACAGGGGCCAGTATTTTCGCCTCGTAGGAAACGTCTTTGGCGAATTGAGGTTTCTGAAAAACTTCAGTGCCAGGGTTAATTTTGGGTTGAACTATGGCAATAATTTTAACCAGGGTTTTACTTATATTGATCCCGAAGCTAATGAACCAAGGACAGCGAATGGATTTAATGAAAACACGCAACGATATCTTTCATGGGTCCTTACCGAACAATTAAATTATACCAACAATTTTGGAAAACATTCGGTCAATGTAATTGCCCTCCACGAAGCTCAGTTATATAATTTCAGGCAGATTGGTGGTAGTCTTAATAATTATTTTCTGGATAACCCGTCGTTATGGTATTTGCAGAGCGGACTGGCTGATCCGTCAACGAGGACCGTTTCCAGCTTTGGAAACAAAGGTCCCGCAAAGGAAAGTTTAATGGGAAAGTTAGAGTATATCTTCAATAGCAAGTACCTCCTGAATGCAACGGCACGCTATGATCAGAGCTCTGTCTTTCCGGTTGAAAAAGGACAGGTATTTGGCGGAGTAGGTCTGGGCTGGATCATTTCAGAGGAAGATTTTATGAGTGGTGTACATTTTTTTAACACCCTTAAATTGCGCGGTGCCTGGGGTGTAACCGGTAACGATGCTGTTGACCCTTCCAGGGCATACTCATCATTTGGCGGAGGCGCCGGTACTACTTTTTATGATATGAATGGTTCTAATACTTCAACTGTTACAGGATACACTGCTACAGCACTGGGTAATCCCAACATGAGGTGGGAGAAACAGGAGCAGGTAAATATTGGATTGGATGCTTATGTGATGAAAAATCGCCTTGAAATTTCTCTTGATGTATACCAGCGCAAAAACAAGGATTTTCTTTTTGCCCGCCAGTATCCCGGTACCTTCCCTTACGATGTTAGCTCGCCATTTGAGAATATCGGCAGCATCTCTAATAAAGGACTTGAGTTAAGTGCTACCTGGAGGGATAAGATTGGTAACGATTTCACTTACAGTGCAGGGTTGAATTTCACTCATAATGTGAATAAAATTGAAGACCTGGCGCAAGAACTCGGATTGGTTAATTTCTTTGCCAATGGTGTTGAAAGCAGGATCGGACCATTGATCAGGCACGAAATTGGCCAACCCATGAGTACATTTTATGGGTACACTTTAGACGGAATTTTCCAAACTGAAGCCGAAGCAACAGCCAGTGGCCAGTCCGGCGCTAAAGTAGGTCGCTTCAAGTGGAAGGATGTAAACGGTGATAGGATCATTGATGATAATGATAAAGGTGCAATTGGTGATCCTAATCCAAAATTTATTTTTGGCCTGAACCTGACAGCAGCATTTAAGGGATTTGATTTCTCTATGTTCTTGCAGGGCACGCAGGGAAACCAGATATATAATTATACCAGGTATTTCACAGACTTTTTCGGATTCAGTGGAAACAGGTCGGAAAGAATGCTGTATGAATCCTGGACACCTACACGGACAAATGCCAAATTACCATTGCTGGATATAGATGATACGTATAGTTCAAACTCCAGCAGTTATTATGTTGAAGACGGTTCTTATTTACGTTGCAGGGTATTGCAGATAGGATATCGTTTACCGGCCAGTATGCTGCAAAAAGCAAAAATAGATAATCTGCGAATCTATATCCAGGGGCAGAATCTGTTTACCATTACTAATTATGGTGGATTGGATCCTGCCTTGGGTACCAGGTCAAACGGAAACGCACCGGATCCTTATTTCGGAATCGATAGTGGAAACTATCCTAGCTCCCGTACCATTAGTTTCGGTGTCAATCTTGGTTTTTAATTTTCTTACCCACAAACACTGTTCTGTTTATGAGAAATATTTGGTTTAAAATAATCTGTTCCATGCTTCTGGGGGTTGCAGTATTTTCCTGTAAAAAATCATTTCTTGACAGGCCTCCCCAGGGTGCATTCACAGAAGAATCATTGTCTAACGCGAAAGGTATCAATACTACCATCATTGCTGCATATGCATTACTGGATGGCTGGTCAGATAATGGATGGAACAATGCGGCAGGCAATCCCTGGCCTGTTGCCGGAAGTAACTGGATATGGGGAAGTGTAACATCTGACGATGCTTATCCCGGTTCTCAGCCTAATGACCAACCAGGCGTTGAAAAAATGAACCGGTATGAGTTTCTTCCCGATGACCCTTATTTCAGGGCTAAATTTCAACAATGTTATGCAGGTATTGGCAAAACAAATATTTCCCTTCGTCTGATTAATAATGCAACCGATTTGAGTGACGCCGACAAAAAACAACTTACCGGTGAAGCCAAATTCCTGCGTGCACATTATCTTTTCGATGCTTACAGGATGTGGATCAATGTTCCATATATTGATGAAACCACAACAGAATTCAGACAGAAGAATGATGTTGATGTTTTCCCTAAAATCGAGGAAGATTTTAAAGAAGCCATTGCAGACCTTGCCACCGTCAGCAGCCTAAGTTCTGGCAGGGCCACGAAAGGTGCTGCAGAAGCTTATCTTGCCAGGGCGTACATGTTTGTCGGAAAGTATGCAGAAGCTAAACCACTATTACTATCCGTTATCAGTAGTGGTAAGTACTCCCTGGTTGACAACTTTCATGATAATTTTGACGCTTCCAAACAGAATAATCCTGAAATGGTATTCAGTTATAAATCCTCGGTTAATGATGGTGCGGGAGAAAGCGCTAACGGTAACTGGGGCGACAGGCTTAACTTTCCACATGGTAATGCGCCTGTAACTCAGTGCTGCGGTTTACACCAGCCATCACAGAACCTGGTAAATGCGTTCAGAACAGATGATAATGGACTACCGCTATTTACAACCTTCAATAATTCACTGGCCAATTTTGCCGCAGATAATTTTGATCCCAGACTCGATTGGACAGTTGGCAGAACTGGAGAACCATATCTTGACTGGGGTCCTCATAAGGACGACTGGATAAGGGATGGAGGCTATTGCGGTTATTTCGCACCGAAGAAAAATGTGTTTCATGAGGCGCAAAAAAACAATCTTTCTACTGCCAGCGGATGGTCAGCTGCTCCAAATGCAATTGACATACCGTTTATTCGGTATTCGGATGTTTTACTCATGGCTGCAGAATGTGAAATTGAAACGAATGGTGACCTTGAGAAGGCAAGGACTTATATCAACCAGGTGAGAACAAGGGCAGGTAAATATGTCCAGGGCTCCGGAACAACTGAAGCTGACATTTCGCAGCCGTTACCAGGTGGTGCCGGAACAGTTAATAATACCAAGTACAAAATTTCAGGATATACCACTGCATTTGCAAACCAGGCTGATGCCAGGCGTGCACTTCGATGGGAGCGGAGACTTGAATTGGCAATGGAAGGATTCCGGTATTTTGATCTGAGGCGCTGGAATGATTTGCAAACGTTGGTTGACTTCCTTGCTGTAGAAAAACTACGGAGAGTACAATTATATGGATCAACACAACAGCCAACACAAACAAAGCTTAAGTATTTTCCATTACCGAGTGTGGAAATTGAACTTAGCAAAATCAATGGTGAAGCACAGCTAAAGCAAAATTCCGGGTATTAAATCGAAATCGTTTTTTAGTCATAGACTCACAGTAAACAACTGGACACTTTTCTAAGTGTCCTTTTGGTTTAGTTTATAACCTTTTAAAATGCCGTTTTTGTTTCCTTACATTTGAATATAGTCGAATCCAGATACATGGCTTTTAATTTGCCTGCCCTAATCAGAACCGCATCGAAACTTACTTTCGTTTATGCTGCAATTGCCTGCATTTTCATAATGGCGTTGGCATCATCATGCTCCTCTGCAGGTGGGGGCGATACGGAAAATACCGCGCATCATTTATTTACAAAATTACCTTCCAGCCAGACAGGGGTTGACTTCAGCAATAATGTTAAGGATGGCCCCGAATATAATATTCTGAGTTACAGGAATTTTTATAATGGAGGTGGCGTAGCCCTTGGAGACATAAACAACGATGGGCTTACGGATATTTTTCTTACGGCAAATCTTGATGAGAGTGTGCTTTACCTGAATAAGGGCAATCTCCGATTTGAAAATATCACGGCCAAATCAGGTATAAAACTCAGCAAAGGCTGGAGAACCGGAGTAGCTATGGCCGATGTAAATGGCGATGGCTGGCTCGATATCTATATATGCAACAGCGGGGATATTAAGGGTGATGACCGTGAAAACGAGCTGTATATCAACAATCATGATAATACGTTTAAGGAAAGGGCCAAAGAACTTGGATTAAACGACAGGGGATTTTCCACCCATGTATCTTTTTTCGATTTTGACCTGGATGGAGACCTGGACTGTTATATGCTAAACAATAGTTTCGTTGATGTCAGGAAATTTGATCTGGAACAAGTCAGGAAGATCCGGGACACACTCGGTGGACATAAACTCCTGAGAAATGACGATGGCAAATTTGTAGATATCAGCGAAAAGGCTGGAATATCAGGTACTAAGATCGCATACGGTCTGGGCGTATCTGTTGGCGATGTTAATGGAGATATGTACCCGGATATTTATATCAGCAATGATTTCTATGAAAAAGATTATCTCTATATCAATCAAAAAAATGGGACCTACCTGGACGAATTACCTCAAAGGATGGCCCATATATCATCTTCAAGCATGGGGGCGGACCTGGCAGATATAAATAATGACGGGGCAATGGATATCATTACCACCGATATGTTACCAGAGTCAGAAGCCCGCGTTAAAACAATGACCAGGTTTGAACAGTATCATGTCGAAAACATGAAATACAGGTATTCATTTCATTACCAGTTTCCCCAGAACTGCCTGCAATTGAATAATGGCAATGGTACTTTCAGTGAACTTGCTTTCCTGGCTGACATCGCCGCAACTGACTGGAGTTGGGGAGCACTTTCATTTGATTTTAATAATGATGGAAGAAAAGATGTATTTATCAGCAACGGAGTATACAAGGATATCAGTGATATGGACTTTTCAGAGTTTGTGGCAGACAGACAAAATGTAGAAAAGATCGTTCAGAAAAAAGGAAAATTTGATTTCCGTGATTTCCTCGAATTTGTACCATCGGTAAAGCTTCACAATTATGCTTTCCTCAATACGGACAAACTTCAATTTAAAAACATGTCTGAAGAGTTGGGATTTAGTGAGCCCACTTTCAGCAATGGAGTGGCTTATGGTGACTTGGATAATGACGGAGATATGGATGTTGTCATCAATAATATTAACTCACCTTCTTCCATTTATCGCAATGAAACCAATAAGCAGGCTGATCACCACTACCTGAAAATCAGTTTCCTGGGAAAAGGGAAAAATACTTTTGGCACTGGTGCATGGCTGAATCTCTATGCGGGCGGACAATTGCAGGTATTGCAGAATATACCTGTGAGAAGTTTTCAAAGTTGTGTGGATAATAAATTGATTTTTGGATTGGGAGATAAAAAAATTATTGATTCACTTGAGATCATATGGCCTGATTTAACTGTTGAGAAATTGTACCAGGTGAAATCAGATACTACACTTATTCTACAGCAGACAAATGCAAAGGGGAAATTTTCTCCGAAAACAGTAGCGGCTCCATTTTTTGAGGACCAGTCAGATCTGTGGATTAAACATGTCACGAAACACAGGGAGAATAATTTCAATGCATTTGATGTGGAACGATTGATCCCATTTATGCTGTCAACCCAGGGACCCCATATTGTCACAGGCGATGCAAATGGTGATGGCTTGGAGGATATTTTTGTTGGTTCCTCTATCGGGGATACTGCAAGAATTTATATGCAAAAAAAATCCGGATTTGAATGCATCCCTCAACAGGCATTTGCCGGGGATGATGATTATGAAGATGCCGACGCCTGTATGATTGACGTAGATAAAGACGGCGACCAGGACATGATGGTGGTCTCGGGTGGATATCAATACGATCAGGGGAGTTCATTACTTGATGCCAGGTTGTATAAGAATGATGGCAAAGGGCATTTTACCAAGGAGAAAATATCATCCTTTTCTACCAATGCCTCCTGCATTGTTGCTGCAGACTATAACCTTGACGGTTTTATGGATGTTTTTATCGGAGGCAGGGCTGTGGCAGGGAAGTATGGACTGCCTGGCAAAAGTTTCCTGCTCACCAATAGGAAAGGGGTGTTCATGGATGACGCCACCCAGGAATTAGGGAATGTCGGAATGGTTACAGATGCTGTGTGGACGGATCTGAATAAGGACAATTATCCTGACCTTGTTATTGTTGGTGAATGGATGGATATCACGTATTTTATTAATGAAAAAGGGACACTAAAGGAGAAGAAAACAATACCCGGCACAGCAGGATTATGGAATTGCATCGTCACGAATGATATGGATAATGATGGGGATAATGATTACCTGCTCGGAAACTGGGGACTTAATTCCAGGTTCAGGGCCTCAGCTTCAAAGCCAATGGAGATGTACGTATCCGACTTCGACGCAAATGGCATTTCAGAATGTATTATCAGCTATTATTGGTCCGACAATAAAAAACACCTGTATCCTTCAAAAGAAGATCTAACATCGCAGCTACCATCACTTAAAAAGAAGTTTCTCAAATACAAGGATTATGCTGATAAGTCTCCGGAAGAAGTGTTGGGGAAATCGTCCCTGGAAAAAAGCCTGAATCTGAGTGTACAGACACTGGCATCTTCGATATTATTTCAGGATGGTGTTGAAAAATTTCGATTGGAGCCATTACCCATACAGTTGCAGTCGGCACCTGTAATGGCCATCATTGCCGGCGATTTTAATAATGACCATCTTATGGATTTTGTTTCAGGTGGTAATTTTTTTGACATTAAACCCGATATTGGACGCATGGATGCCCAATCATCAGCCCTTGTGCTTGGAACAGGAAATGGGAAGTTCGAATATGTATCTACGGTACAATCGGGATTGGGCTTTAAAGGCCAGGTAAGGGATCTTGTTCCGATACAGGTAGGCGCTGAAAAAGGATTGATTTTTACCAGGAATGATGATTCCCTTAAATTATTTCATTACAAACCAAAATGACCGATGAATATGAGGAGAATTTTTTCCAAAACCTGGTTTCAGATCATCGTTGCAGGAACGATCCTGGGCGTAGTATTGATCTTAGCAGAGGATTATTTTTCTGACGACAGTAAAGCATATAATGGACCGGTGCAGGCAGAAAAAGGAAAAGCCTTTGTAACCAGCATAAAACTGAGTGAAGACATAGTGGATTTCGGCAAATCGAAAGAAGGAGATACGCTGTCACGTGAGATCATTGTTACCAATTCTGGAAATGATCCCCTTTTCATTTATAAGTCGAACGGTTCATGTGATTGTATTGCTGCCCGTGCAAACAAAGAATTGATAGCTCCGGGAGACACCACCCTGTTAATGGTATATTTTGATACGAAAGGTCGGAAAGGACCGCAACTGAGAAAGATTGAGTTAACATGTAATACAGATCCTGCAGAAGTTTTCATTACACTTAAGACAGATGTGGAATAACCATACATTCCATCTTGTATTTCTGATAGCAGGAACACTGCTGATCACTTCCTGTGGTGCACCGGATGCAATGTTCACAGAAATGGATGCCGGTAAGACAGGGATACATTTTTCTAATCGCATTTTTGAGAATGATTCCATTAATGTTATTGACAATGAGTATGTCTATAATGGAGGGGGCGTTGCTATTGGCGACTTCAATAATGATTCACTGCCGGATTTGTACTTGTCAGGGAATATGGTGAAGAACCGGCTATACCTGAATAAAGGAGATTTTAAATTTGAAGATGTAACTGAACAGAGTCACACTGATGGAGAAGGCAGGTGGTGTTCCGGTGTATCCGTGGCCGATATAAACGGAGATGGATTAACGGATTTGTATGTGTGTGCAACATTCAACAATGATCCGTTGAAACGAAAGAACCTGCTGTACATCAACCAGGGAAACAATGCATCTGGTGTGCCTGAATTTAAGGAGCTTGCTGATGAGTATGGACTGGCGGATACTTCACATTCAACCCAGGCAGTTTTTTTTGATTATGACCTTGATGGCGACCTGGATGTATATATAGCCATAGATAAAATTGATGATGATCGTTATCCAAATAAATATCATTACAAAATTACAGACGGAACTGAGCCTGGAACGGATAAATTATTTCGCAATGACTGGGATGACAGGTTAAAGCATCCTGTTTTTACAAATGTATCAAGACAGGCAGGGATTCTGATTGAAGGATTTGCACTTGGTGTACATGTAACGGATATCAACCGTGATGGATGGCCTGATATTTTGGTGACCAACGATTATATTTCAAATGACCTGTTATATATAAATAACCGTAACGGAACATTTACAAACCGCGCAGCGGACTATTTCAAGCATACGAGTTTTTCGGCAATGGGGAATGATGTTGCGGATATCAACAATGATGGATTGCAGGATATTATCGCACTTGATATGTTGCCGGCAGATAATTACAGAAGGAAAATGATGCTTCCTTTCAACAACTATTCTTCATACCTGAATACACGTGAATTCGGTTATGAGTACCAGTATGTTCGAAATACATTGCAACTAAACCTGGGCGAACGGCCGGGAACTGATTCTGCAAGGCATCCGATTTTCGCAGACATCGCATTTTATGCAAACGTCGCGGCTACTGACTGGAGCTGGGCTCCGTTAGTGGCAGATTTTGACAATGACGGATTCCGGGACATAATCATTACAAATGGCTTTCCAAAGGATGTTACAGATCATGATTTTATTGCATACCGGTTCAATACAAAAAACTATGCGCCAAAGTCGTTGCTGTTAGGTGAGATCCCGGCGGTGAAATTGAAGAACCATGCATTTAGAAATATGGGAAACCTGAAGTTCTCTGACGTTTCACCAGATTGGGGAATTAAGAAAGAGACTTTTTCCAATGGGGCAGCATATGCAGACCTGGACAATGATGGTGACCTTGACTATGTAGTGAACAATATCAATGATTCCGCATCAGTTTATCGTAATAATAGCAGGAATGCGAAAAATGATAGTGCACATTACCTCAGGGTAAAGCTTTTGGGTGATGAAAAAAACAGCAATGCCTTTGGAGCCTTTGTCAGAATTGAGTATGATAGCAAAGTTCAGGTTGCAGAAAACACACCTTATCGCGGCTACCTTTCTTCCGTCGAACCTGTGTTACATTTCGGGGTTGGAAAAACACAACAGGTGGATCGCATGCTGATCACCTGGCCAGATGGTTCAATCCAGGAAGAAAGAAATATTCCCGTCGATCAATTGGTAAAAATATCCCGACGGGTAAATAGTGCGGCGCAATTAAATGTGCTCACCAGGCCAGTGTATCTGTTTAACGATGTTACTGGAGTTGTCGGACCAACATACACACATGAGGAACGGGATTTTATTGACTTTAATATTCAGAAATTACTGCCGCACAAATTCAGTCAGTATGGCCCGGCAATAGCAATAGGTGATATTAACGGAGACAGTCTGGAAGATGCTTTTATCGGAGGTTCATATGGAAACTGTGGTACTTTCCTAATGCAGGCGCCAAACGGTTCGTTTAGCCACCGAAAATTGATGGAAATCCATAGCAGGGATGATAAACCGGTAGATGATGCAGGTGTATTATTGTTTGATGCGGACGGGGATAAAGACCTGGATTTGTATATCACAAGTGGCGGATATGAGAGTGCACCGGAATCCGCGAATTATCGTGACAGGTTTTATGTGAATGATGGAAGAGGAAATTATTCTGAAGGAGTCGACGCTATTCCGCAATTGTTAGTTAGCAAAAGTTGTGTCAAAGCTGCAGACTACGATCATGACGGGGATCTTGATTTATTTGTGGGAGGAAGGGTCCGTGCGTGGAATTATCCATCTCCCGTGTCTTCATTTATTTTGAGGAATGACAGTCATAATGGTAAAATTAAATTTTCAGAAGTATCCGGCGATATTGCTCCGGGGTTGAAAGACCTGGGTCTCGTAAGTGATATGCTTTGGACAGATTATGATAATGATGGTTGGCTGGATATTATCATTGCAGGTGAATGGATGCCGGTTTCCCTTTTTCATAATATCAAAGGAAAATTCCAGCCCGCAACAATTGGCAGCGGATTGGATTCTGTAAATGGATGGTGGAATAGTTTAGTTTCCGGAGACTTTGACAGTGACGGTGACCTGGATTATGTTGTTGGGAATACCGGACTCAATTCTTTTTACAAAGCAGATAAACAATACCCGGTATCCATATATGCAAATGACTATAATGGTGATGGAGGATTTGATGCCATTCCATCTGTTTTTTTACCTGATGAAAAAAACGCATTGACAGAATTCCCTGCATTTGGCCGCGATGACATGATACGCCAGATTGTTTTCTTCAAAGAGCGGTTTACGAACTACAACAGTTTTGCCCGTGCACCGATCAATGCTGTGTTGAAAAAACAGGAACTGGAATCTTCAGTTCACCGGAAGGTAAATTGTTTAGCCAGTTCCTTTTTGCGGAATAAGGGAAATGGAAAGTTTGATATTTCGCCCCTGCCAGATTATGCACAGTTTTCCGCAGTATATGGTATGTTGGCCATGGATGTAAATGGCGATGGAAACCTGGACCTGATGATCAATGGCAATGATTTTGGAACAGAAATTTCAACCGGCAGATATGACGCTTCAAATGGCTGGATCCTCCTCGGTAACGGACGTGCAGAATTCAGGGTGTTATTGCCCGGTTAATCAGGTTTTTTTGTTCCCGGTGACGGAAAAAGTTTGGCATGTTTGCGGTCTGTAAAAAAACAACCACTATATTTTGCATTGCAGAACCAGGGTCCGTTGCGAACATTTGCCATCAATCGACAAATTCAACTACTACCCGCAGCCCAGGATGATGTTTATATTATTTATGAATATGAAGACGGCAAAAAAAGAAGGGAAGAACTGTATTATGGCCAGTCTTTTTATTCCCAGACAGGTCGGTATATACAAGTCGATAAGCATGTGGCAAAAATAACTGTCTACAATACTGCGGGAAACCCCCGAACCATAATTCCTGGTACTAAAAATTTATAATAGCAATGTTGAGAACAATAACAGTTACTTTATTTTTCCTTGTCCTTACATGCTGTAATTCAAGAAAGTCATCCGAACCTGCAGATGCATCAATGGAAATACATGATAAGGTAAACCAGTTAACCGATCTCATAGTGTATGACATATTTTCGCCTCCCGTCGCATCCAGAATTTATGCATATGCCTGTATAGCTGTTCATGAAGCAGTGCGACATACGGATCCAAAGGAAACTTCAATTGCGGCAAAATTGAATGGATTTCCTGACATGCCTGTTCCTGATAAAGACAAGGAGTATGATTTTCACCTGGCTTCATCAACTGCTTTTTACACCGTTGTTTCAGGTCTCATTTTTTCTAAAGACCAATTGAAAGTATATGCTGCTGAAAGCATGAAGAATTACCGGGAAAGGCTATCCGAAAAAGTGTATAATAATTCGGTTGAATTTGGAGAGGCTGTCGCTAAAGCGGTAATGGCAAGGATGGCTTCGGACAATTATAAAAAAACAAGGGCGTTGGAAAAAAATTATGGCAGCCGGGATGATGGAAAATGGCAACCCACAGCTCCGGATTACCTGGATGGTACTGAGCCTTACTGGAATCAGATCAAACCGCTGACAATGGATTCAGCGTCCCAGTTCTCACCACCGCCACCACCATCTTTTGACAAGGGGAAAAGCAGCCAATTTTACCTGATGAACGATGAAGTATACCAGGTAGGAAAAAGCCTTACACAGGAACAAAAAGAAATTGCCAGTTTTTGGGATGATAACCCATTTGTAATGGAACACAGCGGCCATCTGATGCTTGCCACTAAAAAACAAACGCCCGGTGGGCACTGGATGGGTATTGCCACTATTGCCTGTAAAAAGTCAGGTGCCAGTGCAGTTGCGTCTGCGCGGACTTACGCATTGACCTCAATCGCGATCTTTGACGCTTTTGTTTCAGTCTTTGATACAAAATACAGATTTAATTATGTGCGTCCGATCACATTCATCAATAAAGAGATTGATGGAAAATGGGAACCTTTCCTACAAACTCCACCTTTCCCCGAATATACCAGTGGACATAGCTCCATTACGGCAAGTGCCGCCACAGTACTGACAGGGCTGTATGGAGATAAATTTGCTTTTGAGGATACCAGTGATATGAGATTCATTCAAAAGAAAAGACAATTCAATTCGTTTGTTCAGGCGGCAGATGAATGTTCAGTCAGTAGATTGTATGGTGGAATACATTTCAGGATCAGCCTTGACAATGGTGCAAATGCAGGAAAAAAGATTGGGGAAAACATTCTGGGTAAGTTCCGTTAATCACCAAAAGAGAACAGTACAGTTCAATACTGCATGCTGAATTCAGCCATAAATTTGGTGTTGTATTTTTTACGGTAAGCGGAGGGACTCATTTTACGGACTTTATAAAATTGTTTATTAAAGTTCGCCACGGTATTAAATCCACTGTTAAATCCGATTTCATTAATATGCTTTTCGGAATGGATAAGTAGTTTGCAGGCATTCTCTATCCTCACTTCGTTCAGGAATTCTATATAAGTCTTTCTCGTACTTTTCTTGAAATGGTTGCAGAAAGCAGGAATGCTCATTGCTGCAATGCGTGCTACCTGTTCTAGGGTAATCTGCTCGAAATAATTATCCATCGTGAAATTGTAAACCATATCAAGACGGTCCTTCCCTCCCAAATCGGGATTTGCGGGTTCCAATAAGGATAATGTATCAAGTCCCTTTGCACATTCTATAAGGTAAAGGCACTCAATTAAACCTGTTATACGCAACACACCGTCAAGGTTTTCCAATTCCTCAATTTTCCTGGCGATCTGTTCAATATTCTGTCCGGCCAGTTTAATTCCATATTGGGACTTTGAAAACAGCACTTTTAGTTTTCTGCATTCAGGTAAAGTAAGAAAGACATCCCCCCAGAAGTCTTCCCGAAATTGAATAACCACTGCACTAACAATTTCGTCCTTACATTTTTTCTGAAAAGTGTGTGCAATGTTCGGACCAATGATGAAGATATCTCCTTCATGGAACTCACCTGTGTAGTCGCCAATATATGCCGTACCTGATCCTTTTTTAAAGAAAATAAGTTCGATTTCCGGATGTAGGTGCCATCCCACATCGAAGAGGGGTGTTTCGTGCGTTTTTGCATAAAAGGACATGCAATGCGCCAGTGTGAGTTTTTCGACAAAGGGTTTCATGTACAATCGTTTTAGGACCAGGTAATACTGAATCCTGGGGACGGTGCTTTTACAGGTCAAGCCGCAATCCTTCAACACAACTCCCTACTTACTCTATCTAATATAATAAAAAAAATAGAAATGCAATCGATTGTATTAAAATATTATTATAACATGATAGAATACTAGTACGTGAGGGCTTAAAATGGCTTAAAATCGTGATATAGAGGGATTTGTCGTTTTTGACAATTGAATATTATGAATTCAACGGATATTCAATAAAATTTAATAATATCTAAGAATATTTATTTTTGAAGTAGAATTTTCAAATTATAGCCCAAATCAGGTAACTTTCCGGCGAATTTATCGCGATATTTGGAATTGGGAGACCGATTGTAATATATTGATTTTATGCTTGATAAAGAAGTAACTATTTATGATATTGCTGAACGCCTGCTATTGTCCAGTTCCACGGTCAGCAGAGCTTTGCAGGATAGTCCAAGGGTGACCAAGAAAACCCGTAAAAGAGTATTGGAAACGGCAAAAGAAATGGGTTATCGTTATAATGCCCAGGCAGGGAGTCTTCGTAAAAAACATACCAAAACAATCGGCGTAGTTGTACATGAATTGAATAGCAGTTTTATTACGAGTGTTTTGTCTGGTATTGAAAAAGTAGCCACTGACGCGGGATATGATCTTGTTATCGCACACTCCGGGGAAAGTTTCGAGAAAGAAAAAGCAAACACTGAGAGCCTTTTTCATAAAAGGGTGGATGGACTGATTGCCTCTCTGTCATTCGATACCAAAACACTGGATCATTTTACACCGTTTACCAGGAAGGGTATTCCAGTCATTTTTTTTGATCGGGTTGAGGAAGATAGCCCAATGCCAAAGGTTATCATTGACAATCAGAAATGCGGATATCTTGCTACCAAACATTTGATTGACCAGGGTTGTAAGAAAATTGCCATGATTACTGCCAGCCTGGAAAGGAATGTATATAAAAATAGATTTAATGGATACCGGAAAGCGCTTGAAGAGTCAGGCCTTGACTTCAGGGAAGAATTGCTTATGATCTATGATTTAAGTGAGCAATCAGGATTGGCGGCTGCGGAAAGAATTTTGGCTATGCAGGAACGGCCGGATGGAGTATTCTGCACCAATGATTTTGTTGCAGCGGTTTGCATAACTGTACTTCAGGAAAATGGTATACGCATACCCGCTGATATTGCCTTTGTAGGTTTTAATAACGATTCGGTAAGTAAAATTGTTTCCCCCAAACTCACTACCATCAACTATCCGGGTTTTGATATGGGAGAGGTTACTGCAATGAACCTTATTAATTATTTATCCGGTTTCGGCAGTTTGCGGAAAACTGAAACCATCATTGTGAATTCAGAACTAATCATCAGGAATTCATCTTTAAAAAAAGGAACTGCATAACGGTTGAATTACTTATAATTTTGCAGTG
>Ga0207691_10002079_pt1 | contig 19543 bp, 10 predicted proteins | sample KBSM13metaG_FD_184327 | JGI IMG/M metagenome (GOLD analysis project Ga0207691, IMG submission 184327) | Miscanthus rhizosphere microbial communities from Kellogg Biological Station, Michigan, USA - KBS M1-3 metaG (SPAdes) (version 2) | ecosystem: Host-associated > Plants > Roots > Rhizosphere >... | reverse complement strand
CGGCTCGGAGACGCTGCGGCTGCCGGGCGACCTCTCTCCCGAGGCTCTGCTCGCCGAGGTCGCGCGGGCCAACGCGGATCCGGGCGTCGACGGTATCCTCGTTCAGCTCCCGCTGCCGCCCGCGCACGATCCGGCGCGCGTGCTCGACGCGATCGACCCGCTCAAGGACGTCGATGGCTTCCATCCCGAAAACGTCGGGCTCCTGCACCAGGGGCGGCCGCGCTTCATTCCGTGCACGCCCGCCGGCATCGTGGCGCTCCTCGAGGCCCACCGCGTGCCGATCGCCGGCGCCCGGGCGGTCGTGCTCGGACGCAGCGACATCGTGGGCAAGCCCGTCGCGGCGCTGCTCACGGCGCGCGACGCCACCGTCACGATCTGCCATTCGAAGACCCGTGATCTCGCCGCCACGTGCCGGGACGCGGACATCCTCGTCGCGGCGATCGGCCGGCCGGGATTCGTCACGCGGGAATTCCTCCGCGAGGGCGCCGCCGTCGTCGACGTCGGCATCAACCGCCTCGATTCCCTGGAGTCGGCGCCCCGGAACCTCGCCGCCTCCGAGCGGATCCGCGGCATCCTCCGCGAGAAGGGCCGCGCGATCGTCGGCGACGTCGACTTCGACGACGCGGTCTCGATCGCGCGCTGGGTCTCGCCGGTTCCCGGCGGGGTCGGTCCGCTGACGGTGGCGAAGCTTCTCGAGAATACGATTCGGGCCGCAGAGCTCAGGGTGAAGACTTCTTGAGGAGGAAGTGTGGCTAGACCTAATAAGATTCGTCTACTTTTCCTGATTTCCTTATTTTATTCGGCGCTCGCCGCAGCCGCGCCGCTGCGTTTCGAGGTCTCGTTCCCCGCCTCGGCCCGCAAGGAGCCGGTCGACGGACGCGTCTTCGTGGTCGTGACCCGCGACGCCAAGCGCGAGCCGCGCCTGCAGTTCGGCAAGACCGGCGGCCAGTACCGCTCGGTCCCCTTCTTCGGCGAGGACGTCACCGCGCTCGCCCCGGGGCAGGCCGCCGTCATCGACGAGAGGACCGAGGGCTATCCGCTCGACCACCTCTCCGACCTTCCGGCGGGCGAGTACTCCGTCCAGGCGGTCCTCAACGTCTACACGACGTTCCACCGCGCCGACGGGCACGACGTGAAGCTCCACATGGACCAGTGGGAGGGACAGGACTTTCCCCGCTCGCCCGGAAACCTCTACAGCGAGCCCAGGAAGATGACGCTCGACCCGAAGGCCGGCGGAACCGTGCGGCTCTCGCTCGACAAGGTGATCCCCCCGATCCCCGTCCCGCCCGACACCGAGTTCGTCAAGCACGTCCGCTTCGACAGCCCGCTGCTGTCGAAGTTCTGGGGGCGTCCGATTCCGATCGGCGCGACGATCCTGCTCCCTCGGGACTACGACAAGACGAAGATCTCGTATCCCGTCCACTACGAGCAGGGCCACTTCTCGACGTCGCCTCCCGGGGGCTTCGGCGAGGCGCCGGAGCCCGCGGCCGACGCGACCGAGCGCCAGAAGGAGCGCGCGAAGCAGCGCGACGAGTTCGCGACAACCTGGAAGTCCGACCGATTCCCGCGGATGCTCTACGTCACGTTCCAGCATCCGACTCCGTACTACGACGACTCGTACGCGATCGACACGCCGAACATGGGCCCGTACGGCCGCGCGATCACCGAGGAGCTGATTCCGTACATCGAGAGCCACTTCCGCGCGATCCCGCAGCCCTGGGCGCGCATCCTCTCGGGAGGGTCGACCGGCGGCTGGGAGTCCCTGGCCCTTCAGGTCTTCTATCCCGACTTCTTCGGCGGCACCTTCACGTACTGTCCCGACCCCGTCGACTTCCACTACTTCGAGATGGTCAACGTCTACGAGTGGGAGAACGCGTGGGAGAAGCTGGACAAGGGCGGCTGGCTCGCCGTCCCGATCCCGGGCGAGCGCGCCCCCGACGGAATGGTCCTCTCGACGATGAAGCAGCAGCTCAAGTACGAGCGCGTCATGGGCAACCACGGCCGATCGGGCGAGGACTGGGACTGCTGGCAGGCCGTCTACGGTCCCGCCGGGAAGGACGGCTACTTCCAGCCGGTCTTCGATCCCGCGACGGGCGCGATCGACCACGGCACCGCGGCGTACTGGAAAGAGCACACGGACATCAACGCGTACCTCCAGAAGAACTGGGCGCAGCTCGGTCCGAAGCTCGCCGGCAAGATCCACATCTGGACCGGAGACGCGGACACCTACTACTTGAACGACGCGGTCCATCTCCTCGACGACTTCCTCTCCACGGCGAACCCGCCCGCGGGGAGCACGATCGTTTACGGCCCGCGGCAGCCGCACTGCTGGGTCGGGCCGTACACGCTCTCCGAGCGCCTCAAGATGATGGCGTCCTATGCGCTCGCCCACGCGCCGAAGGACGTGGATCCCGCGTGGTGGAAGATGGACGCGCGGTGAGGTGACGCGCTACCGGCCGGACGGTTCGATCCCGTTCCCCGCCGGTTCGATGCCCTTCCCCGGCGTCGGTTCGATGCCCATCCCCGGCGTCGGCTCGATGCCCGTCCCCGGCGTCGGTTCGATGCCGTTCCCGTAGTACGGCTCCACGCGGAACCCGTGGCCGTCCGGCTCGAGCCAGAGCACGCGGCTCGGCACGCCGACGCGCCGAACCGTCCGCACGTCGACGTCGAGAGGCTGGGTCGACGGGGCGCCGTGGCGGTCCCCGAAATGCCGGCGTCCTTCCAACGGGTCGAAGACCCACACGCGCTTCTCGTCGTCGACGGACCAAGCGCGCGTCACCTGACCCGTGCACCAATCCGGCGCCTCGCAGAGCTTCTCCGACGAGACGACGACCGCGGTCAGCCCCTCGGGGGCGAGCGCCGCGCGGATCACGCGGCCGGCCGCATCCATGCGGCGCTGGTGCCGCCAGTCGTCGAAGGAGTCCGAGAACAGCGCCGTCCCCGCGAGGAACGCGAGCGACAGCACCGAGACGAGGCGAAAGCGCGGCTTGACGCACCAGAGCAGCGCGCCGAGCGTCAGGACCACGGCCGTCGGCAGGACCGGCAGGTAGAAGCGCGTCGCGAAGTCGATCGGCGAGTAGGGCCGCATGAGCGCGACGGGCACGATCCCCGCGACCACGGCCGCGAAGAGCGGAAGCATTCGGATGCGCCTCGGGTCCGGCAGACCCGCCGCCCCCTTGCGCCGGAGGATCCAGGACACGGCCGCCACGATGGCGAGCCCGAAGGCGACGGCCGCGACCGAGCTGACCGAGTCTCGCTCCATGACGATTCGCCCGAGGCTCGTTCCGTACGAGCCGACCAGCACCTGCCAGAGGGAGGTCAGGAGCGAGAACGGAAAGCCCTCGATCGCGTGGCGGTCGAGACGCTGGCGCGGATCCACCTCGGGACGATCCCCGAGATCCGAGATCACGAGGAAGAAGACGTAGGACAGCACGGCGATCGCGAGGATCGCCAGAGCGCAGCGGAGAAAGAGCCGCCGCTCGCCCCGGTAGACCTCGGTGAAGGCGAACACGAGGAGGACGGCGACGCAACAGCTCGCGGCCACGGCGTACTCGGTCAGCAGCACGCCGAGCGCGCAGAGCAGCAGGCCGAGGGCGACTCCCCCGCGGCTGTTGCGCGCGAGCGCGCCGACGAGCGTGAGGAGTCCCCCGTAGACCTGCACGACGCTCAGAACGCCGAACAGCGTGACGGTCGCGGTCACGAGCTGGATCCTCACGACGATGGGCGCGACCGCGAGGAGCCCGGCGACGATCGCGTACTGCGACCACGCCGGCATCATCATCCGCCACAGGATGCAGGTCTGGATCCCGAGCGTCGTCCACAGGACCACGTTCGCCAGGAACGCGAAGGTCCAGAACTGGCTTCCGAAGGTGCTCGCGGCGTCTCGCAGCAGGATCGCCAGCACGGGCCGGTCCTGGTGCCCGACGAAGAGGCCCTGGGGCCCGTGCTCCCGAAGCAGAAGGTTCAGGTAGGCGTCGTCGAGGGTCGGAAAGGCGCCCGCGGCCGCCGCCGCCAGCGCGGAGCAGACCAGCAGCAGGAACACGGTCTCGACCCACCGGGGCCGGAACCGCCAGTGCTCGGCGAGCTCCTTCATGCGGGTCCGTCGATTATAGGGGCCCGGGCCCGGGCGGCCTGGGCCGGCCCCTCTTCCGCGACTCCACGATTTTCTCGGCTATACGAAGAACCTCGTACTAACTTCCTCGTATCAGAGACCGGAGGAACGAAGTGGCGCGAAAGACGGGGGTGCGGCCGACCGGAGCGGAGCTCGAGATCCTGGGTGTCCTCTGGGAGCGGGGCCCGAGCACGGTCCGCGAGGTCCACCACCGCCTGGCCCGGGGGCGGGACCTCGGCTACACCACCGTCCTCAAGACCCTCCAGATCATGGCCGAGAAGGGCCTCGTCCGCCGCGACGAGAGCCAGCGGGCGCACGTGTACGCGGCACGGACTCCCGCCGAGCAGACGCAGCGTCAGCTTCTCGGGGACCTGCTCGAGCGCGCCTTCGGCGGCTCGGCCGCCCTGCTCGTGCAGCAGGCGCTGAGCTCGCGCAAGACTTCCGCGGAAGAGATCGCGCGCATCCGCGCGTACCTGGACGCGCTCGAGGAGAGGAAATGAGCCTGCTCGCCGCCCTCGCCGATCACCCGGCCTCGCCCGCCGCCGCGCTCGCCCTGATCCACTTCCTCTGGCAGGGCGCCGCGGTCGCCGTGCTGCTCGCGCTCGCGAACTTCGGGCTCCGCCGGGCCACGGCGAAGGCGCGATACGCCGTCGCGTGCGCGGCGCTCGCCGTCCTCTGCGTGCTTCCCGTGGCGACGTTCGCGCGGCTCAGCGCGCGGGAAGGAGCGGCGCCTCCGACGGTCCTCGCGGCGCCTGGCGGCGAGGCCTCCGCCGTCCGGGCGGACGTCTCCGCGCGCGAGGCCTCGAAGACGAACCCGGCGGGCGCGGACGCCCTGGCCCAGGCGGCCCCGTGGATCGTGGCCGGCTGGCTCGCCGGCGTCGGCGTCCTCTCCCTGCGACTCTTGGGCGGCTTCGTGGCCGCGCGCCGGCTGACCCGCCGGCACGTCGCCCGCGCCGACTCCGTCTGGCAGCGGCGATTCGATCGGCTCGCGCGGAAGGTCGGCGTCCGCCGGGCGGCGTGCATCCGGCTGCTCGAGTCCGCCGCGGTGCGCGTGCCGACCGTCGTGGGTCTCTTCCGGCCGGCGGTCCTGATCCCGGCCGGGATCGCCCTCGGAATGCCCGCCGCTCAGCTCGAGTCGCTCCTCGCGCACGAGCTCGCGCACATCCGGCGAAGGGACGCCCTGGTCGGTCTGCTGCAGGCGGCCGCCGAGACGCTGCTCTTCTACCACCCCGCCGTCTGGTGGGTCTCGGCCTGCATCCGCGTCGAGCGGGAGAACGCGTGCGACGACCTCGCCGTCGCGGCCACCGGCGACGCCGTGGCTCATGCGCGCGCGCTCCTCCAACTGGCCCAGCGGCGTTCGGCGATCGCCCCCGCGTTCACCGCCGCCGCGGACGGAGGCAAGCTCTGGAACCGCATCGCGCGTCTCGTCGCCCCCGGTGAAACGCCGGCGCGGCGCCCCGCGTCCGGCGCGTCGGCGGCCGTCCTCGTCCTCGGCGCGGTCCTCGCTCTGGGCGGCGCGGCGCGAGTCCCGACGCCCGCTCCGGCGCCTCCGGCTCCTCCCGTATCGCCCGCTCCGCCGGCGTCGCCCGCGTCTCTGGTGCCACCGGCTCCTCCCGCGCCTCCCGCCCCCCGCGCGGCCCAGCCGTCGAAACCGGCGTCCCCGCCCGAGCCGCCCGAGCCGCCCGAGCCGCCCGAGCCCGGCGAAGCGAGACCCGCGCGCGCTCCTTCGAAGGGCCTCCTGTCGCCGGATAACCTCGTCGCTTTCCGCATCCACGGCGTCACGCCCGAGTTCATCGGCGAGATCGCCGCGCTCGGCTACACCCGCTCCACTCCGGATCAGCTGGTGGCGCTCCGCATCCACGGCGTGACGCCCGAATACGCCAAGGAGATGGCGGCGATCTTCGGCCCCGGCCAGGTCCCGCTCGATGACCTCGTCTCCCTCCGCATCCACGGGGTGACGCCGGAGTCCGCCCGGAGCCTGAAGGCCGACTTCGGGAAGCTCTCCCCCGACGACGCGGTCGCCCTCCGCATCCACGGTGCCGATCCGGAGTTCGTTCGGGGCCTCCGCGACGCCGGCTACGCGAGCCTGACCGCCGACGACGCCGTCGCCCTGCGCATCCACGGCGCGACGCCCGAGTTCGCCCGCGCGCTGCGGGCGCAGGGCCTCGCCCCGCTCTCGCCCGACGACCTCGTCGCGTTCCGCATCCACGGCGTCACGCCCGAGTACGTCGCGGCGATCCGGGCGCTGGGCTACGACGCGCTCGACCCCGACGACCTGGTGGCGTTCCGCATCCACGGCGTGACGCCCGAATGGATCCGTTCCACGAATCAGCGCGCGGGCGAGCGCCTCTCGCCCGACGACCTCGTCCGCCGGCGCATCCACGCGCGCCGCTGGACGACCGACGACGAATCCCTCAAGGAGGAGAACACGCCATGAAGACGAAGACGAACTTCCGTCTCGCGCTCGCCCTGGTGCTGCTCGCCGCGCCCCTGACGGTCGCGGGGCTGCCCCGCGCGTCGGGGGAGCCGATGAGCGGCCGCTGGATCGTGGACTTCGACAAGGATGGCTGGCTCGAGCTCACGCTGAAGCGGCGCTCGGACGGCCACGGGAACTGGACGAGCTCGAACGACTACAAGGTCTCCGACTTCCAGGGCCTGTCGCGGCCGGCGGGGACCGCCGAGGCTCCCGTGCACTTCCAGCTCGTGCGCGACGCCGGGACGATCGCCTTCGACGGCACGCTCGGCGCCTCCGGCGGCTCGGGCAGCTTTTCCTTCGCCGGCAACTCCGAGTACGTCGCGGCCCTGGGCCGGATGGGCTACCGGACGCCCGATTCCGACGAGCTCTTCTCGCTGGCGCTCCACGACGTGTCGCGCCAGTACATCCAGGAGCTGGACGCACTCGGCTACAAGAAGGTCCCGCTCGACGATCTGCTCTCGATGCGCATCCACGACGCCGGCCCCGAGTTCATCCGGGAGCTCAAGCCGCTCGGCTATACGAACGTTGCGGTCGACGACCTCGTCAGCATGAAGATCCACGGCGCGGACGCCGAGTTCATCAGGGACCTGAAGGGTCTGGGCTACACGAACCTCACCGCGGACGACCTCGTGAGCATGCGCATCCACGAGGCGACGCCCGAGTTCGTCCGCGCGCTGAAGTCGCTGGGCTACACGAGCCTCCCCGCCGACGACCTCGTCAGTATGCGGATCCACGGCGCCACCCCGGAGTTCGTGAAGGAGCTCCAGTCGCTCGGTTACGGAGGCGTCTCCGTGGACGACCTCGTGAGCATGCGGATCCACAGCGTGACGCCGGACTACATCCGCGAGCTCCAGTCGCTGGGCTATCGCGGAGTCTCGCCGGACGACCTCGTCAGCATGAAGATCCACGGCGTCTCGATCGACTACGTGAAGAAGATGAAGGCCGCCTACAAGAACGTTTCGGTGGACGACCTCGTGGACATGAAGATCCACGGCCGGAGCTAGTCGAAGGAGGCGTCCGGAATCGAACACCTCCGTCCCGCGAGCGGCCAGCGCGCGGGACCGGGCGGGGCGCGGCGGCGTTTGGATCCAATGACTTACGACGAACGGCGGCTGGCACGTTTCTCGCCCTTGGGGATCCCCGTGGACATCATCCGCGAAGACGTCTCAGAGAAGCGCCGCAAGAAGCGGCTCGTGCTCGCGGCCGCGGGAGCGGTCGCGGTCCTGCTCATCACGCTCGGCCTCTCGAGGCTGAAGCCGGCCGCGCCGACGGTCGAGAAGAGCACGGTCTGGATGGACACGGTCAAGCGGGGACCGATGCTGCGCCAGGTCCGCGGGCCAGGCACGCTCGTCCCGCAGGAGATCCGCTACATCTCCGCCGAGACCAACGCGCGCGTGGAGCGGCTCGTGATCCTCCCGGGCGCGCCGGTCAAGCCCGACACGATCCTCGTCGAGATGTCGAACCCGGATGTCGAGCGTCAGGCGCTCGAGGCCGAGTCGCAGTTCCGGGCCGCGCAGGCCGAGCTCGCCAACGTGAAGGCCCACGCCGAGCGCGACATCATGGACCAGGAGGCGGCGGCCGCCACGGTGCGCTCCGATTTTCACCAGGCGCAGCTGCAGGCCGAGACGAACGAGGGCCTCTACAAGGAGGGCCTCGTCGCCGCGCTCATCCTGAAGCTCTCGAAGGTGCGCGCCGAGGAGCTCGAGACGCGCAACGCGATCGAGGAGAAGCGCGTCGCGACGGTCGAGGCGTCCGCGAGGGCGCAGGTCTCGGTCCAGGAGGCGGCCGTCGACCAGCTCCGGGCCCTGTCGAACCTCCGGAAGGCGCAGAAGGAAGCGCTGCACGTGCGCGCGGGGATTCCGGGCGTGCTCCAGGAGCTGCCAGTGCAGGTCGGACAGCAGGTCGCCCCCGGGGTGACCATCGCCAAGGTCGCCGAGCCCACCCGGCTCAAGGCGCAGCTCAAGATCGCCGAGACCCAGGCGAAGGACGTCCAGATCGGCCAGCCGGCCTCGATCGACACGCGCAACGGCCTCGTGGCCGGAAAAGTTGCGCGAATCGACCCCGCGGTGCAGAACGGAACGGTCACCGTCGACGTCACTCTCGAGGGCGAGCTTCCCGTCGGCGCCCGTCCCGACCTCTCGGTGGACGGCACGATCGAGCTCGACCGGCTGAAGGACGTGCTCTACGTGGGGCGGCCGGCGTTCGGGCAGGAGAAGAGCCTGGTCGGCCTTTTCAAGGTGAACGAGGACGGCGACGAGGCGACGCGGGTGAAGGTCAAGCTCGGGAAGAGCTCGGTGAACACGGTGGAGATCGTCGAGGGCCTGAAGCCCGGTGACAAGGTGATTCTCTCGGACATGAGCGCGTGGGACGCGTACGACAGGGTCCGCTTGAAATAGGAGTGAGGCAGGCATGAACGCGAACGGACATCCGGTCATCAAGCTCGACGGCGTCACGAAGGTGTTCTTCACCGACGAGGTCGAGACGCACGCGCTCTCGGGCGTGCATCTCGAGATCGCGCACGGCGAATACGTGTCGATCGCGGGCCCGTCGGGGTGCGGCAAGTCGACGCTGCTGTCGCTGCTCGGCCTGCTCGACTCGCCGACGGAGGGCAAGTACTGGCTCAACGGCAAGCCGGCGGAGTCGCTCTCGCTCTCGGAGCGCGCGCGGATCCGCAACCGCGAGATCGGCTTCATCTTCCAGAGCTTCAACCTGATCGGCGACCTTTCCGTGTACGAGAACGTGGAGCTGCCGCTGACCTACCGGGGCATGCCGGCGCACGAGCGCAAGAAGCGCGTGCAGGAGTCCCTCGAGAAGGTCGGCATGGCGCACCGCATGAAGCACTTCCCCTCGCAGCTGTCGGGAGGACAACAGCAGCGCGTCGCGGTCGCCCGCGCGATCGCGGGCTCGCCGCTCATCCTCCTCGCCGACGAGCCGACCGGAAACCTGGACTCGGTCAACGGCGAGGCCGTGATGAGCCTGCTCCAGGACCTCCACCGCGCGGGCGCGACGATCTGCATGGTCACGCACGACCAGCGCTTCGCCAAGCACGCCGGCCGCTCGATCCACCTCTTCGACGGACGCGTCGTCGAGGAGGAGAAGGGCGAGGAGCGCGCGCACTCGGAGGAGCAGCTCAAGGAGAGCGGGTACCGGGTGTCCTGATGTCGGGCGTGCTCCAGGATCTGCGCTACGCGGCGCGCTGGCTCGCTCGCAACCCCGGTTTCACGGCGCTCGCGATCGTCACGCTCGGCCTGGGCATCGGCGCCAACACCGCGCTCTTCGGAGTCGTTCACGCCGCGCTCCTCCGCCGGCTCCCGGTCCGGGACCCCGGCCGGCTCGTCCTCTTCGAGTGGCGCGCCGGCGAGACGTTCCGCACCTCCGGGACGCGCGGCTCCTCGGCGCCGCTTCCGCCCCACGTGAAGGGCGCCTCGGTCTTCCGCCCCGACGTCTACGCGCGGATGGAGGAGGCCCGGACGGCCGCCTCGGCGAGGAGTCCCCTCCAGGCGCTCTTCGGGTTCGCGCCGATCTACGAGCTGACGTCCCGCGTCGGCGATCGCGCCGAGATCATCCGCGGGCAGGCCGTGACCGGCGGCTACTTCGAGGGCCTCGGGGTGCGGCCCCTTCTGGGCCGCGCGATCGTCGAGGCCGACGACCGTCCCGGCGCCGCGCCCGTCGCCGTCCTGAGCCATGCGTTCTGGAAGGACGCCTTCGGCGCCGATCCGTCGGCCGTCGGAAGGGTCGTGACGCTCAACCGCACGGCCTTCACGATCATCGGCGTGACGGCGCCGGATTTCACCGGCACGCTGCAGGTCGACTACCAGCCCGCGGTGACCGTCGCGCTCGCCGCCGAGCCCGTCCTCCTCGGCGCGGACAGCGGCCTGCGCCCGACCGGGCTGAGCCAGGCCGGCCGGCCGCCCATCTGGTTCCTGAACGTGATGGGGAGACTGAGGCCCGGCGCGACGCTGGCCGAGGCCCGCCAGAGCCTCGACCCGACGTTCCGCGCGGCCGCTCTGGAAGTGATGCCGCCGCCGCGACGGGACGGCGAGACGAGCCGCATCCCGCCGAGGGACGAGCCCCACCTGACGGCGCGCGCCGGCGGCCTCGGCCTGATGGAGCACCGCCAGATGTACTCCCGGCCGATGTACGCGCTCCTCGGCATCGTCGGCGTCGTGCTGCTGATCGCGTGCGCGAACCTCGCGAACCTGCTCCTCGCCCGGGCCGCCCTGCGCCGCGGCGAGATCCGCACGCGCCTGGCGCTCGGCGCGAGCCGCAGGCGGCTGATCCGTCAGCTCCTGACGGAGAGCCTGCTCATCGCCTCGCTCGGCGGGCTAGCGGGAGTCTTCTTCGCGGCGTGGGGCGAAGGCGCTCTCAACGCGATCGCCGGCTCGGACGCGCGGATCGTACCGAGCGGCCTCTCCGCGGGCCTGAGCGCGCCGGTCATCGCGTTCGCGATCGTTCTGACCCTGGTCACCGCCGTGATCTTCGGGCTCGCTCCCGCGTGGGGAACGAGCCGCTACGACCTGAGCGGGGGGCTCGCCCAGAACCGCCGCACGGCGTCGCGGTCCCGGCTCGGAGGCGGGCTGATCGCCTTGCAGGTCGGGCTCTCGGTCATCCTGCTCTCGGGCGCGGGCCTCCTCCTGCGCACGCTCCACAACCTGGAGAGCGTTGCGCTGGGCTTCAACCAGGAGCGGCTCCTGGTCTTCGGCCTGAGGCCCGAGCAGGGCGGCTACGGGGACGAGCGGCTTCTCCGGTTCTACGACGCGCTCTTCGCGCGCCTCGACGCCCTTCCCGGCGTCCGCGCCGCGACGTTCGGGCGCATTCCGCTGATCTCACAGTACTCGTGGAACACGGCCATCCTCCTCCCGGGCGAGACCGAGCGCTCTGCCGACCAGCACATCGTCAATCGGCAGATGGTCCGCGCGAACTACTTCGAGGCGCTCCAGATCCCGAGGCTCCGGGGGCGCGCCTTCACGGACAGAGACGACGAGCGTGCGCCGCGCGTCGCGGTCGTCAACGCCACGCTCGCCCGGAAGCTCTTCCCCGGCAAAGACCCGATCGGCCAGCGCGTCACCGAGCCCGAGGAGAAGTGGGTCGCCGAGATCGTCGGCGTCGTCGGCGACACGAAGTACGACAGCCAGCGCAGCGAGATCGAGCCGCTCCTCTACACGCCCTGGCGTCAGGACGTCCGCAACGTGGGAGAGATGTATTTCGCGCTGCGCGCCGAGGCGGATCCGGCGGCGCTGACGCGGACCGTCGAGCGCCTCGTGCACGATCTCGACCCCGGGCTTCCCCTCACCGACGTGTCCACCCAGGAGGCGCGGTCCCGCGCGACCGTCGGGCGCGAACGCGTCTACGCCCAGATCCTGACGTTCTTCGGCGCTCTGGCGCTGCTCCTCGCCGCGATCGGGCTCTTCGGCGTCCTGGGCTACTCGGTCGCGCAGCGCACCAACGAGATCGGCATCCGGATGGCCCTCGGCGCGCGGGCCCAGGACGTCGTCCGGATGGTGGTCGTCCAGGGACTGCGCCCGGCCGTCCTCGGGCTCCTCCTCGGCCTCGGCGCCGCGCTCGCTCTCGGCCGCACGGTCGCGAGCGTCGTCTACGGGATTCCCGCCTCCGACCCCGGCACGCTCGCCGCGGTCTCCGGTCTTCTCCTCTCGATCGCCGCGCTCGCGGCATTCGTCCCGGCCCGCCGGGCCGCGCGCGTCGACCCGATCGTCGCCCTGCGGACCGAATGACGATGGCGGGCCGGCTCTCCTTCCAGGACGTCCGCTGCGCCTTCCGCGGGCTCCGCCGCTCCCCCGCGTTCACCGCGGCCTCGATCCTCATCCTGGCGCTCGGCATCGGCGCGAACACCGCGATCTTCTCCGTGGTCCGCGCGGTCCTCCTGCGACCCCTCCCCTATCGGGAGCCCGACCGGCTCGCCTGGATCTGGGCGACGCGCGTCGACCGGGACCGCGCCTTCTACTCGATCCCGAACTTCCTCGACACGAAGGCGCGGGCGAAGTCCTTCGAGGACCTCGCCGGCCTCACGCCCTGGGGTCCGACGCTCTCGGGCGACCCCGAGCCGGAGCGGCTGTCCGCGCTCCGCGTCACCGGCAACGCGTTCGCGCTGCTCGGCGCGCGCGCGGCGAGCGGACGCGTCCTCGCGCGCTCGGACGCCGAGCCCGACGCCGCGCGCGTCGCGGTCCTCGGGCACGGACTCTGGACGCGGCGTTTCGGCGGCGATCCGAGCGTCGTCGGCCGCTCGATCCGCCTCAACGGAGAGGCCTACGAGGTGGTCGGGATCCTCCCGGAGGGCTTCCTCTTCCCGGGCGCCGACGACGCCGAGCTCGCGGTTCCGCTCTCGCTCGAAACGGATGCGCGACGCACGGAGCGGGGCTCCAACTTCCTGCGCCTCTTCGGCCGCCTCGCGTCCGGCGCCGACGTCGGACGCGCGCGCGCCGAGCTCGCGGGCATCACGCGGGAGCTCGCGCGCCTCTATCCCGAGCCCAACGGCAAGCTGACGCCGCCCCGCGTCCTCGCGATCTCGGAGGAGATCGTCGGCGGATCGAGACGCCTGCTCCTGCTGCTCTCGGGCGCCGTCGGACTGCTCCTGCTCGTCGCGTCGGCGAACCTCGCCTCGCTCGCGTTCGTGCGGGCGCTCGGCCGGCGTCACGAGGTCGCGGTCCGGCGGGCGCTCGGCGCCGGCGGCGCCCGCCTCGTCGCGCCGTTCTTCGCCGAGGCGGCGATCGTCTCCGGAGCGGGAGCGCTCGCCGGCATCGCGGCGGCTCAGGCGCTCGTGCCGCTGCTCCTCGCGCTCGCACCGTCGAGCATCCCCCGGGCAAACGAGGCGGCGGTCGACGGGTGGGTCCTCGCCTTCACGGCCGCGATGGCGGGCGGCTGCGCCGTCCTCTGCGCGGTCGGACCCGCGGTGCTCGCCTCCCGCGTCCCGGCCATCGGGAGCCTCGCGCGCTACGCCGCTCCGTCGGCCGGCCGCGCGCGACGCGTCTTCGTCCTCTCCCAGGTCGCGCTGTCGCTGACGCTGCTCTCGGGCGCCGGCCTGCTCGCCCGCAGCCTCGTCCGCCTCTGGGGGCTCGATCCCGGCTTCTCCCCGGACCGAGCGCTCGCCGTCCGGATCACGCTCGTCAAGAACCGCTACCCCGACCCCGAGTCGGTGCGCCTCTTCTACGACCGCGTGACGGCGCGCCTGCGGCAGCTGCCCGAAGTCGCGTCCGCCGGCATGACCTCCGTGGTTCCCCTGTCCGGCATGAACGCGCGCACCGACTTCCGCGTCGCCGGGCGCGACGAATCGGACCCGGCCCGCATGCCCGGCGCGCAGAACCGCTGGGTCGACGCGAGCTACTTCGCGACGCTCGGGATTCCTCTGCGCCGGGGCCGCGTGTTCACCGAGAAGGACGACGCGTACGCCCCCGGAGTCGCGATCGTCGACGAGGCTCTCGCGGCGAGCCTCTGGCCGGGAGAGGATCCGCTCGGCGCGCGCCTGCGGCTCGAGGATTCGGAGGGCAGGCTCCGCGACGCGGAGATCGTCGGCATCGTCGGCCGCGTCAAGCACTTCGCGCTCGAGGAGGAGCCCCTCGGCACGCTGTACGCCCCGCTCGCGCAGATCCCGGGCAACCTGCTGGGCAACGTCCTCAATGCGTCGAGCCTCGTCGTGCGGACCACGGTCCCGCCGCTCGCCGCGGCGCCCGCGATCCGCCGCGCGATCCGGGAGGTCGACGCCGACGTGCCGACCGGCAGCGTCCAGGCGCTCGGCGCGCTCCGGGCTAACGTCCTCGCGCCGCGGCGTTTCCTGGCCGTCTGCTTCGGGGTCTTCGCGGCCGCCGGGGCGCTGCTCGCGGGGATCGGCCTCTACGGCGCCCTCGCCCAGCTCGTCGCGCAGGAGCGGCGCGCGATCGGCGTCCGCCTCGCCCTCGGCGCGTCCCGCTCCGACATCGTGGGGCTGATCGCGCGGCAGGGCGTGGGCCTCACGGTGGCCGGCGTCGGCGCGGGGCTCGCGCTCACGGTGCCGCTCTCGCGTCTCCTGTACGGATCGCTCTACGGCGTCTCGCCGCTCGACCCCGTCTCGTACGGCCTCGCCGCGCTCCTGCTTCTCGCGATCGCGGCGCTCTCGTGCGGGCTGCCCGCGCTGCGCGCCGCACGCGTCGATCCCAACCTGGCGCTGCGGGAGGAATGATGCCCTCCGACGCCGTTCACCAGGAGGAGAACCGATGAAGACCCTGCTGGACGATCTCCGTTACGCCCGGCGCGCGTTCCTCAAGAATCCCGGCTTCACGGCGCTCATCCTCGCGACGCTGGCGCTCGGGATCGGCGCGGTGATCGCGATCTTCAGCATCGCCAACGGCGTCCTCCTCCGCCCGCTCCCCTTCCGCGACCCGGACCGGCTCGTCCGCATCGGGCACGTCCGTCCGGACACGGTCGTGGCGCGCCCGACCTTCTCGCCGCAGGACGTCGAGGACCTGAAGGCCGCGCACCCGGGCCTCGCGTCGGTGTCGGCGTGGACGTACTTTCCGGGCCTCTCGAACGCCTCGCTGACCGGCGCCGGAGAGCCCGAGCGGCTGCCCGCGGCCGCCGTCGACGGCGCGTTCTTCGAGACGCTCGGCATGCCCGCCGCGGAGGGCCGCCTCCTGACTCCCGACGACGACCGGGAGGGCAAGAACCACGTCGCGGTCCTGTCCACGTCGCTGTGGAAGCGCCGGTTCAACGGCGACCGCTCGATCCTCGGCCGGCCGCTCGTGCTCGACGGCACGCCCTTCGAGGTCGTCGGCGTGATGCCGCCGGGCTTCGAGTTCCCCGCGGCGGAGGTCGACGTCTGGATGCCGCTGTCCAACCTCGGCGAGGACTCGACGCCGCACAGGCGCGAGGTCCGCTGGCTCGACGTCGTCGGCCGGCTCGCGCCGGGAGCCACGCTCCCGCAGGCGAAGGCGGGCATCGAGGCGCTGTACGTCCGCCTGGCGCGGCAGTACCCGGACAGCAACACGGGTTTCGAGCACGCGCTCGTGGTCCCGCTCGCGACCGCCGTGACGGGCGACGTCCGCAAGCCCATCACGCTCCTCCTGGGGGCGGTTTCCCTCGTCCTGCTGATCGGCTGTGTCAACGTCGCCAACCTGCTGCTGGCGCGGGCGAGCGTCCGCCGCCGCGAGATCGGGATCCGCGCGGCGCTCGGCGCCGGACACGGGAGGCTGATCCGACAGCTTCTGACGGAGAGCCTGCTGCTCTCGCTGACGGGCGGCCTGCTCGGCCTCCTCCTGGCGCGCTGGGGCATCGACGGGCTGATGGCGTTCTCCGGGGGGCACGTCCCCCGCGCCTCGGCGATCCGGATGGACTCCGGCGTCGTCCTCTTCGCGCTCTTCCTCTCCGTGGCGACCGGCGTCGCCTTCGGATTGCTGCCCGCGCTCTCGGCGGCCCGCGGCAGCCTGCGCGGCGCGCTCGAGAGCTCCGGCGGCCGCGGCGGCAGCGACTCGCGCGGCGCCCTCGCCCTGCGTCGCGGGCTCGTCGTCGGCGAGATCACGCTCGCCGTCGCGCTCCTCGTCGGCGCGGGACTGCTCCTGCGCAGCTTCTGGCGGCTGACCCACGCCGATCCGGGCCTCCGGGCGGAATCGGTGCTGACGCTCTCCGTCGTGGTGCCGTCGGACCTCTACAACGCGGAGAAGGACGGCCCCTATCGCGCGCAGATGCTCGCGGCGCTCCGCGCGCTTCCCGGCGTCGCCGCGGCGGGGTTCAGCAAGACCCTCCCGCTCCACGGCGGCGGCGAGCCCTACCCCGTCGGCGTGGAGGGTCGCCCGGACCTCGCGGAGTACAAGGCGCCCGGCGGCGCGATCATCGTGAGCCCGGGCTACTTCGCGGCCCTCGGCATCCCGATCCTCCGGGGACGCGACTTCACCGACTCCGACCTCGAGACCGGGAAGGAGGTCATGCTCGTGAACCGGGCGCTCGCGCACGCGCTCTGGGGCGACGCCGACCCGATCGGCAAGGGGCTGATCTTCGGCAAGAGCAAGGAGCGCCTCGAGGTCATCGGCGTCGTCGGCGACGTCCGGCAGGAGGGGCTCGGCCAGACGCCCTTCGCGACGATGTACGTCCCGATGTCGATCTTCCCGCGCGGCTCGCTCAAGTTCTATCTGCGCACAAAGGGCGACCCGCGCGCCCTCGCCGCGTCTGCACGCGCCGCGATCCACCGCCTGGACCCGAACCAGGCCATCTCGGGGATGCGGCCCCTCACGGAGGTGGTCGCCGAGACCGTGGCCGGCCCGCGGTTCCTGACCGTGCTCGTCGGCGCGTTCGGCGCGGCGGCGCTGCTGCTCGCGGCGATCGGCGTTTACGGCGTGATCTCGTTCTCGGTCGCCCGGCGCACCCGCGAGATCGGCGTGCGCATCGCGCTCGGCGCGGACCGCGCGGCGGTCCGGCGGCTCGTGATCCGCGAGGGCATGGCCCTCGCCGGAGCGGGCCTCGCGTTGGGTCTCGTCGCCGCGCTCGCGCTCTCGCGCGTCCTGTCGAGCCTGCTCTTCGAGACCCGCACGCACGATCCGCTGACGCTCGCCGCCGTCGGCGTGCTGCTCCTGTTCGTCGCGCTCCTCGCGTGCGCGATCCCGGCGCGCCGCGCGGCGAACCTGGATCCGCAGACGGCGCTGCGGGTCGAGGTCTGACGATGCTCCAGAGCGTGCGTCACGCGTTTCGGGCGCTCCGGCGGGCGCCGGGGTTCTCGGCGGCCGCGATCCTGATCCTGGGACTCGGCATCGGCGCGAATACCGCGATCTTCGCCCTCATGGACGCCGTTCTGTTCCGGCCCCTTCCGGCGGTCGGACATCCGGAGGCGCTCGTCACGCTGAGGGGCGACACCGTGTCGTACCCTCTCTTCCGCACGCTGGCCGCCGAGGCGCGGGGCACGCTGCGCGTCGCCGCCTCTCAGGTTCGCACCATGAGTCTGACGACCGGCGGAGATCCGCAGATCGTCGGGGGCGCGGTCTCGTCCTCGAGTTACTTCGACGTGCTCCAGGCCCGCCCGGGCGTGGGCCGCTTCTTCACGGCGGCCGAGGAGGAGCCGGGCCACGACGTCGTCGTCCTCTCGCACGGCCTCTGGACGTCGCGATTCGGCGGCGACCCGTCGATCGTCGGGCGCAGCGTGCGCCTGAACGGTGTTCCGTTCACGGTCATCGGCGTCGCCCCCGACGGCTACCGAGGCGTGCAGTTTGGCGTCTATCCCGATCTCTGGGTCACGATCGGCGCCATGCCCCGGCTCGCCACCGGCGGCCTCGCGCGCATGAACATCCAGTCCCGCAACTGGGGCTGGTTGACGGTGTTCGCCCGCCTCGAGCCCGGGGTCAGCCGAGCCGGAGCCCTGGCCACGGTCTCGACGATCGCGCGGCGCGACGCCGCGGCGCACGGCGAGGCCTTCGACGCCGGCACCTGGTCGCTGGTGCCGACCGCGGCGGTGGCCGCCGGCTCCGGTGAGAACCCGCCCCTCTCGCGCTTCTTCGGAATTCTCGCGGCCGCGGTGGCGGCGGCCCTCCTCATCGCGTCCGCGAATCTCGCCAACCTGATGCTCGCGCGCGCGGCGGCGCGACGGCGCGAGGTGGCCATCCGGCGCGCGCTGGGCGCCTCGCGGCCGAGACTGGTCGGGCAGATGCTGGCCGAGAGCCTGCTTCTCGCGCTCGCCGGCGCCGCCGTCGGGCTGCTGGCCGCGAGCTGGACCCTTTCCGCGCTCACGCACGTGAGCCTGCCGCAGGACCTGACCCTGGCTCTCTTCCGGCCCGAGCTCGGGGGACGAGAGGCGGCCTTCGCGTTGGCCGTTTCGATCCTGACGGGCCTCGCCTTCGGCCTGATCCCGGCGATCCAGGCGTCCGGCGGCGCGATCGACTCGATTCTGAGATCGACCGCCTCCACGCTGGCGCCGCGGTCGCTCGCGCGCGGCATCTTCCTCGGCACGCAGGTCGCCGTCTGTCTCGCCCTGCTGGCCTGCGCGGGGCTCCTCGGCCGGAGCGTGGCCAACGCGCTCGCGATCGACCTCGGCTTCGAACCCGGCCGCGTGACACTGGCCCAGATCCGTCTGGGACTCGAGCGCTACGACGCGGCGCGCGGAGCGGCCTTCCTGGAGGACCTGCCGCGCCGGCTGACCGAAAAGCCGGGCGTCCGCTCGGTGAGCTGGACCGGGATCCTCCCGCTCTCGGGCGAGGAGTCGATCGAGACCTTCGAGGCGGAGGGCTACACGCCGCGCCAGGGCGAGCATCCGGCGGTCCACGTCTCCGGAGTCGGAGGGGGATACTTCCGGACGCTTCAGATTCCCGTCGCGGCCGGCCGCGAGTTCGGCCCCGACGACCGCCTCGGCACGCAACCGGTCGCGGTCGTGAACGAGGCGATGGCGCGGCGCTACTGGCCGGGCGCCAGCCCCATCGGGCGCCTGCTGACCATCGACACGCCGCGCCGCATCGTCGGAGTCGTTCGGGACTCGCGGTTCGCGTCCCTGTCGAGCCCCGCCACTCCGCATGCGTACGCTCCGATCCTGCAGATCCCGACGGGGGCGCTCGACCAGCTCACGCTGCTGGTGCGCGCGGACGCCGACCCGGCGGCCGCCGCGGGGTGGATCCGCACCGCGATCCACGAGCTCGATCCGGCGCTGCCGGTGACCTCGCTGCAGCCGTACGGAAGCGTGATCGCCGGGAGGCTCCTGCCCCAACGCGCGGGCGCCGCGATCCTGGGGCTCTTCGGCGGACTGTCGCTGCTGCTCGCCGCGTTCGGGATCTATGCCGTGGTCTCCTACGCCGTCGCGCAACGCACGCGCGAGGTCGGCATCCGGATGGCCCTCGGTGCCGCGCCCTCCGAGGTCCGCAACCTCGTCGTCCGTCAGAGCGCCGCCCCGATCGTCGCCGGGCTCGCCGTGGGCCTCGCGCTGGCCGCGGCCGCCGCTCGCCTGCTCGCCGGATTCCTCTACGGCGTGCCCGCCATCGACCCGATCACCTTCGGCGCGG
>Ga0207691_10002078_pt1 | contig 19544 bp, 20 predicted proteins | sample KBSM13metaG_FD_184327 | JGI IMG/M metagenome (GOLD analysis project Ga0207691, IMG submission 184327) | Miscanthus rhizosphere microbial communities from Kellogg Biological Station, Michigan, USA - KBS M1-3 metaG (SPAdes) (version 2) | ecosystem: Host-associated > Plants > Roots > Rhizosphere >... | reverse complement strand
CCACGACCCAGAATGCACTCGGAAGATCGCGCGGCCGCAGGTCGACGAGGCGCCCTTGCATCCGTATGAGATGCGGCGGTTCCTTCACCGCCAGAACGAGAATCGCGACAGCGATCAGTGCCGGGATCACGGCAACCCAGAACACTGCGCGTACATTGTTCGCCAGCACCATCATGAAACCTATGGCCAGCAGTGGCCCCGCAAACGCCCCGACGGTATCGAGCGATTGTCGCAGCCCGTAAGCGGCTCCACGCTGGCCGGGGGTCGCGCAATCGGCAATCAGCGCATCGCGTGGCGCGCCGCGGATGCCCTTGCCGATGCGATCGACGAAGCGCGCGAGAAAGACCATCGTGATGCTGCCCGCAAGCGGAAACAGCGGCTTGGTGACGGCGGCCAAGCCGTAGCCGAGCAAAGCAAGCGATTTGCGCCGCCCCCAGCGATCGGACAGCGCCCCGGAGAATACTTTTACGATGCACGCCGTGCCCTCCGCGACTCCTTCGATCAGCCCCAGCCAGATCGCTCCCGCCCCGAGGGTGCCGACGATGAAGACGGGCAGGAGCGCATGAATCATCTCCGAGGAGATGTCCATGAACAGGCTGACCAGGCCCAGCGCCCACACTGCGGTGGGCAGCACTGCTCGGCGGGCGGGGCTATTCATGGTCGAAGATGCTTCGCATGATCCGCATCATCTAGCCCGGCACGCGTTAATCGACGATCAGCGGCCGCACGATTCCGCCCGATCGCAGCATAACGATTTTCGAACTCGCCGATCGAAGCCTGGCCCGGTTACTCCACGTTCGGAGCGCCAGCGACGCTAAAGAACCCGGTATTTGAAAACAAGATACACGAGGAGCGCGAGAAGGATTCCAACAAGCGGCAAGATAACCCATAGGGCCTGCTTTTGCCGCGCCACTGAAGTGCGCTGCAACTCAATGCTTTCGTGAATCGTCCGGTTCGATCGCTCTAGTTGCGCTTGAGCAAGGGCCAGGTGCCTCTCCTGAGTATCCAGGGTCTTGCGCTGGTTCTCTTCCATCCGTGTCAACAGCGAAATAATCTGGTCGTTGTCACTCATAAACTGCACCACAACCCCGAATGCTACGCATGTGACGCCTGACTACTATTAGGCAGCCTTCATCTCGCCGGGCCACGGCCGGGTCGAGATGGTGGTGGGCCGTGCTGGAGTCGAACCAGCGACCAACTGGTTAAAAGCCAGCTGCTCTACCGACTGAGCTAACGGCCCCTGTAGCGAACCCGGCGCGGACCATTCTGTCAGGGCGGCGGGCCGGTAATCATACCGGATCAATCCACAACCTATCATCCTCGCTTGCACAGGTACCATGCGCTGCATGACCTCTCGGAGTCGCAGGCTGGTGCACTGGACAATCCTGATCACGGCGGCGTTGACGGTGCTTGGCGTCGCCATCGCGATGAATTTCGCTACGCCGGAGAAGAAGCTTGAGCGGAAGATCGAGCATCGTTATGCAATCGCCGACCCGCAGTTCCGTCGCGAAATGTCCGTGCTGCTCGGGCCGTCCATCGTGGCAGGCAACCAGGTCCGGGACCTGCAGAACGGTAACGAGATCTTCCCGGCGATGCTGGCGGCAATCAGGACCGCGCAGAAGACCATCGACTTCGAAACCTACATCTACTGGTCGGGCGATATCGGACGGCAGTTTGCCGAAGTCCTTTCGGAGCGAGCGCAGGCGGGCGTTTCAGTCAAAGTCGTCATCGACTGGGCCGGTAGCATCAAGATGGAGGACGCACTCCTCGAGCAGTTGCGAGAGGCCGGCGTTGAGGTCCGGATGTACCGGCCACTCAAGTGGTACAACCTCGGCCGCCTGAACAACCGTACGCACCGCAAGCTGCTGGTCGTCGACGGCACGGTCGGCTTTACAGGCGGCGTCGGCATCGCAGACCAGTGGGAGGGCCATGCGCAGGACCCGGACCATTGGCGCGACGTGCACTTCCAGATCGAAGGTCCGGTCGTCGCGGAGATCCAGGCCGCGTTCAACGACAACTGGATCAAGATCACGGGCGAAGTGCTGAACGGCGGTGACTACTTTCCGCCGCTGACTCCGGCCGGCCACATGGACGCCCAGATGTTCATTGCGTCGCCTGCCGGTGGCAGCGAAAGCATGCACCTGATGTACCTGATGGCGATTGCAGCCGCCGGGACCAGCATCGATCTCGAAGCCTCATATTTCGTCCCCGACGACCTGGTGCTGGCGGCACTCCTGGCCGCTCGCAAGCGCGACGTGCGCGTCCGCATCCTTCTTCCCGGGAAGCACATCGATTCCGAGACCGTGCGTATCGCCTCAAAGGCCCACTGGGAGCAACTGCTGGAGTCGGGCGTCGAGATCTACGAGTACCAGCCCACGATGATGCACAACAAGGTGTTGATCGTGGATCGAGAGATGGTATCGGTGGGCTCGACGAACTTCGACCCGCGCTCTTTCCGACTCAACGACGAGGCCAGCCTGAACGTGTACGACCGCGCGTTCGCCGAGCGGATGTCGGCCGTCTTCGAGGAAGATCTCAAGGCGACGCAACGCTACACGCTCGAGATGTGGCGGGGGCGCCCGCTAAAGGAGCGCTTCGTCGAGAAGGTAATCCTGCCCCTCCGCTCGCAGCTCTGAGCCCGTCACTGGTAGCGCGTCGGATCTGGAATCCCCGCTGCGGCGAATCCTTCCCGGCGCAGGCGACAGGCGTCACAGCGCCCGCATGCACTGCCCTGCGCGTCGGCCTGGTAGCAGGACACCGTGATCGAATAGTCCACGCCCAGAGTCCGTCCCTGGCGGATGATGTCGGCCTTGCTCAACTGGATCAGCGGGGTACGGATAAAGAGTGGCTGGAGTCCTTCGGTCCCGGCACGCGTCGCCAGGTTCGCCATGCGCTCGAAGGCGGCAATGTATTCCGGACGGCAGTCCGGATAGCCGGAGTAGTCGATTGCATTCACGCCGATAAAGATATCGTGCGCGCCGAGCACTTCGCTCCATGCGAGCGCGAAGGACAGGAACACCGTGTTGCGCGCCGGCACGTAGGTGACCGGGACACCCTCGACCGGCGACTCGGGCACTGGAATCGCCGGATCGGTGAGCGCCGACCCGCCGAAGGCCCCGAGGTCGACGTCCATCACCCGGTGGTCGACCGCACCCAGCACGTTCGCGACGCGCGCGGCGGCGTCGAGCTCGGCCGTGTGCCGCTGCCCGTACGCGAAGCTCAGCGCATGGCAGGCATAGCCCTCGGCCCGCGCGATTGCCAGGCAGGTCGCGGAATCGAGACCACCGGATACGAGCACCACCGCAGGTCGTGCTTCACCGCCAGTCGTCACAGGTCCTCCGCGCCCGCCGGGCGAAATTCGGGCCGGGCCGGTTCTTCCGAGCCGATCTTGCGCGTCACCGACCGGGTACCTCGCCCCAGAGCAGCTTGTGAAGCTGAACCTGCAGGCGCACGTCCAGGCGGTCCGCGAGGATCCACTCGGCGAGCTCGCGCGGCTCGAGTTGCCCGAAGCTGGGCGAGAAGAGCACCTGACAGGGCAGCGCTGTGGCATGCACGCGCAAGAGCTCTCGCGCCCATTCGTAGTCGGGCCGCGAGCAGATCACGATCTTGACCTGGTCGCGCGCAGTCAGCTTACCGAGATTGTCCATGAGGTTGCGAGCCGACTCGCCGGAATCCGGCGTCTTGATGTCCACCACGCGACTCACGCGCGGATCGACATCGCCGACATCCATCGCGCCGCTGGTCTCGAGCGACACGGCGAAGCCGGCGTTGCACAGCGCCGACAGTAGATCGAGACAGCTCTGCTGCGCGAGCGGCTCGCCGCCGGTCACACAGACGCGAGACACGCCGCTGCCCCGAGCAGTCTCGATCAGCTCTCCGACGGTGCGCCACTCACCGCCATAGAAGGCGTACTCGGTGTCGCAGTACACGCAGCGCAGGGGACAGCCCGTGAGGCGGATGAAAAAGGTCGGCCAGCCGACAGCATCTGCCTCACCCTGGATCGAGACGAAGGTCTCGGTGATCTTGAGCCGCGCGTCGGGCCCGGTGGCGCGAGCACGCTTCGGGCTGAGTTCTGTCGTGGCGCTCACGACCTTCGCCGGGATCAACGTCCCTCGACGTCCATCTTGGTAACGCGCGCCTGTGCCAGCCGCGCCGCCTCGGTGTCCGGATATTCGGTCACCACGCGCTCGAGCGTCGTGCGCGCGTTCCTGTAAGCCTTCACCTCGTACTGGCAATAGCCGATCTTGAGCAGCGCGTCGGGCGCCTTGCGGGAATCCGGATAGTCGTTGAGCACAGACTGAAACGCGTTCTGCGCGGACTCGAAGTCCTTCGCGACGTAATGCGATTCGCCGAGCCAGTAGGCGGCATTGTCGGCCCGGGGACCCTGTGGATACTTCGTCAGGTAGAGCTGAAAGCCACGCACCGCTTCGTCGATCCGGCCGGCCTTGAGCGCGGCGAAGGCGTCGCCGTAGACGGTCGCCTCGTCCACGGCGCGCATCTCGGACTCCGACGGCGGCGGCTGCAGCACCTTTGGCGCCGTCGTCCCTCCGTCGTTCTCGATCAGGAGCAGCCGCCGGTCCACGTCGGAATACAGGTCGCGCTGCTGCTGACGCAGCCCGTCGAGCTCGTGCTTCGCCTCGTCGATCTGGCCGCGCACCCGCCGAAGCTCCTCGCGTCCCGCCTCGATCTGCTGCTGCAGCTCGACCAGTGCCTTGCTCGAACGCTCGACGGCCTGCAGACGTGCCTCCATCGCATTCGCACGGTCCTCGAGCTCGCGATTGCTCGCCGCGCCAAGCGCCAGGCTGCTCGAGAGCAGCAAGCCGAGGGCCGCGAGGGCCGCCGTACCACGGAGCGAACCAAGCGGACTACTGGGCATGAACGATCTCGACCCGTCGGTTCTGCGCAAGGGCTTGTTCCTCGCCGCCAGCCACCGCCGGACGCTCCTCGCCATAACTTACGGTCGCGATCTGCGTCTCGGTGGCACCCTGCAGCTGCAGCGCCCGGCGCACCGCCTGTGCCCGCCGCTCGCCAAGGCCGATGTTGTACTCGCGCGAACCGCGTTCGTCGGTGTGGCCCTCGAGGCGGACTCTGGCGTTCGGATACTTGACCAGGTAAGCCGCGTGCGCGGTAACGACCTGGAGATACTCCGAGCGTATCTCGCTGCTGTCGTACTCGAAGTAGATGACACTACGCGTCTTGAGCGCGGCGAGCGCCTGCTGCTGCGCCGTCGTCAGGTCCGACGCCTGCCCGGTCGTCGAGCCATCGACGCCCGTGGTGCTGACCCCACCGCCCGGAGAGGTGGCGCCCGCGCCCTGCTCATCCGGCCGCGTCTGCTTCTTCTGGCAGGCCACGAGCCCGAGGACCAGGAAACCGACCAGCGCTGCTTGCATCAACCTCATATCGGGTCCACTCCTTGTACAAACTATACCGGCCAGCACGGCCAGAGAGGTGCGCGCCTTTTACCACAACGCCGCACGTGCATCATCATCGGGCGGGAAATGGCGACCACGCGGGCTCACGCAGCTCGCCGCGGTCCGCGGTGAGCCGCTGCTGCGACCGTCCGTCGGATGAGACGGTTGCCAGCGCACCGCGCCCGCCATCCTGGGTGCCATAGATCAGCGTGACGCCATTCGGCGCGTAGCTCGGCGACTCGTCCTGGTTCGAGCTCGAAAGCACGCGAAGCGCGCGTGTCTTCAGGTTCATGACAGCGATGCGATAGTTGCCGCGGTCCAGCGTAACCATCGCCAGCTCCTCACCGTCGGGCGATACCCGGGGACGCGCGTTGTAGCTCCCGGTGAAGGTCACGCGCTCGGCCCGCGCGCCCTCGTCGGGGGACACGCGGTAGATCTGTGCGCTGCCCGCGCGATCAGAGGTGAAGTAGATGCTCCCGCCGTCTCGCGACCACTCGGGCTCGGTGTCGATCGCATCGTCCGAGGTCACGCGGGTCAGCGTCTGGCTTGCGAGCGCAAGCGTGTACACGTCGAGGTTGCCACCGCGCGAAAGCGTAAGCGCTAGCGTGCGTCCGTCCGGAGACCACGCCGGCGCGCCATTGATCCCCGCCCGCGCCGAAACGCGGCTGCGCTTGCCGCTTGCGAGGTCCTGGACATATATCGCAGATGCTTTGCCCTCGAACGACACATAGGCGAGGCGCTGTCCGTCGGGCGACCAGGAAGGCGACATCAGCGGCTCAGGCGAGTCGGCTACCTTGTGCGGGTTGAATCCGTCGGCGTCGGACACGATCAGCCTGTAGCGCTGCGCCGGGGGCGCACCCTCGACCTCTACGTACGCGAGGCGTGTAGAGAAGGCGCCGCGCACACCCGTCAGGCGCTCAAACACCAGGTCCGAGATGCGATGCGCGGTCGCTCGCAGGCCGGCTTCCGTCGTCGGCAGCTCCTTTGCGAGCAGCTGCTGGCCGGTGGCTACGTTAAAGAGCTCGAAGCGCACAGCCAGACCGCTCGCTCCGGGCTGGACCTGTCCGACGACCAGAAAATCGGACTTGAGCAGACGCCAGTCCTCGAAGCGGATCTGATCACCCCGCACCGGCCGCGTGACCATGTCAGTGCGGGGCATCGGCGCAAAGCGCCCGCTGCGCTCCAGGTCCGACCCCACGACCGACGCCACGTCAGCAGGACCGCCTTCGGGCTGGCCCCCGAATGGCACGACCGCGATCGGCACCGCGTCGCTCGTCCCCTTGGTGATGTCCAGCCGCAGTTGCGCCTGGGTGGGCGCTGCGAAGCCGAGCAGCGACACCATGCAGAACCAGTATGCCGGGCGCCGGGCCCGCTTGATGCTTATTGACACCTGTCACTCCGTAGGTCGGAAAACGATCTCGAGACGTCGCGCGAAGGCGCGTGGGTCAGCGGGAGCGGGCAGCGGTGAGGCGCGAAATACTGCGTTGGTGATCGATTCGCGGACCGCGGCGTCGCCGTTGCACGAACCGAGCTTGACATCCAGTACGGTCCCACCCGGCGCCTGCGTCACGTACAGCGTGCATTCCAGACCGGGCTGCGCCGAGGGCGGCCGTATCCAGCTCCGCTCGATCGCCTGCTCGAGCTCCGCGCGATACTGATCGACGACACCGGAGGCCGCGACCGACGCCGCTTCCTCTTCTTCCGCGGCCAGACGACGCTGCAATTCGGTCTCGCGCGCCTGTTGCTCGGCGGCGTCCTTGCGGCGCGCGGCCTCTTCGGCGGCCTTGCGACGCTCCGCTTCGGCCGTCTTGCGGCGTTCCGCCTCTGTCTCCGCAGCCTTGCGCGCGGCTTCCTCGGCGGCGAGCTTCTGCTGCCGCGCGCGCTCGGCCTCGGCCTCCTCGGCCCTCCGCGTCTCCAGAGCCGCCTGCTCGCGCGCCGCTTCCGCGGTGCGCTCGCGTTCGGCCTGCGCCTCGGCTGCGCGTTGCCGTTCCGCGGCATCGTCGGGCGGTGCAGCGGGGGTCGCCGGGACGGGCTCTACGGGCTCGGGCTTGGGCGCCGGTGTGACCGGTGCGGCGGGCGCCGGACGCGGTCCCGCCAGATCCTTGGGTAGCGAGCGCTCATCGATCGCCACGCCTTCTATGGCCATCGGCACCGGCGGCCGCGTAGACGACCAGCGCCACGCGGTTGCCACGATCAGCGCGAAGAGCAGCAGGTGCAGACCAACGGCGCCGGCCAGCGGCCTGAGGTGCTGACGAACGAAGCCCGGCATCGTTCAGCGCGCCCCGGCTCCGCGCGCGTCTGACTGGACAGGCTGCGTGACGAATCCGACTTTCCTGGCCCCGGCCTGCTGCAGCAGCACCATGCCCTCGACAACGCGGCCGTACGGCACGGCCCTGTCTGCCTTGACAAGCACCGGGCGGCCGGGTTCCCGGCGCATCGCAGCGGCGACGAGCTCGACCACTCGCTCGGGCGGCAACGCGACCTCCGGATCGCCGAGATTGAGGTACATCTGTCCGGTCGGCTCGACGCTGAGGACGATCATCGGCGACTCTGAATCGATCGGCTCTGCGCCGTCGGTTTCCGGGAGCTCGACCTTTACGCCCTGACTCAAGAGCGGCGCGGTCACCATGAAGATGATCAGCAGCACGAGCATGACGTCGATGTACGGCACGACGTTGATCTCGCTCATCAGCTTGCGTGTGCGCCGCGGCGTCATGAAAGCTCAGCGCTCCCCCGCGCCGGAATGACGCTGCATGATCGTCGAGAACTCCTCCATGAACGTGTCGTAACGCAATTCCAGCCGGCCCACCTGGTCCGCGTAGCGGTTGTAGGCGATTACGGCAGGGATGGCGGCAAAGAGACCCATCGCGGTCGCGATCAGCGCCTCGGCGATGCCCGGCGCCACCATCGCGAGGGTCGCCTGCTGCACGCTCCCGAGACCCTGGAAGGCGCTCATGATGCCCCACACCGTGCCGAACAACCCGACATACGGGCTCGTCGAGCCGATTGTTGCCAGCGTCGAGAGATTCTCCTCCAGGCGGTCGATCTCCCTGAGCTGTGCGACCTTCATCGCGCGGCGACTGCCCTCGAGCAGCTGCGCACCGCCCAGACCCGACTGCTGACGCAGCCGCGAGAACTCCCGAAACCCGGAAACGAACAGGCCCGACATCCCGGAGGCGGGCGCCGATGCATCAAGCGTGCGATAGAGCTCGGCAAGATCGATTCCCGACCAGAACCGATCCTCGAACTCGTCTGCCGCGGCGCGCGCCTGCCTCAGCAGCCGCCGCTTGCGGCCGATGATCGCCCAGGAAACGATCGACGCGATGACCAGCAGCGCGAGCACGAGCTGCACGACGATGCTCGCCTGCAGCACGAGCTGCAACAGGGAATGGTTGCCGATCATTGTGACCCTCAGTTCTCGAACAGACCGAGCGTGGCGGATCGCTCCACGGCGGGCGGCGATAGCCCGAAGTGCAGGTAGGCATTGCGCGTCGCAACGCGGCCGCGCGCCGTGCGCATCAGGTACCCCTGCTGGATGAGAAACGGCTCGATGACGTCCTCGATCGTGCCGCGCTCCTCGCCTAGGGCCGCCGCCAGGCTGTCGACGCCTACCGGGCCGCCGCCGAACTTCTCGATGATAGTGAGCATGAGGCGCCGATCCATCGGGTCGAAGCCCTGTGGGTCGACATCCAGCAGGTCGAGCGCCGCCTGCGCGATCGCGCCGGTGACGTGGCCGGTGCCGCGCACCTCGGCGTAGTCGCGCACCCGACGCAGCAGCCGGTTGGCGATGCGCGGCGTACCGCGTGAGCGCTGCGCGATGCGCGTGGCCCCCTCCTCGTCCATCGGCACACGGAGGATTCCTGCCGACCGCACGACGATGTGTCGCAACTCCTGCTCGGTGTAGAACTCCAGGCGCTGCACGATCCCGAAACGGTCGCGCAAGGGCGAGGTGAGGAGCCCTGCGCGGGTCGTGGCGCCCACCAGCGTGAAGTGCGGAAGATCGATCTTGATCGACCGCGCGCCCGGACCCTCGCCGATCATGATGTCGAGCTGGAAATCCTCCAGCGCCGGGTAGAGGATTTCCTCGACGACCGGACTCAGCCGATGGATCTCGTCGACGAACAGGATCTCGTTGGGCTGGAGGTTGGTCAGCAGCGCCGCGAGATCACCGGGCCGCTCCAGGACCGGCCCGGAGGTCTGCTTGAATCCCGCCCCCAGCTCGTGCGCAATTACGTGCGCCAGCGTCGTCTTACCGAGCCCGGGCGGCCCGAAGATCAGCACGTGATCGAGCGCGTCGCCGCGCTGCCGCGCGGCCGAAATGAAAATCTCCATCTGCGCCTTGACCGCGCTCTGCCCCACGTACTCGGCAAGCGTCTTTGGCCGCACGGCGCGGTCGTAGGACTCGTCCTCCTGACGTCCGCCAGCACCGACCACCCGGTCCGCTTCGATCATTGGCTCACCCTCAGGCGCTCGCCGCCGCGCGCAGCGCGTGCCGGATCATCTCTTCGGTCGATCCGACGGAGGGGTCGACCGTCTTCAGCAGACGCAACACCTCCGGTGGCTTGTAGCCGAGCGCGATCAGCGCGCTGAAGGCCTCGGAGTGCGCGCTGGGCGGGACGGCTGGCGCGCCTGCGGCACCGGCCGCCGGCAACGGCCCCGCCAGCGTCTTGAGCCGGTCGCGCATCTCGACCAGCAGCCGCTCGGCGGTCTTGCGGCCGATGCCCGGGATGCGCACCAGCGATGCGACGTCCTCGGCCTCCACGCAGCGATGGAAGTCCTCAACGCTCACGCCCGACAGGATCGCGAGCGCGATCCGCGGCCCGACGTTCGACACCTTGATGAGCTCGCGGAAGAGCGACCGTTCGCGTTCCGTGCCGAAGCCGAACAGGACATGCGCGTCCTCGCGGACGACCAGGTGGGTGTGGAGCGTCGTTTCGGTGCCGACGGCAGGCAGACCGTAGAAGGTCGACATCGGCGCCTCGATCTCGTAACCGACGCCCGCCACGTCCATTACCAGCAGCGGCGGATGCTTCGCGGCGATACGCCCGCGCAGAAAACCGATCAAGCCCGCCGCCCCCTGCTGGCAGCGACCGCCAGCGCATGTTGCGTCTGGCGCGAGAACGCATGGCATAGCGCGACGCCGACCGCATCGGCCGCGTCCGGGCCGAGCTCACCGTCGAGCTTCAACAGGGTCATCACCATCAGCTTGACCTGCTCCTTCTGCGCCCCACCCTGCCCGACGACGGCCAGCTTGACTTCGCGTGGCGCGTACTCGAACACCGCCGGATCCGAGTTGAACGCCGCACACAGCGCCGCGCCCCGCGCCTGGCCGAGCTTGAGCGCGCTGTCGGCGTTGCGATGCATGAACACGCGCTCGACCGCGACTTCCCTTGGGCGGTACTCGCGCATCAGCTCGACCACGCCGTCGAAGATCTGCCGTAACCGGGGCGGAAACGCCGCACCGCTCGTGCGAATGGTGCCGCTTGCGACATAGCGCGGTGCACCGTCGACCCAGTCGATGATGCCGAAGCCGGTGGCCTGCGAGCCGGGATCGAGACCCAGGATGCGCACCGTCCCGCTTGCAGCCACCTGTGGTGGCATGGCCCAGCGCCGGCCGCCACGATTGAGCCTGGGCAAGAAACCTCCGCACGGGGTCGAAAACGCGGTGGCTATGATACCGTCAATCCTGCAGCCGCCGCACACCTGGTCGACGGCTGCAGCGCGAGGTCCGCCGTGAAGTCCGTCGTAATCGACATCGAGTCGCTGTCGGCCCGTGTGCGCCAGGCGCTCGAGGCGGTGCCGGGCCGGGCTTCATCCGCGGCGCGCCGCGATTGCCTCGAGATCGCAGCGATCCTGGGCAGGCTGCGCACCGCCGACGACGTGATCCTGGCGGGCGCGCTCGTGCCGCTGCTGGATGCCGCAGTGCTCGAGGAAACACAAGCCCGCGAGATCGCCGGACCGGTGGCGACGGAGCTCGCGCTCGAACTACGACGGATCGGCGGCCTCGGCGTTCCAGGGCAATGGAGTCGGGGTGAGAGTCTCAAGCCCGAGCAGGCCGACGGCCTGCGCAATCTGCTGGTCGCGCTGGCCGCCGATGTCCGACTTGTGCTGGTGCGGCTCGCGCTGCAGCTCGTCCAGCTGCGTGCCGTCAAAACGGGATCCCGCGAGGAGCAGTTGCGGGCCGCGCTGGAAACGCGCGAGATCTTTGCCCCGCTCGCCAGCCGGCTGGGCATCTGGCAACTCAAATGGGAGCTCGAGGACCTGGCGTTCCGTTATGCGCAGCCTGAGGACTACCGCCGGATCGCAGGCTGGTTGCGCGCGACACGCGCCGAGCGTGAGGGTTTCATCGAGGACGTACGCGGCGAGCTGCTGCGAACGCTCTCGGAGGCAGAAATCACGGCCGAGATCAGCGGGCGCCCGAAGCACATCTACAGCATCTGGCGAAAGATGGAGCGCAAGCAGCTCCCCTTCGAGCGCGTCATGGACGTGCTGGCGGTGCGTATCAACGTCGAGACCGTCGCCGACTGCTATGCCGCACTTGGTCTGGTTCACGGACGCTGGCAATACATTCCGGGTGAGTTCGACGACTACATCGCCACACCCAAGGAGAACAACTACCGATCGTTGCATACCGCCGTGATCGGGCCAGAGAATCTGCCGCTCGAGATCCAGATCCGCACGCACGAGATGCACGATCACGCCGAGCTGGGTGTGGCCGCGCACTGGCACTACAAGGAGGGTCGCCGACCGGCGGCGGGCTACCAGCAGAAGATCAACTGGCTGAGACAGTTGCTCTCACCCGGTGGGCGCGACGATGCCGAGCCGGATCTGCTGGCGGCGCTGCAGTCGGAGATCTTCCAGGATCGCGTCTACGCCTTGAGCCCGCGCGGCGAGGTGATAGCCCTGCCGCGCGGCGCGACACCGCTCGACTTCGCGTATCACGTGCATACCAGCCTCGGGCACCGTTGCCGCGGCGCCCGGGTCAACGGCCGGATGGTGCCGCTCGACTTCAAGCTCAGTACCGGCGACACGGTCGAGATCCTCCCCGGCAAGTACCCGAAGCCAAGTCGCGACTGGCTCGTGCCGCAGCTGGGTTATCTCGCCTCGGCGCGCAATCGCGCCAAGGTGCGCGGCTGGTTCCGGAAGCAGGACGAGGGCGAGAATCGCGAGCAGGGTCGGCAGATGTTCGAGCGCGAGATCGACAGACTTGGCGTGCGCTCGGTGACGTTGCCCGAAATCCTGCGCGAGCTCAACCTGGCCGACGCGAACGCGCTCTATCTCGGTCTTGGGAGCGGCAAGATCACGCTTGCACAGGTGGCCGGCGCCGTGCAGCGGCAAGCACCGGAGCGCGGGCCCACTAGACCGCGGACGCAACGAAATATGACCGGCGCGCACGGCGGCGGGATGGTGATCGACGGTGTGGGGGACCTGTTGTCGAGCTTTGCGCGTTGTTGCCGCCCGGTGCCGCCGGAACCTGTCACGGGCTACATCACCGTGGGGCGCGGCGTCAGCATCCATCGCTCGAGCTGCGCGAATCTGCAGCGGCTCCGGGACGCGGACCCGCAGCGCTTGCTGGCCGTGGACTGGGGCGGCTCCACGCCGGATCGCCGCTTCCCCGTGGCAGTCGCCATCCACGCCTTCGACCGCCGCGGGCTGGTGCGGGACATTTCCTCGGTGCTGGCCGATGAGCACGTCAACATCGAGACCATGAATACGGTCACGAGCGCCGAGGAGAACACCGCGGATGTCGACCTGCGCGTGTCGGTCCACGGGCTCGATGAGCTGAGTCGGTTGCTCGCGCGGCTGTCGGCGCTGCCGAACGTCATCAGCGCTCGCCGGCGGGGTTGATCGTGAGGAGGACGCCCTGGCTCAGCCTCGCGATGCTGGTGGCGGCGCTCGCCCTCGCGTGGCGCTTCTGGCCAGTGCCGCCAGACGTAGCCACCCCGCGCGAAGCACGGGGTCCATCACCGGGCGGAGCCACGATCAACGCGCCGGCTCGACCGTCGCCCTATCCTGAGTTTCTGCCACCTGAGGCTGTCACCACGCTCGACTCGATCGAGCGTGGCGGACCGTTCGCGCACGATCGCGACGGCAGTGTCTTCCAGAACCGCGAACGTCGTCTTCCGGAGCGGCCGCGCGGCTACTACCGCGAGTACACCGTGGAGACGCCCGGCGCATCCGACCGCGGGGCCCGACGCATCGTCACCGGGGGCGATCCACCCGAGGTGTTCTATTACACCAACGATCATTACCGATCCTTTCACGCCTTCGAGGCCGGATCGTGAAGCGCAGCCTGTTGGCCGAGCTGGACCATGGCGGGGAGGCGATACGCGTCCTCCCGCTCGCCGCGTCAGATGCCGATGTGCTTTGTGCCGCGGCCGGAGAGCGCGGCTATAGCTGCGCGCAGGCGGACCTGGCGGGTTGCGCTGACAAGGATACGTTTCTGTCGCGCATCGCCGAGGCGCTGGAGTTCCCGGACTGGTTCGGTCGGAACTGGGATGCGTTCTTTGATTGCCTGACGGACTTGAGTTGGTTGCCTTCGCGAGGGCACGTACTGGTGCTGATCAACACCGCCGAAATGCGCAGCGATGCACCGGAGGCCTTCGATACTGCGACATCCATCATGCAGGAAGCCGCTATGGCTTGGCAGAAGCGCGACGGATCGCTGCGCGTGATCATGGACGCCCCGCCCGTGTCGCCAGCGGGTTCGGCCCCGCAGCGGGCGCGCCGCAAGCGCCGCAAAACCTAACCCCACGCTAATACTGCGCGGCCTACAGTGCGCCTGCCTTTTGATGGTGGCGCACATGAGCCTGCTGATCCTCGTAGTAACCGTCCTGCTCTGCCTGGCGACCTGGGGTCTGCTCAGGCTCTGCGACCGGCTCGGTCGTAAGCCATGACCGCGTTTGAGGTGATCGGCCTGCTCCTCGCCCTCGGCCTGGTCGGCTATCTCGTCATCGCCCTGCTCTACCCGGAGCGATTCCAGTGACCAGCGCCGGCCTGCTGCAGGTCTCCTTATACCTGCTGGTGCTGGTGGCCCTGGTCAAGCCGCTTGGGGCCTACATGGCGCGGGTCTTCGAGGGCGAGCGGATGTTCTTTACGCCCATCGTCGGGCCCGTTGAGCGCCTGATCTATCGCCTCGCGGGAGTCGATCCGTCTGCCGAGACCGACTGGCGCCACTACGCGCTCGCGGTGCTCGCGGTAAATTTCATTGGCTTCGTAGTGGTGTTCGCGCTGCAACGCCTGCAGACCTACCTCCCACTCAACCCGCAGGGCTTCGCCGGTGTCTCGCCGGACTCGTCATTCAACACCGCAATCAGTTTCGCCTCGAACACCAACTGGCAGGGCTACGGCGGCGAGACGACGATGAGCTGTCTCACGCAGGCGCTGGGCCTAGGCGTGCAGAACTTCCTCTCTGCGGCCACTGGCATCGCCGTGCTGATCGCGCTCACCCGAGGCCTCGTACGGCGCGAAAGCGAGCGACTCGGCAATTTCTGGGTCGACTTCACACGCACCACGCTCTACGTACTTCTGCCCCTGTCGACGCTCCTCGCCATCTTGCTCCTGAGCCAGGGCGTCGTGCAGAGCATCGCGCCGTATCGTAAGGTCGCGCTGCTCGAGCCGCTCACGGTCGAGACACCAGTCGTCGACGCACAAGGCGAGCCCGTGACCGGACCCGATGGCGCCCACGTGATGGAGAAGACTACGGTCACGGAACAAACCGTCCCGCTCGGACCCGCGGCCAGCCAGATCGCGATCAAGCAGCTCGGTACCAACGGGGGCGGATTCTTCAACGTCAACTCGACGCACCCGTTCGAGAACCCGACGCCGCTCTCGAACTTCCTCCAGGTGCTGGCGATCCTGCTGATCCCGGCCGCGCTCTGCTACACCTTCGGGCGCATGGTCCGTGACACGCGCCAGGGCTGGGCGCTGCTCGCGGCGATGCTCGCGATCTTCGTGCCGCTCCTGGTGGGCGCGATTGCCGTCGAGCAGGCGGGCAACCCGGCCGTCGCGGAGCTCGGTGTGGACCAGGAGGCCAGCGACTCGCAGTCCGGCGGCAACATGGAGGGCAAGGAAGTCCGCTACGGCATCGCGAACTCCGCGCTCTGGGCGACCGCAACCACCGCCGCATCAAACGGCTCGGTCAACGCCATGCACGACTCCTTCATGCCGCTGGGCGGACTGGTACCGATGTGGCTCATGCAGCTCGGCGAGGTCGTCTTTGGCGGCGTGGGCAGCGGCCTCTACGGCATGCTGATGTTCGCCATCGTCGCCGTTTTCATCGCCGGGCTGATGGTGGGCCGCACGCCCGAGTACCTCGGCAAGAAGATCGAGGCGTACGAGATGAAGATGGCCTCGCTGGTGCTCTTGATTCCGTGCGCGGTCGTCTTGATCGGCACGGCGATCGCGAGCGTCGTGCCGGTCGGCACCGGCAGCGTCGCCAACCCAGGGCCGCACGGCTTCTCGGAGATCCTCTACGCCTTCTCATCTGCCGGCAACAACAACGGCAGCGCCTTCGGGGGCCTGTCGGCCAACACGCCCTTCTACAACACCGCGCTCGGGATCGCGATGTGGATCTCGCGCTACTGGCTGATCATTCCGGTCCTCGCCGTAGCAGGAAGCCTCGCACGCAAGCGCCACACGGCGATTACAGTCGGCACGTTACCTACGCACACACCGCTCTTCGTTTCAGTGCTCGTGTTTACGGTGCTGCTGGTCGGCGCACTCACCTTTGTTCCGGCGCTCGCCCTTGGGCCGATCGTCGAACACATACAGCTCTACGGCTATGAATGACATGACCCGGACAGCTGCCACTATCGGCGTGAGCCTCCCCCGTCGCAGCACGCAACTGCTGACGGGACCGATGTTCCGCACCGCCGTTCGCGATGCCTTCGTGAAGCTCGATCCCCGACTGCAGATCCGCAACCCGGTAATGTTTGTGGTGTTCCTCGGCAGCATCCTCACGACCGCTCTCGCGGTCGCTGCGTTCGCCGGGGCGAACAACCAGGTCGGCGTGCCGTGGTTTGTCGTGACCATCACCGTGTGGCTGTGGCTCACGCTGCTGTTCGCCAACTTCGCGGAAGCGGTCGCCGAAAGGCGCGGCAAGGCGCAGGCAGACGCCTTGCGCGCTACCCGGCGCGACGTGCAGGCGCGCAGGCTCATCGGCCGTAGGCGCGAGCAGGGATTCGATCGGGTTCCCGCGAGTGCGCTCCGGCGCGACGACGTAGTCTTCGTTGAAGCCAAGGAGACGATACCGGCCGACGGCGAGGTCATCGACGGGGTCGCCTCGGTCGATGAGAGCTCGATCACGGGTGAGTCGGCTCCCGTTGTGCGCGAATCGGGGAGCGACTTTTCGTCCGTGACTGGCGGCACGCGTGTTCTTTCCGACTGGCTGGTCGTACGCGTGACCAGCAATCCCGGCGAGTCTTTCCTCGACCGCATGATCGCGATGGTCGAAGGCGCCCGCCGCCAGCGCACGCCGAACGAGATCGCGCTGTCGATCCTGCTCGCCGTGCTGACCCTGATCTTCCTGTTCGCGACCGCGACGCTGGCACCGTTCTCGGCATTCGCCGTCGCGAGCGCGGGCCAGGGCACCGTGGTCAGCCTGGTGGTGCTCGTCGCACTGCTCGTCTGCCTGATCCCGACCACAATCGGCGGACTGCTCTCCGCGATCGGTATCGCGGGCATGGACCGCATGGTCCGCGCCAATGTCATCGCGACCTCGGGCCGGGCCATCGAAGCCGCGGGCGACGTCGACGTCCTGCTGCTCGACAAGACCGGCACGATCACCCTCGGGGACCGCCAGGCGACGCAATTCCATCCTGCCCCGGGTGTCACCGAGCGCGAGCTGGCCGATGTGGCGCAACTTGCCTCGCTGGCCGACGAGACCCCCGAGGGCCGCTCGATCGTGGTGCTCGCCAAGCAGAAGTTCCAGCTGCGCGGCCGCGACCTCGCGGGCGTTCCGCACACCTTCCACAAGTTCTCGGCCCAGACCCGCATGAGCGGCGTCGATCTCGAGGGACGGCCGCTGCGAAAGGGCGCCGCCGACGCCATGCGCCGGTTCATCGAGACCCAGGACGGCCGCTGGCCGCCCGCCATCTCGACCACGGTCGACGATGTGGCGCGCCGCGGCGCTACGCCACTGGTGGTTGCCGACGGCGGCCATGTGTTCGGCGTGATCGAGCTGCAGGACATCGTCAAGGGCGGCATCCGCGACCGGTTTGCGCAGCTGCGTCGCATGGGCATACGCACTGTGATGGTCACCGGTGACAACCGGCTCACCGCGGCGGCGATCGCCGCGGAGGCCGGTGTCGACGACTTTCTCGCCGAGGCAACACCCGAAGCCAAGCTGACGCTGATCCGCAAACAGCAGTCCGAGGGCCACCTGGTCGCCATGTGCGGCGACGGCACGAATGATGCCCCTGCGCTTGCGCAGGCCGACGTCGCGGTCGCGATGAACACCGGCACGCAGGCGGCCAAGGAAGCCGGCAACATGGTCGATCTCGACTCGAACCCCACGAAGCTGATCGAGGTGGTCGAGGTCGGCAAGCAGATGCTGGTGACGCGCGGCTCGCTGACCACGTTCTCGATCGCCAATGACGTCGCAAAGTACTTCGCGATCATCCCGGCGGCATTTGCGACCACCTACCCGTCGCTCGAGGCGCTCAACCTGATGCGTCTCGAGAGCCCGGCGAGCGCCATCTTGTCCGCCGTCATCTTCAATGCGTTGATCATCGTGGCGCTGGTGCCACTCGCGCTGAAGGGCGTCGCGACGCGCGCCATGTCCGCCGCAGCGCTCCTGCGTCGGAACCTACTGATTTACGGCGTCGGAGGGCTGATCGTCCCCTTCATCGGGATCAAGCTCATCGACCTCCTGCTGGCATCGTTTGGCCTTGTCTGAGGGACCTATGCGCAAGACCCTTCGTCCCGCTCTTGTCGTATTCGCGCTGCTCACGCTGCTGACAGGGATCGTGTACCCCGCGATCATCGGCGCGATCGGCGCCCTGGCGTTTCCCGGCAAGGCCCGCGGCAGCATCGTCGAGCGCGACGGCAAGGCCGTCGGCTCGGAATTGCTGGGGCAGCCGTTCTCCGCGCCAGGCTATTTCTGGAGCCGGCCGTCGGCGACCGGGACTCATGCGTACAACGGCGCCGCCTCGAGCGGCAGCAACCAGGGCCCGATGAACCCCGCGCTCGTCGAGGCGGTGGCCGCGCGGATAGCGGCGCTCCGCGCCGCCGACCCCGGCAATGACGCACCGGTACCGGTCGACCTGGTCACGGCGTCCGGCAGCGGTCTCGACCCGCACATCAGCCCGGCGGCGGCTGCCTATCAGCTCGCCCGCGTCGCCCGTGTTCGCGGCGTCCCCGCAGCGACCGTCCGCGACGTCGTCGCGCGCCACACCACCGGTCGGCAATGGGGCGTCTTCGGCGAGCCCGTCGTCGACGTGCTCGAGCTCAACCTGGCGCTCGACGCGCTCGGGAGGTCCTCATGACGAAGGTGGAAGCGATCATCAAGCCCTTCCGGCTCGACGAAGTGAAGGACAGCCTCACGGCGGCGGGCATCCACGGCATCACGGTGAGCGAGGTGAAGGGTTTCGGCCGGCAGAAGGGCAAGACCGAGCACTATCGCGGGTCCGAGTATCGGATCGACTTCATCCCGAAGGTGAAGCTCGAGGTCATCGTCGCCGACGACCAGGTTGCCCTCGTGGTGCACACGATCGAGGAAGCGGCGCGGACAGGCAGCATCGGGGACGGCAAGATCTTCGTGCTGCCGCTCGGCGACGTGATCCGCATCCGGACCGGCGAGCACGGCAACGGCGCCCTCTAGGACGCCGACCGGATAGCCAGGCTTCGTTCGCGCCGTGTCGCGTCGACACGATCGACGGAATCACGCACACAGCGAGCATGCCGTCGACGCGGACCCATACCGCATCGGCGGACGAGTACGGGATCGCCGCGTTTCCCGGCGGAAGGACGAGGAGGGCGATGCCGAAGGCGAGCATGCAGGTGCCGACATACGCGGTCCACAGTCGCCGGTGTCCCATGGCCTGCTTCAGAGAGCCGCGCGCCCGAGCCACCCGACCTGCTCGTGATCGCCGACAAGCTCCGGCTCCGGCAAGTGCTGCTCAATCTCATCTC
>Ga0207691_10002075_pt1 | contig 19550 bp, 17 predicted proteins | sample KBSM13metaG_FD_184327 | JGI IMG/M metagenome (GOLD analysis project Ga0207691, IMG submission 184327) | Miscanthus rhizosphere microbial communities from Kellogg Biological Station, Michigan, USA - KBS M1-3 metaG (SPAdes) (version 2) | ecosystem: Host-associated > Plants > Roots > Rhizosphere >... | reverse complement strand
TGCATTCGAATACTTCTCGACGAAGAAGGACGAGTTCGTCGGCTGGGCGCGCAAGTTTTCGCTGTTTCCTTATCCGTTCGTGACGGCGTGCTGCGCGATGGAGTTCATGGCCGTCTCGTCCACCCCCTACGACACCGACCGCTTCGGCGCCGCGCTGCCGCGCTTCTCGCCCAGGCAGTCGGACCTGCTGATGGTCGTCGGCACGCTGACCCACAAGCAGGCGCCGGTCCTGCTGCGTGTGTACGAGCAGATGTGCGAGCCCAAGTGGGTAATGGCGTTCGGCGCCTGTGCGACGTCGGGCGGCTTCTACCAGAACTACGCGGCGGTTGCCGGCATCGACAAGATCATTCCGGTCGACGTCTACGTCCCGGGCTGTCCGCCGCGGCCCGAAACCGTGATCGACGCGATCATGAAACTGCAGGACCGGATCGGCCGCTCGCACCATCCGATCGTGACGAAGACGTTCTAGGCGGACATCGTGATGACCCCGCGAATCGAAGACGAGACCGTTCGCATCGGCGGAACCGTTACGAGTTCGCACGGCATGGACGTGGTCATGCTCGCGCCGGACAAGCTGGTGGCGGCCGTCCGCCGCTTGAAGACCGAGCTGGGCTTCGACCTGCTGCTCGATATCACCGCCATCGATTGGCCCGGGCGCACGTCCCGTTTCGACGTCGTCTATCACTTCTATTCGACGGCCCATCATGTTCGCGTCCGCGTGAAGACGTCCGTTTCCGAGAGCGATCCGACCGTCGACTCGCTCGTTCCGCTCTTTGGCTCCGCCGCTTTCATGGAGCGCGAGTGCCACGACATGTACGGCATCATGTTCCGGGGTAATCGCGACTTGCGGCCCATCCTCCTCTACGAGGGCTTCGTCGGCCATCCGCTGCGCAAGGACTACGACAAGTTGCACGAGCAGCCGCTCGTCCCGTATCGAAGCGCGAGCGAACGCAAATGACGAGATTCGAATCGCCCCGAAGCGCGACAGCGCGGAGGGTAATCCAATGAGCCCGCCGTTCGACGCCGGTCTGCCCAACCCGGTGCGACCCGCCTTCGAGCGCGGCGAGCGCGACGACGCCGTCATCGTCAACATCGGACCGTCCCACCCCGCCACGCACGGGACGATCCAGGTGATCGCGATGCTCGACGGCGAAAAGGTGCAGCGCGTCGACGTGCACTGCGGCTATCTGCACCGCGGCTTCGAGAAGGAGTGCGAGGACCACACCTGGCACAACCTCATCCCCTACGTCGACCGGCTCAACTACTGCTCCGGGCTCATCAACGACTTCGCGTACTGCGAGGCCGTCGAAACGCTGATGGGAGTGGAAATCACTCCGCGATGCCGCTATCTGCGCACGCTCCTGTCCGAATATTCGCGGATCGCGGATCACCTGACCTGCATCGCGGCCTCGCTGATGGAGCTGGGCGCCATGACGGCGTTCCTCTACCTGGTGATGATCCGCGACTATATCTACGAGCACCTGGCCGACCTCACGGGGGCGCGCGTGACGTACTCGTACGGGCGCATCGGCGGCCTCGCGCGCGATCTCCCGGACGGCTGGCTCGCGCGCCTCGCCGAGATCCTGGACCAGTACGAGGTGTTCGTCGGTCGCATCCACGGACTGATGGATCGCAACCGGATCTTCATCGACCGCACGCGCAACGTCGGCACGATCTCGACCGCGGACGCGATCAACTGGGGCTACACCGGCCCCATCCTGCGCTCGACCGGCGCCCCGCACGATTTGCGCAAGGACACGCCGTACCTCGCCTATGCCGAGCTCGATTTCGACGTGCCGGTGGGAATCAATGGCGACAACTACGACCGCTACTACGTGCGGATGCGCGAGATGGACGAGTCGGTCTACATGATCCGCCAGCTGATGGACAAGCTGCCGGACGGCCCGATCAACGTCGACGACCGCCGCTGCACGTTCCCGGACAAGACGCTCGTCTACAGCGAGATCGAGTCGTTGATCAACCACTTCAAGCTGGTGATGGACGGCACCGCCGTTCCACCGGGCGAGGTGTACACGGCGCACGAGGCTCCGAACGGCGAGCTTGGCTTCTACCTCGTCAGCACGGGCGGCGGCACGCCGTACAAGGTTCACGTCCGCAGCCCCAGCTTCGTTCACATGGGCGGAGTGCACCGCCTCCTCGAAGGTTACCAGCTCGCCGACATCATCCCGACGTTCGGTTCGGTGAACATGATCGGCGGCGAGTGTGATCGCTAGCGGATCTCGATGAAGCACCTCATCCCCGAGTTCGAGAAGATGCGCACCCGCTACCCGGCGGGGTTCGAGTCGTCGCTCGTGCTCCCTTGCCTGCGTCGCATCCAGGAGGACCGCGGCTTTGTTGCCGACGAGGATATCGACGGTGTCGTCCAGTATCTCGGCGTCCCGCGCATCCAGGTCGAGGAGGTGCTCTCCTTCTACGGCCAGTTCCGGCGCAAGCCGATCGGGCGCTGTCACCTGCAGGTCTGCCGCAACCTGTCGTGCTCGCTGCTGGGTGCGGAAAAGATCCTCGATCGCCTGACGGCGACACTCGGGATCAAGCCCGGGGAGACGACCGCCGACGGCCGCTTCACGCTGTCGACGGTCGAGTGTCTCGCGGCGTGCGGAACGGCTCCGGTGATGATGGTCGACGACACGTACCACGAGAGCCTCACCCCGGACAAGATCGACGCGCTGCTCGCGGAGCGCGGCTGAAATGCACGTCCTGATGACGTTTCCGGTGACTGGCACGTCGCACACGCTCGCGGAGTACCGTGCGCGGGACGGCTACCAGGCGCTCGAGAAGGCGCTGACGCGGATGACGCCGCAGAACGTCATAGCCGAAGTCACGGCGTCCGGCATCCAGGGTCGCGGTGGGGCGGCGTTCCCGATGGGGCGCAAATGGGGCGTCATCCAGCCAAAGGACGGCCAGCCGCACTACCTCTGCGCAAACGCGGACGAAGGCGAGCCGGGCACGTTCAAGGATCGCTGGATCCTCGAGTTCGCGCCGCACCTCCTGATCGAGTCGATGCTCATCGCTGCGTACGCGCTGCAGGTGCGCAACGCATTCGTCTACATCCGCGGCGAGTTCGACGGCCCGTACCGGCGGCTGGCCGGCGCCGTCGAGGAAGCGTACGGCGCGGGCTATCTCGGCACCGGCATTCTCGGCACCGACTTCGCCTGCGATCTCGTCGTGTATCGCGGCGCGGGATCGTATGTCTGCGGTGAAGCGTCGGCGCTCATCACGTCGATCGAAGGCAAGCGCGGCTACCCGCGCAACCGGCCGCCGCGCCTCACCGTGCGTGGGCTCTACCAGAAGCCGACCGTCATCAACAACGTCGAGACGCTGTCGAATATCGCGTGGATCGTCGCGAACGGCGGCGCGGCGTTCAAGAAGATCGGGCATGAGAAGGATCCGGGCACGCGGCTCATCTCGATATCCGGGCACGTCGAGCGGCCCGGGGTCTACGAGATCGAGTGCGGGTACCCGTTCCACAAGTTCATCTTCGACGACTGCGGCGGGGGCCTCGGCGGCCGGCCGATCAAGGCGATCATTCCCGGCGGGATTTCGACCAAGGTTCTCACCGGGGCGGAAATCGAAAAGCTCACGCTCGACAACCCGTCACTCGCCGCGGCGGGCTCATCGATGGGATCCGGGGGAATGGTTGTGATCGGCGACGGCACGTGCATGGTGCGTCTGCTGCAAGTGCTGCTTCGCTTCTATCACCACGAGTCGTGCGGCCAATGCACGCCGTGTCGCGAAGGCATGGGCTGGCTGCACCGGATCATCGACCGGATCGTGGCGGGCGAGGGGCGGCCCGAAGACGTCGATAGGCTGTACCAGATCTCGGCCTGGAACGACGGCACGACGATCTGTGGGATGGGCGACGCCGCCGGTTACGCGACAGCGGGCATTCTCAACAAGTTCCGCGATGAGTTCGAGTATTTCATCGAGCACAAGCGGTCGCGATACGACGGAGCGCTGGCATGCCCGAGATTTTCATAGACGGCAAGCCGGTTCGCGCCGAGCGCGACCAGACCGTGATCGAGGCGGCGCGCGCGAACGGGATCGACATCCCCGCGTTCTGCTGGCATCCGGCGCTCTCCATCGCCGGCAACTGCCGGGTCTGCGCGGTGCAGGTCGAGGGAAGGAGCTGGGTCGAGATCGCCTGCAACATGCCCGTGTCCGAGGGTCTGCGCGTGCTGACCGATTCGGATGCGGTGCGCAAATATCGCAAGTCGATCCTGCAGCTCATGACGCTCAACCATCCCGTCGACTGCGGCATCTGCGACAAGGCGGGCGAGTGCATGCTGCAGGACTATCACTACGCCCACAACGGCGAGAAGTCGATGTCGCGCGATCCCAAGGTGCGGTCGACGAAATTCCATCCGCTGTCCGAGCGCATCGTGCTCGACAACGAGCGCTGCATCCTCTGCTCGCGCTGTGTGCGCTTCACCCGCGAGATATCGAAGTCGAACGCGCTCGGCATCGTGCGGCGGGGCGACACGTCGCTCGTGCGGGCGAGCGAGGACGGCGCGCTCGATGCCGACCCCTATTCCGATAATGTCGTCGACCTGTGCCCGGTCGGCGCGCTCCTGTCGCGGCCATTCCTCTACCAAGCTCGCGTCTGGTACCTGAAGCCCACGCCGTCAGTCTGCCCCAGTTGTGCGCGGGGATGCACGGTCAATATCTGGCACCGCAAGGCCGAGTGGAAGCTCAATGCGCTCGATTCGCACAAGAACGTGAAGATCGAGCGCGTGACGCCGCTCGAGAACCCCGAGGTCAATGGCCCCTGGATGTGCAACAAGGGGCGCGACGTCGCGGCCGTGTTCGAGCGCCCGCGCGCGCTGCAGGCGATGGAATGCGGCCAACCGGTCGACCTCGACGCGGCGATCGAGGCGGCCAGCCGCTTGCTGGCGGCTTCGGTGCGACCCGTCGTGCTCGTGTCGACATGGGGATCGAACGAGGAGCTCGCTGCATTGAAGCGCGCGCTGCCGGCGCGCTGCACGACCTTCGTCAAGTCGGATTGCGTGCGGCAGCCTGGCGAGCGCGGGGACGACGACTTCCTGATCCGCGCGGACAAGAATCCCAATCGCGCAACGGCGTGTGCGCTGTTCCCCCTCGTGGACGACGGGCACGGGCCGTTCATTGCCGACACCGACGTCGTGCTCGTCTGGGGCGAGGGCTTCGACTTCGCGCGCGTGCCGGCCGGCGCCAAATTGATCGTGCTGGACGCGTATGCGCGATCCGCGGACGTGCGGGCCGACGTCTTCATTCCCGTCAGCATCCAGACCGAGCGAAGTGGCCATTACACGAACTTCCAGGGCGTCGTCAGCGCTTTCTCCGCGTGCTTCCCGCGGCCTTCGGCGGTCGCCGATGCGGAGGCGGTGTTCGCCGCGATCGCCGTCACCGAAGGCGCGCCGGCATGATCCAGGACCTCGTCGTCACCGCCGTCTTCGTGGGCTACGCGGTCGCCGTGCTGCTGCTGTTCGGCACGGTCCTGACGTGGGTCGAGCGGAAGCAGGCGGCGATCATGTCCGACCGGATCGGCGCGAACCGCGCCTACGTGCGCATCCCGTTCACGCAGGTGAAGCTCATCTGGCTCGGCTTGTTCCACGGCCTGGCCGACGGCATCAAGATGATGCTGAAGGAGGACTTCCGGCCCAACTCGTACGACCGCTTCGCGTACGCGCTGGCGCCGTGGGTCGTGTTCACGCCGGTGCTGCTCGTGTTCGCGGTCATCCCGTTCGGCGGGATGCTCGTGCCGTCGACGCTGTTCGAGCGCATTCCCTCGGTGGCCGCGTGGTTCGGCGATCGCACGTATCCGATGCAGATTGCCCGCGTGGATGCGGGGCTGCTCGTGGTCTTTGCGTTCGGCGGATTGACCATCATCGGCACGATGCTCGCGGGCTGGTCGTCGTCGAACAAGTTCTCGCTGCTGGGGGCGCTCCGAGCCGGCTCGCAGATGATCTCGTACGAGTTGATCATGGGCCTCACCGTGCTCGGCCTGATCGTCATCTACGGCACGGTCGATCTCGACGCCATCGCTCGCGAGCAATCGGGCATGCTGCTCGGATTCCTGCCGGCTTGGGGGGTGTTCGTCCAGCCGTTCGCGGCGGTCCTCTTTCTCACCGCGGCGATCGCCGAGAACAAGCGCATACCGTTCGATCTTCCCGAGGCCGAGTCGGAGCTCATCGCGGGCTACTACACCGAGTACAGCGCGATGAAGATGGGCCTTTTCATGTTCGCCGAATTCATCGAGATCGCGATCATCGGAGCGCTTTTCACCACACTTTTTCTCGGCGGCTACAACCTGCCGTACATGACCGACGCGGGGTTCGTCTTGCCGGGCGGCCGCGAGTTCGCCGTGCCGCATGGCGCGATCGTCGTGACCCAGCTCGTCGTGTTCCTCGTCAAGGTGATGCTGGTTTCGAGCTTCCAGATCCTTGTCCGCTGGTCACTGCCGCGCTTTCGCTGGGATCAGCTGCTGCGTTTCGCATGGAAATTCATGTTTCCGCTCGCGCTCGCGAACCTGCTCGTGACCGCAGTCGTCGTATGGATGCTCGAAAGCTGACGGCCGCCAATCCATGAAGCCGTACGCCCGCAAGCAATACTGGAACGAGCCCACCATGTCGTGGTGGGAGCGGGCGTACCTCTTCGAGATCGTGCGCGGCCTCGCGATCACCGGCGGCGTCTTCATGAAGAACATGGGCCGCTGGATGACGTTCCGCAAAGGGGCGCTGACGACGTACTACCCCGAGGAGACCCGCTCCGACTACGCGCGTCACAACCGCGGTAAGCACATTCTCACGCAGCGGCCCGACGGGCGCCCGCAATGCATTGCCTGCAATCTCTGTGCGACCGTGTGCCCGGCGAAGGTCATCGAGATTGAGGCCGGGTTCGACCCGGACGACGCCGCGCATCCCAAATACCCGAAGCGGTTCGAGATCGACTACTCGCGCTGCATCTTTTGCGGGCTTTGCGTCGAAGCTTGCCCCGAGGATGCCATTCGGATGGTGAAGGAAATCCCCGACCTGCCGGGCTTCGATCGCAGCGACATGTGGCTCAAGCTGCCTGAACTCCTCAATTGGAATCCGCACAGTGATGTGGCCAAGCCCTATCCCGCGAAGGGCGCAGGTGCCGTGGCCGTGGCCAAGGATCACCGATGATCGACACGCTGCTGCTGTGGCTCTTTGCCGGCACCGCGCTCGTCGCGGCGGCGATGATGCTCGTGCTGCGGCATCCGATGCGCGTCGCGCTGGCGCTCGCGGCGACGATGCTTTCGTTGGCGGGCGTGTACGCGCTCCTCGGCGTGCACGCGATCGCCATCTTCCAGGTGCTGATCTACGTCGGCGCGGTGATGGTGTTCATGGTCTACGCGATCATGCTGCTCGACGTGCGCGACCGCTCGTTCACGCGGCGCTTCTCCTGGCTGCTCGTGCCGGGCGTCGTCGCCGCGGTCGCCTTTCTGGCCGTCCTCGCGCATGGCGTGTGGCGCGGCCTGCCCGAGCCGGTGGCGTCGGCGGCGGGAGCGCCATCCGCAGTTTCGTCATTCGGCATCCAGCGCTTTTCACTCGAGTTCCTGAACGAGTACTGGCTGCACTTCGAGCTCGTCTCGGTGCTGCTCGTCGCGGCGGTGGTCGCGGCCCTCGCCGTGCTCGAAGTCGGAAGGCGCGATCGTGGATGACGTGCAGATGCTCATCAGCCTGTCCACTGTGCTCTTCGCGCTGGGGCTCCTCGGCGTAATCGTGAGGCGCAACGTGCTCGTCATGCTGATGTGCATGGAGCTGATGCTCAATGCCGTCAACCTGAGCCTCGTCACGTTCGCGCAACAGACCGCCACTGCCGCGGGCGCTGTCCTCGTGCTGATCGTGTTCGTCGTCGCCACTGCCGAGATCGCGATTGCCATCCCGATCGTGCTGCTGCTCGTCAAGCGCAAGGACGTGCTCGACCTTGGCCTCTACAACGACCTCAAGGGCTAGGCTTCGATACAAAGCATGGGCCATTTGCCAACCGCCATCGTACTGCTGCCCCTCATGGGCTTCCTGGTGAACGGGCTCGCCGGCAACCGGCTGGGACCGCGGTTCGTCTCCGTGGTCGGTTGCGGGTTGCCTATTGCGGCGTTTGCGCTGGCGGTCACGGGCTTGCTCGACCTCAGGGCCGCAGCTTGGACGCCGCGGATCGACGAGGTTTATTCGTGGCTCGTCATCGGCGACAACCGCTTCGACGTCGCGTTCTATCTCGATCGCCTGAGCGTCGTCATGACGCTGATCGTGACGGGCGTGGGGTCGCTGATCCACGTTTACTCGACCGGCTACATGAAGGGCGACAAGAGCTACGCGCGCTACTTCGCGTACCTGAACCTCTTCCTGTTCTTCATGCTTCTTCTCGTGCTCGGCCGCTCTATGCTCGTGCTGTTCGTCGGCTGGGAAGGCGTGGGGCTCGCATCGTACCTGCTGATCGGCTTCTGGTTCGAGGACCCGGACAAGGCGCGCGCCGGCAAGAAGGCGTTCATCACCAACCGCATCGGCGATGCCGGGTTCCTCCTCGGGATGTTCGTGCTGTACGAGGCGTTCGGCACGCTCGACATGGACCGGATCAACGTGGCGTTCCTCGCCGGCTCCCCTGGAGTGTCGGCGACGCTCGTCGGCATCCTGCTTTTCATCGGCGCTTCGGGCAAGTCGGCGCAGATTCCCCTGCACGTGTGGCTGCCTGACGCGATGGCAGGGCCGACGCCGGTGTCGGCGCTGATACACGCGGCCACGATGGTCACGGCCGGCGTCTACCTCGTCGCGCGGATGTCCGGCATCTATGTCAACGCGCCCGAGGCGAGCGCCGTCATCGCGGCGATCGGTGCAGCCACCGCGTTCTTCGCGGCGACGATTGCCGTCGTGCAGACCGACATCAAGAAGGTGCTGGCGTACTCGACCATTTCGCAGCTCGGCTTCATGTTCGTCGCCGCGGGCGTCGGCGCCTACGGCGTGGCAGTCTTCCACCTGTACACGCACGCGTTCTTCAAGGCCTGCCTGTTCCTCGGCGCCGGCAGCGTCATCCACGCGATGAGCGGCGAGCAGGACATTCGCAAGATGGGCGGGCTCGCGCGCAAGATCCCGGTGACGTTCGCCACGTTCGTCCTCGCGACAGCGGCCATCGCCGGCATTCCGCCGCTCGCCGGCTTCTTCTCGAAGGACGAGATCCTGTGGTTCGCATTCGGCAGTAGCTACGGAGGCTCGGGGCTCCTGTACGCGACGATGGCGACGACCGCGCTCTTGACGTCGTTCTACATGTTCCGCCTCGTCTGGCTCACGTTCTTCGGCCGCTCGCGGATGAGCGTGGAAGTCCAGCACCACGTTCACGAGTCGCCGCTGTCGATGACGTCGGTGCTCGTCGTGCTCGCGATCCTGTCGGCGATCGGCGGCTTTCTGTCGATCCCGCACTTCCTGGAGCCGCAGCTTCCGCTTCCGGCCATTGTCCCTGCGCTTGCGCACTACGAGACGCCGCTTCTCGTGGTCTCGATCGTGCTCGCGTTCGCGGGGCTTGCCGGCGCGGCGTTTGTCTATGGCGGCACGGGCGGTCGCGCCGAGCGGCTCGCCGCCCGGTTCGCGACGCTGCATCGGGTGCTTTCGGGCAAGTACTACGTCGACGAGGCCTACGAGGCGCTGATCGGCAGGCCGCTCCTCTGGATCTCGGACCGCGTCTTCCTGCGGATCGGTGACCGCGCGCTGTTCGACGGCACGCTGCACGGCTTTGCCGCCCTGGGTCGCAGCGCTGCGGCCGGCCTGGCCCGCATCCAGAACGGCAACCTCCACCTCTACGCGCTGCTCGTGCTGATCGGGATCGTCGCGTCCATTGCCATGGGCTGGCGCCATGTCTGATGCCGGCCTCCTGAATGTCGTCCTCTACCTGCCGCTGGCGGCGATCGCGGCCATCATCGCGCTGCCGCGCAAGAGCGACGGCATGGTGCGAGGCCTTTCGCTCGCGGCGATGCTGCTGCAGTTCGTCGTCACCGCCATCCTGTATGTCAAGTTCGACGCAACGACGCCCGACCTGCAGTTCGAGACGCGACTGCCGTGGATCGCCGCATGGGGTGTCTACTACCAGATCGGGCTGGACGGCTACAACGTGCTGCTCGTGCTCCTGACGGCGTTCCTCGGCCCGCTGGTCGTCGCGGGCGCGTTCACCGCGATCGACCGCGAAGTGAAGCTCTTCTACTCGATGGTGTTCGCGCTGCAGTTTGCGATGATCGGCACGTTCGTCGCGCAGGATCTCTTCCTGTTCTACCTGTTCTGGGAAGCGATGCTGATTCCGCTCTTCTTCATCATCGGCATCTGGGGCGGCGAGCGGCGCATCTACGCGACGCTCAAATTCGTGCTCTACACGGCGTTCGGCAGCATCCTGATGCTCGCCGCGATGATCTACCTCGTCTATTCGGTGAACGCGACCACGGGCATCACGAGTTTCGCCTTCACGGACCTCTACAAGGCCGAGTTGCCGCTGCCGGTGCAAACGATCCTGCTCGCGGCGTTCGCACTGTCGTTCGCGATCAAGGTGCCGATCGTGCCGCTGCACACGTGGCTGCCCGACGCGCACGTCGAGGCGCCAACCGCGGGATCCGTGATCCTCGCCGGCGTGCTGCTGAAGATGGGCACGTACGGGTTCATGAAGCTCGCGTTTCCGCTCTTTCCCGACGCCGCCCGCCTGTATGCGCCGCTCTTTGGGACGCTCGCCGTCGTCAGCATCGTCTATGGCGCCTGTTTGGCGCTCGTGCAGACCGACATCAAGAAGATCATCGCCTACTCCTCGATCAGTCACCTGGGCTACGTGATGCTCGGTCTCGTCAGCCTCGACCTTCTCGGCATCCAGGGCGCCATTGCGCAGATGGTGAGCCACGGGCTTGTCGCCGGCGGTCTTTTCCTGATGGTCGGGATGATCTACGAGCGCTGCCACACGCGCGACCTCACGGCGTACAGCGGAATCGCGAAGCTGCTGCCTGTCTATGCCGTGTTCATGACCGTTCTCACGCTGGCGGCCATCGGGTTGCCGACGACGAGCGGCTTCACCGGCGAGTTCCTGGCACTGCTCGGCTCGTTCCGCGCCGCGTGGCCGCTGCACGAGGAAGGCTCGAGCTACCCGTTGATCCTGAGCTCGACGGCGGTCTTGGGAGTCGTGCTGGGTGCGCTCTACATGCTGTGGTTCGCGCAGCGCTTCCTGTTCGGATCGGCGAAAGCGCCGCACATGCCGCTCAGCGACCTCGATTTGCGCGAGAAGTCGATCCTGGTTGCGATCGTCGTCGCCGTGTTCGCGTTCGGGCTGTTTCCCGACGAGCCGCTCGGCAAGACCGAGCTCGCGGCAAGACAGTACCGGCAGCTCGTGGCACAGGAGCGCACCGGCGACACGGCAGCGCGGCGTCCGGCCGGCGTGCCCTCGAAGGTTGCCGACGCGCGCCGCGCAAGGCCGACGGTGCCGGCGGAAAGCACCCGATGAACGCGCAAACCCTTCTCGTCGCCATGTTGCCGGAGCATTTGCTGCTCGCCGGAATGTGTGTTCTGTTGTTGTTGGTGATCGCTTTCGAGCGCCCTCGCGGAGCCTACGCCGTCTCGCTCGTCGCCGTCGCTGCAGCCGCTGTTGCCGCCACGGGGCTGTTCTACAGCGGCTACGCTGCGGAGCCGTTCGCGGGACAGTACTCGGTCGATCCGCAGGCTTCGCTGGGCAAGGCGATCGTGCTCATGCTCGCCGCGCTCGTGATCCTGATCGCGCGGCGCGAATCGGAGGAGCGGGCATTCCCGATCCTCGTCCTGTCGTCACTCTATGGCGTGTGCCTGCTGCTCTCTTCCGACACGTTCCTGACGCTTTTTCTCGGGCTCGAGATCATGTCGCTGCCCGTGTACGTGCTGGTGCTGATCGCGTATCGGCGTGCGGAGAGCGCCGAGGCGGCGCTCAAGTATCTCGTGCTGGGAGGAACGGCCTCGGCGACCCTGCTGATGGGTGTCTCGCTGCTGTACGGGGCGACAGGCACGCTCTCGCTCGCCGTGTTCGCACACGCGCTCGACGCGCCGGGCACGATGCCGGCCATCGCGGTCGCGCTGATCGTCGTCGCATTCTTCCTCAAGGCGGCCATCGTTCCCTTCCATGCGTGGGCGCCCGACGCTTACGAGGCCGCGTCGGTGCCGGTCACCGCGTACATGGCGACGATCGTCAAGGCCGGTGTGCTGCTCGCGGCCGTCCGCCTGTTCGACGTCGCAGCGCTGTCGAGTCCGACGATCGAGCTTCTGGCGCTGCTGCCGCTGCTGTCGATCGTGTGGGGGAACTTGGCGGCGATGCGGCAGCAAAGCCTCCGGCGGATGATCGCGTACTCCTCCATCGCGCACGCCGGTTACCTGTTCTACGCATTGCTCGGCGAGGGCTCCACTCGCTTCCAGGCGATCGCGTTCTACGTGCTCGTCTATGGGCTGATGAATGTGCTCCTGTTCGCGGCCGTGCCACCCGATGCGGACGATGCGGCACGCGACCGGCTCGATCATCTGAAGGGGCTTTTCCGCCGCGACCGCTTCGCCGCGTTGATGATCGCGGTCGCGATGCTGTCGCTCGCGGGCATTCCGCCATTCCCGGGCTTCATCGCGAAATTCCTGATCTTCAAGAACGTGATGGCGGCGGGGCACACGCTCTATGCGGTGCTCGGGCTCGTCGGCAGCTACCTCGGCATCTACTTCTATCTGCGCGTCATTCAATTCCTGTTCATGAGCGCGGAAGAGCAACCGACGATTACGCGCGCACCCGGACGCCTCGCGTTGGGAGCAAGCTTCATCTGCCTCGCGATGTCGATCCTGCTGGCGGTATTTCCCGGCTGGGCGATCGGTGCGGCACTACCGTGACGAACGCCGGCTCGTAGCCCGGGCGGACTTAGCCGCAAGGAGGAACCGATGGCCAACCGCAACGCGATCATCGCCGGCGTTGGGCTCGCCGATGCACCGCGAAAAAGCCGCTGGCCCGCGCGGCTCGACCTGATCCAGAGCGGCACCGGCCTCGTGCTCGCGCTGTTCATGTGGGGGCACATGTTCTTCGTGTCGTCGATCCTCATCAGCAACGACGCGATGTGGACGATCACGAAGATGTTCGAGGGCTACTTCTTCTTCGGCCGCTCGTACCCCGTCATCGTCTCGTTCGTGGTCGCGGGCGTGATCGCGATGCTGGTCGCGCACGCGTTTCTCGCGGTACGCAAGTTCCCCATCAACTACCGGCAGTTCACGGTGTTCCGCGGTCACATGAAGATGCTCAAGCACGAGGACACCACACTCTGGTTCTGGCAGGCGCTCACCGGATTCGCGCTGTTCTTCCTCGCGGCGCCCCATCTCTACATCATGCTGACGCATCCCGAGCTGATCGGGCCGTTCGAATCGGGCGACCGCGTGTGGACGGGGCACTACTGGCCGCTCTACATCCTGTTGCTGCTCGCGGTCGAGTTGCACGGGGGCATCGGCCTTTACCGGCTGGCGGTGAAGTGGGGATGGTTCGGCGGCGTCGATCCGGCAGGTACGCGGCGGCGCCTCAAGATCCTCAAGTGGGCGCTGACGGTGTTCTTCCTCGTGCTCGGTTTCGCGACACTCGCCGCCTACATCAAGATCGGCATCGCGCACGCGCCGAATTACGGCGAGCCGTACGTCCCCACCGCCCTTCGCGCAGCACCGCAGGGAGTGCCGAAATGAAGGTCATCTATACCGACGTCCTCGTGATCGGCGGCGGCCTCGCCGGCCTGCGGATGGGCATCGGCGCGAAGCGCCGCGGCCACGACGTGACCATCCTGTCGCTTGTGCCGCCGAAGCGCTCGCACTCGGCGGCGGCGCAGGGCGGAATGCAGGCCTCGCTCGCCAACGTCATCAAGGGCCAGGGCGATACGGAGGATATCCACTTCGAGGACACGGTACGCGGCAGCGACTGGGGCGCCGACCAGAAAGTCGTCCGCATGTTCGTCAACACCGCGCCGAAAGCGGTGCGCGAGCTCGCGGCGTGGGGCGTGCCGTGGAGCCGTGTCCGCGAGGGCGACCGCACGGTCATCATCAACGGCCAGCCGGTGACGATCACCGAGCGCAGCGAAGCACACGGTCTCGTCGCGCAGCGCGATTTCGGCGGCACCAAGAAATGGCGCACCTGCTACGTTTCCGACGGCACCGGCCACGCGATGCTGCAGACAATGAGCGACCAGGCGATCGGTGCAAAGATCCCCGTGCACGAGCGCACGGAGGCGATCGCGCTGATCCACGATGCCGGCCGCTGCTACGGCGCGATCGTGCGCAACCTCGTCACCGGCGAGCTCGTCGCGTACGTCGCCAAAGCCACGGCGATCGCCACGGGCGGCGCCGGACGCCTGTACCGCGTCACCACCAATGCGGTGATCTGCGAGGGGATGGGCAGCGCCATCGCGCTCGACACCGGCATTGCGACGCTCGGCAACATGGAAGCCGTCCAGTTCCACCCCACGGGAATCTTTCCCGCCGGAATCCTTGTTACCGAAGGCTGTCGCGGCGATGGCGGGCTCCTGAAGGACGTCGACGGCCACCGCTTCATGCCGGATTACGAGCCGGAGAAGAAGGAATTAGCCTCGCGCGACGTGGTGAGCCGGCGGATGGAAGAGCACATCCTGAAGGGGAAGGGTGCCAAGAGCCGCTTCGGCGATCACATCTGGCTCGACATCACGCTGCTCGGCGAAAAGCACATCAAGCACAACCTGCGCGAAGTGTACGAGATCTGCCACCACTTCCTCGGCGTCGATCCGACGAAGGAGTGGATCCCGGTGCGGCCGGCGCAGCACTACACGATGGGTGGAGTGCGCACCAACTACAGGGGCGAGAGCCCGACGCTCAAGGGCCTGTTCGCCGCCGGCGAGGCAGCATGCTGGGACATGCACGGCTTCAATCGACTGGGCGGCAACTCGGTCGCGGAAACCGTGGTGGCGGGCATGATCGTCGGCGAGTACATCGCCGACTTCTGCGATCGGCTCGACAACGAGGTCGACATCCCGACGAAGCTCGTCCACGAATTCCTGCGGCGCGAGCAGGCGAAGCTCGACGCGTTGACGGACGGGCGCGGCACCGAGGACGCCTCGGCGATCAAGGCAAGCATGCAGGACCTGATGACGGCGAAGGTCGGCATCTTCCGCCGCGGCGAAGACCTGGAGGCGGCGGTCGAGGAGCTGCAACACTTGCTGAAGAGGAGCCGCAACATCGGCCTCAAAGAACGCTCGCGTGGCGCGAATCCCGAGCTCGTCACCGCGTACCGGGTGCAGAAGATGCTGAAGGTGGCGCTCTGCATCGCCTACGGCGCGTTGACCCGCACCGAAAGCCGGGGCGCGCACTACCGTCAGGATTTCCCGCGTCGCAACGATGCCGACTGGCTGAAGCGCACGCTGGCGACCTGGCCCCGCGAAACGGAGACGCTTCCGGCATTGACCTACGAAGGGCTCGACGTCGCCGGAATGGAGTTGCCTCCCGGATGGCGTGGCTATGGCGCGAAGGACTACGTCGATCATCCCGATACGCCGAAACGCGCCGCCGACGTCGAGTCGCTGAAGCAGAGGATGGCCGGCGCGCCACGCTTCGCCATCCAGCAGGCGCTAATGCCCTACGAGACGATGCTGCCCGAGCGGTTCCGCGGACGCAACGAGCGTATCGACGAACGCATGGACGAACCCGTGGAGACCGCCAAATGAACGACGTCACTGCGACGCAAGCGCTCGCCCCGATCAGCGTCACCGCCCTCCGCAATGGCAGCGGCGCCCGGCGCACGCTGACGCTGAGCGTGCTTCGCTACAACCCGCAGGAACCCTCGTCCCGGCCGCGCATGCAGCCGTACACGGTCGAGGAAGCCGACGGGATGACGCTTTTCATCGCGCTGAACGAGATTCGCGAAAAGCAGGACCCGTCGCTGCAGTTCGACTTCGTCTGCCGCGCGGGCATCTGCGGCAGCTGCGCGATGGTGGTGAACGGCCGACCCACGCTTGCGTGCCGCACGCTGACGAAGAACCTCGGTCCCAACATCACGCTCGCGCCGTTGCCGTTTTTCGACCTGATCGGCGATCTGTCGGTGGACACCGGCAAGTGGATGCGCGGGATGAGCGAGCGCCTCGAGGGCTGGCTGCACATGAAGAATCCGGATCCGGATCTGCGGCGCATGGAAGAGAAGATGGATCCGGATCTCGCCGACAAGATCTACGAGCTCGACCGGTGCATCGAATGCGGCTGTTGCGTCGCGGCCTGCGGCACTGCGCGGATGCGCGAGGATTTCGTCGGCGCCGTCGGCTTGAACCGCGTCGCGCGGTTCCACCTCGATCCCCGCGACACGCGCACCGACGACGACTATTACGACGTGATTGGCGACGACGACGGCGTCTTCGGTTGCATGTCGCTGCTCGCCTGCCACGACGTGTGCCCCAAATCGCTGCCGCTCGCGACGCAGATTGCGTTCATGCGCCGCAAGATGGTAAAGATCGGCTGGAAATAGGCGGCGAGGGAAGAACGGCCACACCGGACCACGGATACGTTCGGCAAGGCCCTTGGGCGCCATCCTAGCCCGCGTAAACCATACACCCGATGGCGCACGAATCTCTCGCGCGTTACGCCTGGCTTTCCATCGCCGCTGCGGTCGCGACCATCCTGCTGAAGGGCCTTGCCTGGAAGCTTACCGATTCCGTCGGCCTGCTCTCGGATGCCATCGAGTCGTTCGTCAATCTGGCCGGCGCATTGATGGCGCTCGGCATGCTGTCGCTGGCGGCCAGGCCCGCCGACGACGGCCACGCGCACGGGCACACGAAGGCCGAGTATTTCTCGAGCGCGTTCGAAGGATTCCTGATCCTCGCCGCCGCCGTGTGGATCGCCGTCGAGGCGATCGCACGGCTCGTGAATCCCCGCCCCGTCCAGCTCGCAGCCGTCGGCCTCGGCGTGTCTGTCGTGGCCACGATCGTCAATTTCTTCACAGCCCGCATCCTGCTGCGAGTGGGCCGCGAGTCCCGGTCGATCACGCTGGAAGCCGATGCGCGTCACCTGTTCACCGACGTCTGGACTTCGGTCGGCGTCATGATCGGGATCGCGCTCGTCTGGGCGACGGGCAGTCTGTGGCTCGATCCAACGATCGCGCTTCTGGTTGCAGCAAACATTCTGTGGACCGGTTGGCACCTGATGCGTCGCTCGGCTGCGGGGCTGATGGATGCCTCGCTGCCGGACGCCCAACTGGCGCGGATCGAAGTCGTGCTCGCGAAATATCGCGAGCAGGGGTTGCAATTCCACGCGCTGCGCACCCGGCAGGCGGGCATGCGTGCGTTCGTCACTCTGCATGTGCTGGTTCCCGGCGCCTGGACCGTTCAGCAAGCACACGACTGGTCGGAGCGTATCGAAGCCGATCTGCGGGAAGCGGTGGCGGGGGCGCATGTCACGACCCATCTCGAGCCGTACGAGGATCCAGTCTCTCATCTCGACCAGGAACTCGATCGTCCTCGCTGAGCGGTAGCCCAACGAGTTGGCGCCTCACATTGCCGACGCCACATCGCGTCGGCTGCAAAACGCCGGCCGACGATCAGATGGAATGGTGGACGGTGAATTGCGTTTCAACGGGTTTCTCACCCGGGCGGGAGATGACCACACGGATCGAGTAGCTCCCGGGCCAGCTGAACGTGAAGAGCTCACTGTAATCGGGATATCCTCCCCCCTGCGTGTGCAGCAACGACTTCTTCTCGATGCTACCGCGCGGATCGGTTACCTCGACCGCCACTTCGGGCTCGGCGAGCCGGCGATGGGTCTTCTCCTCATCCAGCGTGACGAGCAGATGCTGGGAGCCTGAAGGCGGATTCGGTGGATGTGCGTCGCGATGGCCGTCGGCCCGCAACGCGACCTCGGCCGGAACGATTCCCAGATTGACGACGACTCCGTCGAGCGTCCTCGAGTACTGTGCGGCGGCGTGCATCGACGCCAGGGCGGCCACGACCACCAACGCTGGCACCCTCCACAAACACGGGGGAACGGCGCTCATGCGGAATACACTACTCTTGGACGGACCGCGCGGCTTGATCTAGGTCAAGCGTCCGCCGCGTGCTCGAGTGCCTCCGCGAAGAGCTCGACGATGTCGCGCGTGACGATCTCCTTGTCGCCGGGAAGCGCTTTCGCGGCGTCGCTCATCATCGTCGCGCAGTACGGGCAGGCCGTGGCGATCACTCGCGGCTCTTGCGGCAGCGCCTGCTCGAAGCGGGCGATGTTGATCCGGCGCCCGATGGTCTCTTCCATCCACATGCGTGCCCCACCGGCGCCGCAGCACATCGCTTTCTCGCGGCGCAGCGGGAACTCGAGTGGCGTGTCGCGGGTGAGGTGCGCGAGGATCGCCCGCGGCGCTTCGTACTCGCCGTTGTGGCGTCCGAGGTAACAAGGCTCGTGGTAGATGACGCGCTCGAAAGCTGGCGCAACGTGCAACCGGCCTTCACCGAGGAGGCGGGCGATGAGCTGCGTGTGATGAACGACCTCGTAGCGGCCGCCGAACTCCGGGTATTCGTTCCGCAGCGTGTTGAACGCATGCGGATCGCAGGTGACGATCCGGGTGACGCCAAGCGCGTTGAGCGTGTCGACGAGCGGGCGCGCGAGCTGCTGGAACAGCATCTCGTTGCCGGCGCGGCGCACGCATTCGCCGGTCGAAGTCTCGCGCGCGCCGAGAATGCCGACTCTCACGCCGGCGTGCTTCATGATGCGGACGAACGCAACGGCGATCTTCTGTGCGCGCGGATCGAACGACTCCGCCGAGCCGACGTAGAACAGGTAGTCGAGCGCCCGCATGTCGTCCGCCGTCTGCACGACGGGAACGTCAAGGCCGTTGGCCCATTTCCCGCGCGTGTCGGCCGGAAGGCCCCAAGGATTGCTCTGGACCTCGTAGGCGTCGAACACGGCCTTGAGCTCGTGCGGAAACGCGCCTTCCATCAGCACCTGGTGCTGGCGCATCCGGTAGAAACGCGGCAGGTGCTCGAGCTCGATCGGGCAAGCTGCCTCGCAATAGCCGCACGTCGTGCAGGCCCAGAGCGTATCGGGGGCAATGACCTCGCCGACCAGCGCCGGCAGCTCCGCGCCATTCGGGGCGACGATGGCGTCGCGCTGCGAAACGAGGTGCGCCTTGAGGCTGTCATACACCCACTTGAGCGCGAGCGGCTTGCCCGTCACGAACGTCGGACAGGCGTCCTTGCACCGGCCGCATTCGGTGCACGTGAACGCGTCGAGGCCATCCTTCCAAGTAAGATCACGCGCCGTGCGCACGCCGACGATCATCTCCGCACCGTCGTCGGCGTCGAGCATCGCGTCGAGGTCGACCGTCGGGACGCGATTCGCGGGCCGTCCGCGCCGAAAGTAAAGCGCCGGCAGCGCCGTGACGTTGCACGGCAGAATCTTCCCCACGCTCACCTTCATGCGGTTCACGAAGAGCCGGTCGACGTAGGCGAGGTCGCCGAAGAACGACGCCGGGCAGGCCACCGGCGACAGCAGCATGTCGACGCCCTCGAGCGAGACGTCGCTGTAGACCCGCGTTCCCGTGCCGTG
>Ga0207691_10002071_pt1 | contig 19565 bp, 17 predicted proteins | sample KBSM13metaG_FD_184327 | JGI IMG/M metagenome (GOLD analysis project Ga0207691, IMG submission 184327) | Miscanthus rhizosphere microbial communities from Kellogg Biological Station, Michigan, USA - KBS M1-3 metaG (SPAdes) (version 2) | ecosystem: Host-associated > Plants > Roots > Rhizosphere >... | reverse complement strand
TGGGATCCGCTCCTGGAAGCCGATGACAAGGGATTGTTGCTGAAGCGCATGGAAGAAGCGGTTGACGGAGACTATCAAAAATACTCTGTCGAGCCCGGGAGCTATACCCGGAAGCATTTCTTTGGCAAATACCCGGAGCTTTTGGAAATGGTCAACCACATGACCGACGACCAGATCCGTAAGCTCCTTCGGGGTGGCCACGATCCCGCAAAGGTATATGCGGCTTACAAACGCGCCGTCGAACACAAGGGCGCCCCGACAGTGATCCTGGCGAAGACCGTGAAGGGTTACGGCTTGGGTGAAGCCGGTGAAGGACGCAATATCACGCATCAGCAGAAGAAACTGAACGAACGCGAGTTGCGCGAGTTTCGGACCCGCTTTGACATTCCCTTGCCCGACGAAGAAGTCGTCGAAACGCCATTCTATCGACCACCGCTCGACAGCCGCGAGACCCAGTATCTATTAGAGCGCCGCCGGCAACTCGGCGGGTTTGTACCGGAACGAAGAGTTCGCGCTAAGCCGCTCAACGTGCCGGACGAAAATAGCTATGCCGAATCTTTGAAGGGCTCCGGCGGTCATCCGATGTCTACCACGATGGCGACGGTGCGTCTGCTCACCAAATTGCTACGACACGAGGACATCGGTAAGCGGATCGTACCGATCATCCCGGATGAAGCACGCACGTTCGGCATGGACTCGCTATTTCGCCAGATCGGCATCTATTCTCCCAAAGGCCAGCTCTACGAACCGGTCGATCGTGAGACTCTGCTCTATTACAACGAAGCCAAAGACGGCCAGATTCTGGAAGAGGGAATTACCGAAGCGGGTTCGATGTCATCGTTCATTGCCGCCGGAACCGCTTACGCCAATCTGGGAATCAATATGATTCCCTTCTATTTCTATTATTCAATGTTTGGCTTTCAGCGCATCGGCGATCTTATGTGGGCGGCCGCGGACAACAAGGCCAAGGGTTTTCTCCTCGGCGCCACCGCGGGACGCACGACTCTCAATGGAGAGGGACTGCAGCATCAGGACGGTCACAGCCATCTGTTGGCGAGCACGATTCCGACTTTACTGACCTACGATGCGGCTTTTGCCTACGAGATCGCAATCATCGTTAAAGACGGTCTGCGCCGGCTGTACAGCGAGGGTGAGGAATACTTCTACTATTTGACGCTGTATAACGAGAGTTACGAAATGCCGCCTATGCCGGCGGGTGCGGAAGAAGGAATTCTCAAGGGCTTGTACAAGCTCAAACCAGCGAGCAAAGGTAAGAAGCATAAGGCGCATCTGTTCGGCAGCGGACCACTGCTGAGAGAAGCGCTGCGCGCGCAGGAGATCTTGGCTGAGCAGTTTGATGTTTCGGCCGATGTCTGGAGCGCGACCAGTTATAAGCTCCTGCGCGGTGACGCGTTGCGCACTCGCCGTTGGAACATGCTGCACCCGACCGCAACACCGAAGAAATCGTACATCGAATCGGTTTTGCAAGACGAAGAAGGCGTGTTCATTGCGGTATCGGACTATATGAAGATGGTCGCCGATCAGATCACGCCCTGGGTGCCGGGTGGATTGTTGACGTTGGGCACAGACGGGTTCGGCCGCAGCGACACGCGCGAGAACCTGCGCCGCTTTTTCGAGGTCGATGCTGAGATCGCTGCGGTGGCAACGCTCTATGCCCTCTATCAGAAAGGCTTACTGGCCGGGCATGCGGTTGAGCAAGCGATCAAAAAACTCAATGTCGATCCCGAAAAACCATTCCCGCTTTACCTTTAAATAGATTCGATCACCGCAATATTTTCAGCATGGACGTCAAACTTCCGCAGCTCGCCGAAGGCGTAGAGTCCGGCACAGTCGTCAGCATTCTGGTTGCCGAAGGCCAAGAGGTTAAAAAAGACCAACCCTTCATGGAGTTGGAAACTCAGAAGGCGGTTGGTTCGATTCCGGCTCCAAGCGCCGGAGTGGTGACGAAGGTTCATGTCAAACAGGGGATGGAGGTGAGCGTCGGGCAAGTACTGATCAGCATCGATGCCGCTCCAGCAGCATCGACGGGCGGCGCTACCGCCCCGCCACGTGCTAGCAAGCCTGCGGCCCAGCCTGCCACTGCTCAGCCTCAGCCAAGCAGTTCCGCAACAACGACGTCGGCTGGGGCAACCGATTATCACTATGAATCAAAAAGCGGTGTAGCACCGCCAGCGCCGCCGTCGATACGAAAGATCGCGACCGATCTCGGCATCGATCTTACCCGCGTTAAAGGCAGCGAAGCTGGTGGCAGAATCAACCTCGGTGATTTGCGCGATTACGTGCAGCGACTCCAACAGATCGCTTTGCAGAGAGCGCCTGGCGCTGAACAACCAAGCGGCCAAGCTCATCAGACTCCAGCGTCAAGCGAAAGCGTCGATTTTTCCAAATGGGGACCGGTCCATCGCGAGAAGATGTCGCCGCTGCGCCGCACCGTCAGCCGGCGCATGGTGGAATCTTGGACGACGATTCCAAAAATCAACCAATTCGCTGACGCTGACATTTCCAACCTCCTGGCACTCCGGAAAAAAAATGCGCCCGGCTACGAGAAGCAGGGAGTTCATCTCACGCTGACGGCGTTTTTGCTGGTCGTGCTTGGCCGCACGTTGAAGAAGCACCCACGGGCCAATTCGAGCCTCGACGAGAGTACGATGGAAATCGTCTACAAGAATTACTGCCATATCGGAGTGGCCGTCGATACGGAAGGCGGATTGATCGTTCCCATTTTGCGCGATGTTGATCGGAAAAATCTGGCTCAGTTATCCCAGGAGCTGCACGCGATCACGGAAAGAACCCGCCAGCGGAAAATCTCTATCGAGGAGCTTCAAGGCGGCACCTTCACGATTTCCAACCAAGGAAGCATCGGCGGCAGCCATTTTACGCCAATCATCTATGCACCGCAGGTGGCGATTCTCGGTGTCGGACAAGGACAGCCGAAACCGGTAGCGATCGATGGCAAAATTGGCGTTCGGACGATTCTGCCGCTCTGTCTCGCTTACGATCATCGTGTGCTTGACGGTGCCGATGCGGTGCGTTTTCTCAAGGACGTCATCAGCGGCTTGGAAAATTTTTCCGAAGCGGATCTGCAACTCAAATAGCCATATGGATCCAACCACCACCGAAATATTGGTTCTGGGCGCCGGACCGGGCGGTTACACAGCCGCGTTCTATGCGGCGGACAAAGGCAAGAAGGTTACGCTCGTCGAGCAAAACCCACGACTCGGCGGCGTATGCATGAACGTCGGCTGTATTCCGTCAAAGGCGTTACTCCATGCGACGGCGATTTTACGCGAGGGCAAGGAATCCAGCCATCGCGGGATCGACTTTGGCCCCGCGAGAGTCGAGGTCGAGAAGCTCAGGAATTGGAAAGAGTCGATCGTCGAGAAACTCGGTCAAGGCATAAAGAGCCTGGCGCAGCATCGCCAGGTGGAGGTGGTGCACGGGCGCGGCCACTTTGAAGACTCGCGGACGCTGCGCGTGGAGACCACCGCTGGGCAGAAATTTATTCGCTATGAAAAAGCGATTATAGCAGCGGGATCCAAGCCGGCCATGCCGCACGCCTTCGATCTCGGCAACAAAAGGGTGATGACTTCAACGGAAGCACTCGATCTGCCCGACGTTCCACAAGATCTGCTCATAGTCGGCGGCGGTTATATCGGCATGGAGCTGGGCACAGTTTACGCCGCGCTCGGCAGTAACGTCGTCGTCCTCGAGGCCTTACCTTCGATTCTCACGGGTGTCGATACGGACCTAGTACGGCCGGTCAGCCGAGTCGCGCAAAAGGCATTCAAAGAGATTCGCCTGAATACCAAAGTTTTAAAAATGGCGACTGCCGGTAAGCAAATCAAAGTCACGACCGAGGTGAATAAACAGCAGCGCGACGAACTCTATGATCGCGTCCTCGTCAGTGTCGGACGGGTGCCGAACCTCGCTGATCTCGGACTTGAAAACACCAAGGTCACCAAAGACGACAAAGGTTTTATTCAGTGCAACGCGCAACTGCAGACCGAGGATCCGAATATCTATGCAGTGGGGGATGCCACCGGCGGCACGCTCCTCGCTCATCGCGCCTTCAGGCAAGGCAAAATAGCCGTTGAAACAATTTTGGGCGACGCGAGCGCATTTGAAAACGTAGTCATTCCGGCGGTGGTTTTTACCGATCCAGAAGTTGCCTGGTGCGGTCTTACGGAAACCGAAGCGCAGCAGAAGAGCATCGAGGTTCAGGTCGCGAAGTTTCCATGGGGCGCATCCGGCCGAGCCCTGACGTTCGATCGACCGGACGGCCTGACGAAATTGGTGATCGAGCCTGAAACCGAACGGATTCTGGGCGTGGGGATTGTCGGAGTGGGCGCAGGCGAACTGATCGGCGAGGGCGTACTCGCCGTCGAAATGGGAGCTACGGTTCGCGACCTCGCTGACTCGGTTCATCCGCATCCGACGCTTTCGGAGACTCTTATGGAAGCTGCGGAATCGTTTTACGGCACCGCGACCCATACCTTGGCTCGTCGTAGCAGTTAGAGCACTCGTGCCGGAGACCCTCGCCTTTTTTCTGATCAATCGCAGAAATCTCTCGCCGCGCTTTTCTAACTGAAGCAATTCCTGAAAGCTTCAACAACTTGTGATATTTTAATGTGACCGAAGTGCTCGGTCTTCGCATCGATGCAAAGTCACATGAAATTGGGCGATTTTCTGATCGCCTACCTAGAAAAAATCGGCGTTTCGCACATGTTCGGCATCCCCGGCGATCTTGTGATCAATTTATTTTTCAAGTTCGGCCGGCATCGAGGACTCAAGATCGTGACCTTTTCCCATGAGCCCGGGGTCGGCTTCGCCGCCGATGGCTATGCTCGCGCAAAAGGTCGGATCGGTGTGATCTGTGTCACTTACGGCGCAGGCGGACACAATATGGTGAATCCCGTCGCCGGTTCCTTCGCCGAGCGTGTCCCGCTGCTCGTGATCAGCGGCGGGCCTGGCGAAGAAGAACGGAAGCTCGGCGTTTTGATTCACCACCAAGCGAAGGAAATAGAATCCCAATACCGGATTTATCGAGAGGTCACATGCGCGGCAAAAATCATCGATGATCCATTGAGAGCCGCCACGGATATCGATGAAGTCATTCGCGCGATCTGGTTGCATCAACAACCCGGTTATTTGGAAATCCATCGCGACATGGTGGAGAGAGAAGTTCGCGTCCCGAAAGAAATCATCGCCTGGAACGGTGAATTGCCCCAGCCGCAATCCGACCGCCGGAAGCTCGACGAAGCGGTGCGCGAAACCGTCGAGCGCTTGAATCATGCCAAACGTCCTTTGATTCTCGTCGGCATCGAAAGCTATCGCTTCAAAGCCGCCAGGGAAATCGTCGCGCTCGTGGAACGAACCGGTCTCCCCTGCTGCGCCTCGGTGCTCGCCAAGGGCGCCTTTCCCATGACTCATCCCCAGTACATGGGCGTCTATCTCGGCGCCATCAGCCCGCCGCGAATTCGTAAGCGGGTTGAAGACGCGGATCTGATTATCGCGTTAGGGATGCTGCTGACCGATATCGAGAGTGGCGGGCGCGCACCGTCCGAAGCCCTACGCGATCGCTCCATCTGGGCAGCGGACAATCGAGTGAACGTGAGCTTTCATACCTACACCAATGTCACCTTGAAAGAGTTCGTGGGCGGTTTGCTTCGGGCGAATTTAAAAACGCACCGGGAGAAAGTAGCCTATAGCGACAACCTCGGTAAGCCTACAGCGAAACTCGATCGCCACATCCGCGTTGCCGATATCCTGCGTGAGATCAATCATTTTCTCTCCGGCCGCAAAAAGATGATGGTGGTAACCGAGTCGGGCGACTCACTGTTCGGCGGGCTCGATATCAAAGTCGGCAATGGCGGGCTTTATCTAGCGCAGGGTTTCTACGCTTCCATGGGATTTGCCATTCCCGGAGCGTTAGGAGCGCAGATCGGCACTGGGCTGCGTCCGCTTGTGCTCACCGGCGACGGCGGATTTCAGATGACCGGCGTGGAAATCATTCACGCGCCGCGTCACGGGTGCAATCCAATCGTTATTCTAGTGAATAACAGCGGGTGGGGAATTTTTCGGCCGGTTGCCAGACAGCAACATTTGCTGACGTTGCCGTCGCTGCGCTATTCCGACCTCGCGATGCTCTGGGGCGGCGTTGGCATTAGGGTACGAACTGTGGCAGAGTTGCGCCGGGCTTTGGAAAAGGCCGCTCAATCTTCTGCTTTCGTCATCATCGAAGTCATGACCGGGTATCGCGACCTTTCCCCGATCAGCATCAAATATATTCGTGCATCGGCGAAACGAGCGCTAAAATCCGCCAAGCCCTGACGACAATCCCCCCTCACGTTCCGAGGTCATTTTGTTGATCAATCACGAGCGTTTAAAGAATCTTCTGATTGAGCTGATTCAAATCGACAGTCTCTCGCGTAAAGAGCGCAATGTCGCCTTGCGCCTGAAAGGCGAGATGGAGGAACTCGGCGCCAACGTTTTCATCGACGACGCCGGCGAAAAGGTCGGCGGTAACGTGGGCAACCTGATCGCCTGTTTTCCCGGTAACCGTGCTGCGGTCGAGCCGCTGCTGCTTTCCGCTCACATGGACACCGTGGTTCCGGGCGAAGGCATCGTGCCAATCTTAGAAGGAAACATTCTGCGCACCGACGGCCGCACCGTGCTCGGCGGCGATGACAAGAGCGGCGTTGCCATCATCTGCGAGGTCATGCGGGTCATCAAGGAAAACCGCCTTCCCTGCGGCGCCATCGATGTGGTGTTTACGATCTGCGAAGAAGCCGGCTTGATAGGAGCCAAATGCCTTGACGTCGGGAAATTGCACGCACGCACGGGTCTCGTCCTCGATAGCGATTCGGTCGGATATTTATTTACCAAGGCTCCGGCCTCAAACCGGCTGGAATTTCGTGTGTACGGGCTCGAAGCGCATGCCGGCATATGTCCGGAGAGAGGCATCAACGCGATCAAAGTCGCCGCCGATGGTATTGCGAACATGCGTCTGGGACGCATCGATCATGAGACCACTGCGAATATTGGCGTGATCGAGGGCGGCATGGCGGTCAATATCGTGCCCAACCAGGTAATGCTGCGCGGCCAGGCTCGAAGCCACAGCCCGGAAAAGCTCGACCGTCAAACCGAACACATGAAGCATTGTTTCGAAGAAGCCGCCGCGCGCCATACGCTCGAAATCGACGGCAAGCGATACACGGCTAGGATTGATGCGAAAATCGAGCGTGATTACGATCGCATGGATGTGCCTGAGAGTGCCGCCATCGTCAAACTCGTGCATGCGGCAGCAAAGAATCTAAATCTGGAGCTAAAGACGCATGCTTACGGAGGAGGCTGTGATGCGAACGTCCTCAACCAAAAAGGTTTGGTCGTCGCCAATCTTGGAACCGGCATGCGAGAGATTCACACGGTTAGCGAATGGCTCGATCTGAAGGACTTGTACATATCCGCGGCGATGGTTCTGGAAATCGTCAAGCTCAACGCCGCAGAAAATCATGGGGGTAAAGCCTAAGGAATAAGACGTCCCAGACGCCTCACCCCTCACACTTTACCCTGACCAGTCAAAAAAATGCAGGCAGAGGAAATCGGACTCCTCCTCAAGCAGGACCGCGGGCAATTTCTCGAATTCGTCAGCGCCTATGAATATCGCCGAGCCTCGGGCCAGAAAAAACGCGAGGAGGAGTTAGCGCGTGAAATCGTACGCGTGCTTTCGGGCATGGCCAATGCCGACGGTGGAACTGTGCTCGTCGGCGTCGAGCCGGACAAAAGCGTCACCGGTATACCGTACGATCAGGAAGAGCTGCACACAATTATTCAGGCGCCGCAAAACTTACTGCGGCCTCAGCTCAATCCCTCCTGTGAGAAAGTTCGTCTCGGCAACCTGCAACTGCTGAAGTTCGAAGTCGCCTCAGGGTTGGAAATTTATCGCATCGCGGGCGGCCGCTCTTTTTACCGGATCGCCACCGAAACGCCGTCCCTCCCCGCCGATCAGATTCACGCCCTGAAGGAAGCAAAAAAAAACGTTTTTTTCGAGCGTCAACAAGCGCTCAACGCCACTTGGTTCGATCTCAATGCGGATCTAGTGGCGGCGTTCGTGAACCGAACCCAACCCGGCAAAGATCCTCAAGCGCTGCTCAGCCAGACTTACCATCTACTTGACCTTTCTCGCGGACTGCCCTGTCCCAACATGGCCGCCCTGCTACTTTTTGCCAAAGATCCGAGCCGCTGGCATCCCCGAGGCGGCATCGACTTCGTAAAGTACGAAGGGACGGACCGGCAGCACGGTAGCTCGTTGAACGTGGTCAAACGCATCCGTTTCGAAGCACCGTTGGTGCGACTGATCGACGAAGCCGTGGGCCGCATCAAAGAACATATCCGTGAACGCACGATTCTGCACGATCTGTTTTTTCGCGAGCGGCTCGAGTATCCAACTTTTGCCTGGCAGGAAGCATTGGTCAATGCCGTCGCGCATCGCGATTACTCGTTGAGCGGCGCCTGCATCGAAGTCTGGATGTTTGACGATCATATCAGCGTGCGCAGTCCCGGCGGCCCACCACCGCCGGTCACTCTGGAGCAACTGCGCAGGCAGAAAAGCGTTCATTTTTCGCGCAATCCGCTGATGGTGCGAGTGCTCGCCGAGCTTGGCTATCTGCGCGAGATGGGTGAGGGAGTGCCGCGCATGTTCCAGGAGATGGAAGGCTACGGGCTTCACCCGCCCGAGTTATCGGTGGACGGCTTCGTGTTCACGGTCACATTGCGCAACGCGCCCGTGTATGACGAGACGACGCTTCGGTGGCTTAACCAATTTGGCACGGCGCAAATCAACCTGAGGCAACGCCGTTTGCTCGCCTATGCCTACTGCCACGGGAAAACCTTCTCCACTGCAGATTACGAAAGGATTGCAGAGGTGGATCGCGATACGGCTTATCGGGAAATCCGCAGCCTAGTGAAGAACGGCGTCCTCGCTCCGCTCAAGCCCAAAAGCCGGAGTTACCGGATTGTCGAAAAACTCTAGATGAACTTTTCTCAATTGATGGCTCTGGCCTCGGGCCATGCCGAGGCGCGCATCGTGCAGACCGCGGTGCAACTGGCCATCTTCGATACACTCCCAAATCATCCGCTTAGTTCCGAGCAAGTCGCCGATCGTCTCGGCCTTGAACCGAAAGCGACGGAACTCTTGTTGAACGCGCTCGCTGCGATGGATCTCCTCGAAAAGCAGGAGGAAAATTTTTCCTTGACCAAAGTGGCGAGACAATACCTGCTGAAGAGCTCCGCTGAGTACCTCGGCGGCATGATTCGGTTCGAGGCATCGCTATGGAGCTGTTGGGAGAAACTCCCTGAAGCGCTCCGTTCAGGAAAGCCGGTTCGAATGCCGGACATGTATCAAAGCGACCCAAACGAAACCGAGATCTTCATCAGCGCCATGGACTCTCTCGTGAGGGCGCGCGGTGATCCGGAGGCAGTAACCGCTGCTCTGGATTGGAACAGGGTCAACTTACTGCTCGATGTCGGCGCCGGTCCAGCGACGTATCCGATCGCTCTCTGCCAAAAATTCCCCAATATTCACGCAACGATTTTCGACTTGCCAGCTACATTGCGACTCACCGAACAGTACGTTCGCGAAGCCAAACTGCCGGGGCGAATCGCATTGATTCCGGGCGATTATCGGAACGACCCTGTTCCGGGAAATTACGACGTTATTTTCTTGTCGAATATCATTCATGGTGAAAGCCCCGAGACGAATGCCGCTCTGATGAAAAAGCTTGCGCTGAACCTCAATCCTGCGGGACAAATCGTCATCAAAGATCACATTCTCGACGAGACTCGCGCCCATCCGTCCGTTGGTGCGATTTTCAGTCTGCTGATGCTCCTCACTACGGATGGCGGCCGCTGTTACAGCTTTGCCGAAATTAAAAATTGGCTCGAGCTTGCCGGCTTGAAGCACGTGCGGCAAATAGATCTGCTCGCACCGCTGACATCATCGCTGGTGATTGGCGCCCGGGATTAGCTTCGAGAGAATCTGTGCTAGACTAACGTGAAACTCTTCGAGAAAGGTGATCCGCATCGACGAATTAGAACAGAAAGCCAGACAGCAGGCCGTCATTGAGAATCTGAAGCCCGCTTGCCTGTGTAATAAGATCCGTAAAGGCACAGTTCTCAAAGCAATCCAGGCCGGCGCCAAGACTTTCGCTGATGTGAGTAGACGTACTGGCGTCGGTACCGGTCCATGCGGCGGCCGTCGCTGTGGTTCGATGGTGCGCGGCATGTTGGGCGAGCCGGTGGCCAACTGCAACGAATGCGGCTGGCCCGTTCTAGTCGGCTCTACCTGTCCGCGCTGCGATTATGCGAAAGCGGAAGGCCTTTAGGCTACTCCTACGCGATGGTGATTCGAATCGCATCAATGGTCTTGAGCCTCGCTGGTCTGCTTGCGTTGATCCTTGGGCTTCTGTTCTGGACCGGCAGCGCGCTCAATCTTGTGTCACTCCACATGCTGCTTGGGTTTCTTGCGGTCGGTGCTCTGTGGATCATTGGAGTTGCACAGGCATTCGGTCATTCCGGGAGCTGGATAATCGCGCTAGTTAGCATCATTGTTGGCGGTCTCATGCTCTTCCTAGGTTTGACGCAGTCTTCACTCATGATGGGTGAATTTCACTGGGTGATCAGAGTCATTCACCTGCTGCTGGGTCTCCTCACAATCGGCATGGGCCATATGGCGGCGGCGCGATCCCGCAAGCATTCCCCAAAATAAGCACATCCGGCATTTGGAGCGGACATCGCGTCAGCCGTTATTCTCTATCTTCGATCCTCCGATTAGACCGGCCAGCGCTCCAGTCGATAGGCCTGTTCCCAGAACATGAATTCGTAGCGACTGCTCAATACGAAGTGCGCCGTCATCGTTTTTCGTTCGGCAGGCCCCGCTGCTGCACCGAGTCGATTCATGAGCTGAATTTGTTCCCGTACCGGTCGCCAAAAGGCTTCCGATGCATAGGTCTCGATCCATTCGCGATACAGCTTCGGCTTGAGCGGCCTATTTCTGTAAAGTCGCCGGCCGACTTCGCCGTAGATCCAATAGCAAGGAAGAACCGCGGCAACGAGCTCGCCCAGAGTGCCGCTGCGAGCCACGGATTGCAGATGAGCGATGTACGCCTGCGTGATTGGACCTTTGGGGACCTCGTCCAACTGCTTGCGTGATAAACCGAGAGTTTTACCGAAGCTCGCATGAAACCTGCGCTCAACCTCGACCGCGCCGAGCGCATGGCGACAAAATAACGCAAGCGTCTCGAGGTTCGGCGACTTCGCGCCGCCTTGACAGAGAACTTGTGCAAAATCGAGCAGGTAAACATAGTCCTGCAAGATGAAATAAGTGAACCGCCCCAGTGGTAACGCCCCGCGATGCAGCTCGTTCAAAAATGGGTGACTGTGAATCGCGCTCCAGATTCGCCGGCTACGGAATCTAAGAGTCGTGGTAAATTGAGTTTTCATTTCTTGATGCGGCGCAAATTGGTGCACTTCAGTGGTGCGGCCTGTGCGACAGATCTATCGGGTGACGATCAACCTGAGGATCGGCCCGCGTTGATGGTTGCCCCCGTTCCACACCAAGGCTAACCGCTCTCGCAGCGATAACGGGTCACCGGAGCTGGGCAGCGAAATCACGCTAGGATAGGCAAGACCCTAGTCGATTCTTTTTAAGACAGTCAAGCTGAATGTGCTTGCCGAAAGCGAGGATTGAAAATCGCGCCGCGCCACCCACCATTCCCGTTTCTTGACATGCTTAAGCCTAACTTGATAAATCCGACAAACTTAAAAGCGCTCGCAGCAAGGAGAATGCAATGGATCACCACACCTGGAAAAAATGGCTGCTGCTTGTCACCACTGGCGTATTTGGCCTTCTGCTGCTGGGCCAATCAATTTTGTCGACGAATCATTGGATCAATCAACCTTTCCCCGGCTTCTTTGTTCATGAAAACTTGACCGTCGCTCCCTACTTCATTCCCTCCTGGACCGGCACGGGCAGCGGATTACAGTCTTTGGACCGGCTGCTCACAGTCGAAGACCGCCCACTCAACAAACGCGCTGAGCTTTACGAGATCGCTCGCCGCGCACCGGTTGGCACGCCGATTCACTACCAGGTCAGCCGCGGTGGACGCACCCTTAGCTATACGATTCCGACAATGAATTTTTCTTTGCGTGATTGGTTGTTGAGTTTCGGGCTCTATGTCTTCATCGGAGTAGCTTTCTTGGTCATCGGTGTAACGCCGTACATCTTCCGTGCTTCTTCTCCGGTAGCATTTCCATTGTGTTTCATGGTTTTGACCGTGTTCGTTTGGTTCCAGAGCACTTTTGACTTTGTCACCGAGTCCTTCCTGCCCAAGGAATTGCGCATTTTCGCGCTCTCTCTTACGCCGAGCGCGGGGATCCATCTGGCGTTGCTGCTGAGCAGTGGATCGTCCGGGGCATACTTGCGTCCACTACATATCGCGCTCGTCTACGGCGTCAGTTTGATACTCGGCACGCTCAATAGCATTACGTTTTTCGGTCCGTTGGATACATGGATTGACAACTTTCGCGCTGGCTATCTGTACATTTGCATCGGCGCGGTCAGTTTTCTCGTCATCACCGGGAACGCTCTGCGCCGCACCGAGTCCGAGCTCGACCGTCTGCGTTTGCGCGTGATGTTCGTTGGCGCGCTCCTGGGATTTTTCCTACCAGGCGCGGCAACGGTTTTGACGAGCACCTATAATTTTCGGATTCCCTATAATCTTGCCCTCGTGCCAACGATCTTCTTTCCAGTTTCGGTCGCTTATGCGCTCCTGAAGTATAGCCTTTTTGATCTCGGTAATGCTTTGCGGTTGGCGCTAAGCAGGTTTGCCCTTTTGACCTTGTTAGTGGCGATCTACGCCGTCCTCGCCCTGCTCATCGCGCCCTGGATCGGCGATTACGCCAAAGACCCGCTTGTACCTTTGTTTTTTTCCATCCTCGTCGTCATTCTATTCAACCCCTTGTTGCGCTGGTTGGAAGGTATTATCGATCGCTATATTTTCCGCCAGGATTACGATCCCGCGACAGTGCAGGAAGAAATCAGTTTGTATCTGCGCAACCTCGACTCTGCCGCCTCTTTGGCCAAAGGCTTCATCGACCGAACTACGCGCTTTCTCGAAATCGAGAGTGCCATCGTAACCTATCGACACAAGCAATCGGCCTCACATCTAGCCGTAGCTACGGGGTCCGCTCTGAGTATTCCCGAGCAGCTGATCGCCAACAGCGAGGGCGTTCGAGAGCTCTGGCCCGCCCATGATTACCGCGGCATGGCTCGTGCGGAGATCAGCAATCATCCCTCGTATCAGGAAAGCCGCAGTACGGTTTTGAGTGTATTCGATCGCTGGCAGGCGGAGCTGCTCATGCCGCTGGTATATGAGCGCGAGGTGCGTGGCGTCGTGGCTTTCGGCGCCCGTCGCTCCGGACGGGAATACAGCGCAGAGGATTACCGATTGTTGGGGACTCTGGTTCAACAACTGGCGCTCTCTCTCGAAAACGGTCGCCTCTACGAGGAGTCTCTCCAGGCCTACCAGCGCGTCGAAGCAACCAATCGAAAATTGATCGAAGCGGATCGGATCAAAAAAGATTTCGTGGCGAATATTTGTCACGAATTACGCACTCCGGTAAGCACAATTATTGGTTTTAGCGAGGTTTTGCGGGACCCTAGTTTCAAAGGAGACGGTCGCGATATTTTGAATCGTCTGGTCAATAATGGCCAAGAGCTGTCGGCACTCATGGATAACCTGATGAACTTTTCCCGGATGGAAACAGATGCGGCTTCCACCCAATTCGAGCTGGTCAGACTGCGCGAAATTCTTGCCGCGCTAGAAATGATGACCCAAAGACTTATCCGCGAGCGGCCCATTCAATTCGGCATCCACATCGAGGCGCCGGTCGAAACGATTGAAAGCGATGGGCAAAAACTCCAGCAGATTTTGGTGCAGCTCCTGACCAATGCGCTCAAATTCACCGAAAAAGGCAGGATCGAACTATCAATTCGCACCCGAACGCATGACAGCGAGAACTATTTGGAGATCGCGGTTGCCGATACGGGCATTGGCATTAAACACGAAGATCAGAAAATTATCTTCGAAGATTTCCGTCAGCTCGACGGCTCATCGACTCGTCAGTACGGCGGCACGGGATTGGGACTGGGGTTATGTAGAAAATTGGCGGCTGCACTGGGCGGAGAAATTCGTGTGGCGAGCGAGCTTGGGGTCGGCAGCGTCTTCAGCCTGCTCTTGCCGATTAGGTCCCCGGCGCCGCGAGCACCGATAGTCCATGAAGCGGAAGTTCAATTACTGCACTGATTGCGCATATTGGTGTGTTCGCCTATTCAGAGCTATAAGGGTGTTACCCATCGAGAGATCCAAAAGGAAGTTTGATCATGAACCCGGAAGATTTTTTAAATGAGCTTCTGCTCCCGGTGCATGACTTTTGTCGCACTTTGGATGCTCATCCCCCGGCTTATAGCTATATTCCGCTGCAGACAGACGAGCAGCGTATTCGGGTGATGCAGAGCCGGCTTTTTAATGAGCTCAGAGCCGCCGACCTCTTCGGCACCTGGCTAAAAACGACGCCGGAGCTGGACGTCAAAGCGACCATGGCAGAGTCAGCGCACGAAGAAATGGTTCACGCACAACTGTTGTCGAAGCGCATTCGCGATCTCGGCGGAGAGCCATTCGATTACAAGCCGCTGCCGGCGCAAATCGCCATGTTCAATGCCATGGAGGGTTTGAACGACACGTGCGAGCGCGTCGCCGGTCTTTCGCTTGCCGGCGAGACCGTCGCCAATTACTTGATTCAGCTGTGCCTGAAGTCACCGGATGTTCCGGAATGGATCAAGCAGCCGTACCGGAAAATTACCGAGGATGAAGAAGGTCACGGCAGTGCGCCGCAGGAGTTTCTCAAGCGCTACGCCACTTCCGAGGATCGCCAGGACCGCGCCCGTCGCGCCGTGGCGATGCGCATGGTGTTGTTCCAGGAGTACCTCGCGAGCTTGGATCGCTGGGCGATGGCAATCGACCGATGGTAGATCGGGCAGAGATTTTGTAAGGGGTCAGAATGAAGCTGATATTTTTCGATGACTTTAAACTGGGTGTATTGCGCGGCGACGCGGTCGTGGACGTATCGGACGTTGTGCGCGAGGTACCGCACACCGGCCCGCACGACTTAATCAACGGCTTGATTGAACGATTCGATACTTATCGCAGCACATTGGAAAACGCGGCCAGTGGCGCAGGCGTGCCGCTGGGAATCGTCCGGATTCGGCCGCCATTGCCGCGTCCCATCAATATCGACTGTATGGCGGTCAATTACATGGAAGACGGCACGCGGAAGGAACCGGCTCCCATCAATGCCTTCCACAAATCTCCGACCTGCATCATCGGCGACGGCGACACCATGATTCTACCCGATGTGCCGGCCGCCATATTCGAAGGCGAAGCCGAGCTCGCGGTCGTGATCGGCAAGCGCGCCGATAACGTTCCTGCAGCCAAGGCGATGGATTATGTTTTCGGCTATGTCAATTTTATCGATGGTTCGGCGCGTGGCTTGCTGCCCGCGGGCAATACTTTTTACCAAATGAAATCGCGCGCGACCTTCGGTCCGATGGGTCCCTATTTGGTGACCGCCGACGAAATAAAAGATCCGCACGGGCTGCAAGTGAAACTTTGGAACAACGGCACGTTGATGCAAAATTACCCTACCAGCGACATGGCGCACAAAATTCCTCGCTGCATCGAGTGGGTCAGCTCCATTCACCCGCTCGAGCCCGGTGATGTGCTCGCCTGCGGAACCAATCATCGCGGCTTGAATCCCTTCCAGGACGGCGATTTGATCGAGCTCGAAACCGAACCGCTCGGCCGGCTCCACGTGAAGATCCGGGACGATCTAAAACGGAGTTGGGCGCGCGAGACGCGTCTGCGGAGACAGGAAAAGGGCTTGGAAGGATTTACGCCGCAACTTTCCGGTAAGTACGCGAAGACATCGTGAAAGCCCTGACAAGCGCGCTGGCTAAGCTGGCCGTCCTGGTTCTGATCAGCGCGTCCGTGCAGCCGCTTTGGGCTCAAGAGACGCGGCGGATCCGTTTTGCCGTCACCAATCCGCCCCACTTCCTGCCCATCTGGTTAGCTCGAGACACCGGCATTTTTTCTAAGCACGGACTGGACGTGGAAATTATCTTCATGCGCGGCGGCGCGCTGATTACAATGGGAATCCTTAGCGGAGAATTGCAGCTCTCCGGGGTCGGTGCGGAATCCGTGGTAGCCGCCAAGCTCGAAGGCGGCGATGCCGTCCTGCTCGCCTGCCCGCTGGATACGGATCTGGTCTATTTGATCGGGCGGCCGGATATAAAAACGCCCGAGCAACTCAAGGGCAAATCGACCGCGGTGACACGGCTCGGATCGAGCATTCATTTCTATTTGCGCTCGGCGCTAAAGTATCTCGGAATGGATGCCGATAAGGAGATGACCATTCTTCAATTGGGCGGCGGTCCGGAGATCGCCGCAGCGTTGGAGACGGGAAGAATCGCCGCGGGGATTCTCACGATCCGCTATGCTCTCCCGTTTCTGCAGCGCGGCTGGCCGGTGCTGATCGATCTGTCCAAAACGGACCTCAAATACCCTCCCTCGTGCGTTGGCAGCAGTCGAGCGTTCGTGCGGAAAAACCCGAACACGGTGGAGCGTTTTCTTAAAGCTTATACCGAAGCGATTCACGTGATCAAAACCGATGGAGCGCTCGCCAAACGGGTGTACGCGAAGGAATATCGCGAGTCCGATGCGGCTGTCGTGGACAAGATCGTGACCGTCTACAGCGGACTTTTCAAATCGATTCCAACCGTCCCGGCAAGCGGCTTGGAAACTGTCATCCGCGAGGCTGCCGCGCGCAAACCGCTACCCAGCGAAGCCTTTCGCCAGCCTGACTTTTACAAAGACGACGCTCCATTGCAGAAAATCATCAAGGAAGGCTGGATCGAACAGCTACGCAAACCGTGAGGAGTGATTATGCAGATAGAACTCAACTATCCCGAGCCCGTCCCGGTCAAACTCGATCCCGCCAAGACGATGCTCTTAATCGTCGATATGGAAAATGAAGACGCGCACCCCTCGGGCAAGCGCTACATGGGGGAAGCCGTCGAGGAAATTATTCCCAAGCTCGTCGCCTTGCGCCAGCGCGTGCGTGCGGCAGGCGGCACGGTTGTTCATACCCAGTCTGTGCGCAAGCCCGACGCTCTGGAATTTACTCTCTTCAAAAATGTCGTCAGGAAAGTCGAGGGCACCTGGGGCGCCGAATTTATCGATCCGCTGAAACCTGCAGCCGACGAATCGGTCGTGGTCAAATACACCCATGACTGCTTCTATCGGACCGATATGGAGGCGCTCCTGGAGCGCTTGCGTTTCCGTCCTGGTGTGGGGCGCATCATTGTAACGGGAATCGCTGCACGCGGTTGCGTTCAATGCGCCGTAATGGGCTTCAGCATTCGCGATTTTTATGTCTATGTGCCCATCGACACCACGACGCAAAGGGATCAGAAAGAAAAACTTCAGGCATTTTCTCAATTCATGAGCTTCGGTTATCGCTACAACGTGACCGTTACCCGCTCAGATTTGATCGAATTTCAGGTCTGACTTTCGCTCTGCGAGCCCATGACAGCTGCTCCTGCGGGGTGCTCAGGTTTCCGCCGCAGTAGCCCGGGCATAAATTAAATGTGAAATGAGCGGCGGCGCGGCGCCGACGTGAAATGCGCGTGCGACCTCCTCGGCATCGCGGTCCGCGACCGGAACACGTCCATGCTGGCGCAGATGTTCCGCCCATGACTCGACCACGAAGATCTCGACGAACCGGTTTGGGGTCGCAGCATCGTTATAGAGACCCCACCGGTAAGCGCCGTCGCGCAGTCGCTGCGTACGCACCGCACACATCGCCGTGACAAAATTTTCCGTGCGCGCCGGCTCAACCGTGTATTCGACCGTGATCAAAACCGGGCCGGCATCCGGTTCCGGTTCCGTCGAAAACATCGGCTCCGGCCAATGTTCCGAAGGCGTGAGATCGATCGCCTCTTCGAAGCGCAAGCGGTAACGAAGAGCCGTAGCGATGCTCGCGGCTAGAGTAACCGCGGCTAAAATCAGAGTGGTCGAGAGCGAAACACGCTCGGCGACCAGACCCCAAAAGGTGCTGCCGATAGCCGAAGGGGGAATTATGGCGATGCTTGGGTTAGGACACGTCGGGATCGATGTTCACGATCTCGAGACAATGGTGGCTTTTTATCGTGATACGCTCGGACTGCGCATCACCAAGCAGAACCGGCGCGCCGGCATCGTTCTTCTCAGTGCTGATCCCGAACGAGCCGACCATGAGATCGCGCTGTTTTCGGGGCCGCCCAAACGATGCCGATTCGCGCGTGATCAACCAAATCTCACTCCGAGTGGAGAGCCTCGACGACCTGCGCGTTGTTTACCGAAGGCTGATCGATGCGCGCTTGAAGATTGACGCAGTGGTCAATCATGTAAGCGCGCTTGGCTGTTACTACTTCGATCCGGAAGGCAACCGTTCGGAAGTTTTCTGGGTCACGGGGCGAGCATGTTGGGTTCCAATCGCTCACCTGATCGATATCGAACAGCCAGATGAGACCGTGTTAGCCGAGATCGATGCGCTCTGGGAACGGCTGCGCCACGTCGGCATCGGTGAGCGCCTGGCAAACGAGCCCGCATCCCTGCAGTTGGATTAGCGTAGCGCACTGGGCGTTGGTGTACGAACCAAAATTGATCAGTTAGGCGCTACCAGCCCCAACCACGCGTCAAGCGCTGCGGCCGCCATTGGTGTGAGCGATGAGCAGCGACATATTCATCGCGCACAAACAGTTTGATCATTACCACGCCCGCGATAAAGCCGGCCACGTGCGCCCAGACCGCCACTCCGCCTACGTCATTGGAGGACAGCAGACCGCTCACGAGCTGGAGTAAAAACCAGTAACCGAGCATCATCCATGCGGGAAGCGCGATGAAGGTGAAGAAAATGAAGATCGGCAGCAGCACATAGACTCTCACTCGGGGATAAAGAATCAGGTAAGCCCCCATCACTCCACTGATCGCCCCTGACGCGCCAACCATCGGCAGCACCGAGCTTGGGCTGGTGATAATTTGACCCACCGCCGCCGCAAGCCCACTCAGCAGATAAAAGCCGAGAAAGCGCAGCCTTCCCATGGAATCTTCTATGTTATTGCCGAAGAGCCAGAGAAACCACATGTTTCCGATCAAATGCATCCATGAGCCGTGTAGGAACATGGAGGTCAACAGATGAGAATATTGCCGGCCGGGATCTGTGCTACAGACCAGGCCCTGGCCCATCGGAAACGGCGTGCCCGATGGCACGGCCGCCGTGATTTCGGCGGGAATCAGTCCGAGCTCGCAGACAGACTTCGCCAGCGGGAACTCCGCACCCGCGCCTTGGACAAAAAGCCAGACGAACACATTCAGACCGATGATCGACAG
>Ga0207691_10002070_pt1 | contig 19565 bp, 22 predicted proteins | sample KBSM13metaG_FD_184327 | JGI IMG/M metagenome (GOLD analysis project Ga0207691, IMG submission 184327) | Miscanthus rhizosphere microbial communities from Kellogg Biological Station, Michigan, USA - KBS M1-3 metaG (SPAdes) (version 2) | ecosystem: Host-associated > Plants > Roots > Rhizosphere >... | reverse complement strand
GCCCGCCCGCGTCCCGTTCGTGACCCAGCAGCTCGCCGGTGCCACCGGTCCGATCGTGGCGGTCACCGACTACATGAAGGCCGTGCCGGACCAGATCCGCCAGTTCCTGCCGAACGAGTTTGCCTCGCTCGGCGCGGACGGCTTCGGCTTCTCCGACACCCGCGCCGCGGCCCGCCGTTTCTTCAAGAACGACATCCACTCGATTGTGGTCCGTTCCCTTCAGATGCTGGCCCGCCGGGGCGAAGTGGATGCCCAGGCACCTGCCCAGGCCATCGAGAAGTACCGCCTGCACAACGTGAACGCCGGCACCACCGGCAACGCGGGCGGCGACTCCTAACCGCGCTTCAGCGCAAGAGCGAACGTACGACGGCGGCTCCCACCGAAAGGTGGGGGCCGCCGTCGGGCGTTAACCGCCCCACCCCCTCCTGCCTCCCTCCGGGGGGCGCTCTGGACTGCCGCGGGCCGCTGTGATGCAGGACAAGGGCAGTTGTAGCCTTCGCACAAATGGAGCTTGGGCGGCCCGCACCGTATGCTCAATGCATGGCAGAGCCGATCACCACTCCCGAAAAACGCAAGCCGAGCTCGAGGGCGATGACTCCGGAGAAAGCCGAAACCCTTAAGAAGCTCCGGGCCAGCGTGGGCCAGCTGTCGACGACGACGCTGCGCCAGTTGGAGAAGTCCCTGCCGTGGTACGGCCGGCTGAACTCGGATGAACGTTCCGCCCTGGGCATGGTGGCCCAGAACGGCATCGCGGCATTCGTCACCTGGTACGAACGGCCGAGTTCGCCGTCGTGGATCCTCTCCGACGTCTTCGGCACCGCGCCCACCGAACTGACCCGCTCCATCAGCCTGCAGAAGGCGCTCCAGCTGATCCGGATCGTCGTGGAAGTCGTCGAGGACCAGGTCCCGGTGATCGCCCCGGAAGCGGACCAGGGGGCCCTCCGGGAGGCCGTGCTGCGCTACTCGCGGGAGGTCGCGTTCGCGGCCGCCGACGTCTATGCCCGCGCCGCGGAATCCCGCGGCTCCTGGGATACCCGGCTGGAAGCCCTGATTGTCGATGCCATCCTCCGCGGCGAAAACACCGACGCGCTGCGGTCCAGGATCGCGGCCCTGGGCTGGAAAGCACAGGAGCGCTTCACCGTCATGGTCGGGAATTCCCCGTCCGAACCAAGCGCCAGCTACGTCAGCGAACTGCGGCGCACGGCGGGGCGCTTCGCCGAGGACGCCCTTGTGGGGATCCAGGGCGACCGCCTCATCCTGATCCTGGGCGGGGTCCACGACCGGGAGACCGCGTACCTGAAACTCAGCGAACTCTTTGCCCCCGGCCCGGTGGTCTACGGCCCGGAGGCCGGGTCCCTCCTCGAGGCCAGCGGCTCTGCCCAGTCGGCCTTTGCCGGCCTCACCGCGGCCCGCGCGTGGCCTTCCGCGCCGCGCCCGGTGGCGGCCGATGACCTGCTCCCGGAGCGGGTGATCTCCGGCGACGACGCCGCCCGCCGCTCGCTGGTCAAGAACATCTACCGCCCGCTTCTGGCCGCCTCCAACGGGCTGGTGGAGACCCTCGGCACGTACCTCGAACTGGGCCATTCACTCGAGGCCACGGCCCGGGAACTCTTCGTCCACGCCAACACGGTGCGCTACCGGCTCAAGCGCGTCTGCGACGTCACGGGCTGGGATCCGCTGCTGCCGCGGGAGGCGTTCGTGCTCCAGACCGCCCTCGTCGTGGGCCGGCTTTCTGCCCCGCCGAAGGCCCCCACGGAGCGGCAACCTCCCCGCAACGGCTCCTGAACCGTTGTAGACTTCCTACAAACTGACCCAGTGAGCTTGGTGCATGAAAACACGAATGTTCACGCGGTAATTTGGAAAGCTGGTTACGTGCTTGCAATCGTTTGCCCTGGACAGGGCTCCCAGACCCCTGGTTTTCTGGCCCCTTGGCTGGAACTGCCACCCGTCGCAGGCCTCCTGGCCTCCCTCAGCGAGATAGCAGGCATCGACCTCACCGCCCACGGCACCACCTCCGATGAGGAGACCATCAAGGACACCGCAGTCGCGCAACCCCTGATCGTCGCTGCGGGCCTGGTGACGGCAAAGTCGCTGTTCGACGTCGAACTCGGCACGCTTCCCGTCATCCTTGCCGGCCACTCCGTCGGCGAAATCACCGCCGCGTCCCTCGCCGGTGTCCTGTCGGAATCCGAAGCCATGACGTTTGTCCGCGAACGCGCCAACAGCATGGCAGCCGCTGCTGCCGCCACCCCGACCGGCATGAGTGCCGTCGTGGGCGGCGACCCCGCGGAGGTCCTGGCAGCCATTGCTGCCGCCGGGGCCACGGCCGCCAACGTCAACGGGGCCGGCCAGACCGTCGCCGCTGGCACCCTGGAGCAGCTCAAGGCCCTGGCGGAGAACCCGCCGGCCAAGGCCCGGGTTATCCCGCTGAAGGTCGCGGGCGCGTTCCACACCTCGCACATGGCCCCCGCGGGCGCGGCCCTGCAGGCCCTGCGTCCGTCGCTGCACCCGAAGGACCCGCAGGTGCCGTTGCTGTCCAACTTCGACGGCGCGGAAGTCACCGACGGCGCCGCCGCCGTCGACAGCCTGATCGCCCAGGTCTCCCGTCCGGTCCGCTGGGACCAGTGCATGGAGACGATGGTGCAGCGCGGGGTGACCGGCGTGATCGAGCTGGCTCCCGCCGGAACACTGGCGGGCCTGGCCAAGCGCGGCATGCCCGGCGTCAAGACAGTCACCGTCAAGACCCCGGACGATCTTTCCGCGGCCCTGGCCCTATTTGCAGAACTGGAGGGAGGGGCATGAGCGTTCCCACTCTGAAGCAGGCACCGGTGCAGGCAAACACCCGCATCATGGGTGTCGGCGCCTACCGGCCCAGCGTGATCGTGACCAACGAGGACGTGTGCCAGTGGATCGACTCCTCGGATGAGTGGATCCGCCAGCGCACGGGCATCATCACCCGGCACCGCGCACCCGCCGATGTCAGCGTGATTGACATGGCCGAGGGCGCCGCACGTGAAGCACTGCAAAAGGCCGGCATCGAGGCCTCCCAGCTCGGCGCCGTGATCGTCTCCACGGTCACCCACCCGTACGCGACCCCGTCCGCCGCAGCGAGCCTCGCCGACCGCCTCGGCGCGACGCCGGCCCCGGCCTTCGACATCTCCGCGGCCTGCGCCGGCTACTGCTACGGCATCGCCCAGGGCGACGCCCTGGTGCGCTCCGGCGCGGCCTCCTACGTCCTGGTGGTCGGTGCCGAGAAGCTCTCCGACGTCATCGACAACACGGAACGGACCATCTCCTTCCTGCTTGGCGACGGCGCGGGCGCCGTCGTGATCGGCCCCTCCGACACGCCCGGCATCGGCCCCTCGGTGTGGGGTTCGGACGGCAGCAAGTGGGATGCCATCGGCATGACCCACTCCATGCTCGACATCCGCGAGCTCGCGCTGACCGGCAAGCACGGCGCCGCCGTCAGCGATGAGGAAGCGGCCGTGACCGACGCATCCCTGTGGCCGACCCTGCGCCAGGACGGCCAGACTGTCTTCCGCTGGGCCGTGTGGGAGATGGCCAAGGTGGCCCAGCAGGCCCTGGACGCCGCCGGCATCCGGTCCGAGGACCTCGCCGCGTTCATCCCGCACCAGGCCAACATGCGCATCATCGACGAGATGGCCAAGAAGCTGCACCTGCCCGCGACCGTCAAGATCGCCCGCGACATCGCCGACGCCGGAAATACGTCGGCGGCGTCCATCCCCCTGGCCACCCACCGCCTGCTTGAGGAAAACCCCGAGCTCAGCGGCGGGCTGGCGCTGCAGATCGGCTTCGGAGCCGGTCTGGTCTTCGGCGCCCAGGTGGTCGTGCTTCCTTAGGCAGCCACCGCTTTTTCGAACTAAATACGTTCCACCCGTTTCACCCTTGCACCGCATGTCCTTCAATTTCAGGGCCCGCCCCGCATGCTGTGCTCGCAAGCATTCCCGCACCAAGCCGAACCCTCGGTTTGAATCATTTCCGCCCTTAGGCTGCCGGCATTCCACCGGCAGCCGAGGGCAACAACCAGAAAAGGAGCCATCAATGGCTAGCAACGAAGAAATCCTGGCCGGCCTGGCTGAAATCGTCAACGAAGAGACCGGCCTGGCCACGGAGGCTGTCGAAATGGACAAGTCCTTCACCGAGGACCTGGACATCGACTCCATCTCGATGATGACGATCGTGGTCAACGCCGAAGAGAAGTTCGGCGTCCGCATCCCGGACGAAGAGGTCAAGAACCTCAAGACCGTCGGCGACGCCGTCAGCTTCATCTCCAACGCCCAGGCCTAGTCTGGCTTCCGCCAGTATCGGCGGACCCCGGTGCCCGGTCCGGGCGCTGCAACAGTGCCCGGACCGGACCACCAGCAACTGAATGACCCGAAAGTTTTCCCCTCGCAGGCCCCGGCCATCCCGTTCGCGGTTCCGGATACGGCAGGCGCACCGACAGAGAGTGATCCCATGGCACGCAAAGTAGTCATTACCGGTCTGGGTGCCACCACACCCATCGGCGGCGATGTCCCCACGATGTGGAAGAACGCGCTCAAGGGCGTCTCCGGCGCGCACACGCTTGAGGACGACTGGGTGGCCAAGTACGAGCTGCCTGTCCACTTCGCCGCACGCGCCTCCACCCCTGCCCTGGACGTCCTGACCCGGGTCGAGGCCAAGCGCATGGACCCGTCCACCCAGTTCGCCGTGGTCGCATCCCGCGAGGCGTGGGCCGACTCCGGCATCACCGAAATCGACCACGACCGTCTGGCGGTGGCCTTCGCGACCGGCATCGGCGGCGTCTGGACCCTCCTGGATGCCTGGGACACCCTGCGCGAAAAGGGTCCCCGCCGCGTCCTGCCCATGACCGTACCCATGCTGATGCCCAACGGCCCGGCCGCCGCGGTAAGCCTGGACCTGGGTGCCCGCGCCGGCGCCCACACCCCCGTTTCCGCCTGCGCGTCCGGCACCGAGGCCGTGCACGTGGGCCTGGACCTGATCCGGGCCGGCAAGGCCGACGTCGTCGTGTGCGGCGGCGCCGAAGCCGCCATTCACCCGATGCCGATCGCCGCCTTTGCCTCCATGCAGGCCCTCTCACGCCGCAACGACGATCCCGAGCACGCCTCACGCCCCTACGACCGTGACCGCGACGGCTTCGTCATGGGCGAGGGCGCCGGTGCCCTGGTGCTCGAGGCCGAGGAACACGCACTGGCCCGCGGCGCCCGGATCTACGCCGAACTGGCGGGCACCTCGGTCACCGCCGACGCCTACCACATCACCGCCCCGGACCCCCAGGGCCTGGGCGCCACCCGCGCGCTGAAGGCTGCGATGTTCGATGGCCGCATCCAACCTGAAGACATCGTGCACGTCAACGCGCACGCCACCTCCACTCCGGTCGGAGACAAGCCCGAGTACGCGGCCCTCAAGGCCGCCCTGGGCAAGCACGTGGACTCGGTAGCGGTCTCCGCCACCAAGTCCCAGATGGGGCACCTGCTCGGCGCCTCCGGTGCCGTAGAGGCCGTGCTGACCGTCATGGCCATCTATGACCGCAAGGCGCCGGTGACTATCAACCTCGAGAACCAGGATCCCGAAATCCCGCTCGACGTCGTCACGACCGCCCGCGACCTGCCGGCCGGCAGCATCGCCGCACTGAGCAACTCGTTCGGCTTCGGCGGCCACAACGCCGTGATCGCGGTACGCAGCGTGTAGCTGCACGACCAGCAGCACGCCCGCAGCACGCCGGGACGGCAGATGGCGGCAATGTTCTTCGTGAACATTGCCGCCATCTGCTTTTTTGGCGCCTAGCTATGGAATTGCTGCGGTGGTGCGCCCGGTGAGGCTCTAGCCGACCTGGTGGAGCCAGCGGACGGGGGCGCCTTCGGCGGCGTGCCGGAACGGCTCGAGTTCCTCGTCCCAGGCCTCGCCCAGGGCGAGGGAGAGCTCGTGGTAGACGGCCGAGGGGTCGCCGGCGCCGGATTCGTAGGCGTAACGGATGCGGTCCTCGGACACCATGATGTTGCCGTGGACGTCAGTGGTGGCGTGGAAGATCCCGAGCTCCGGGGTGTGCGACCAGCGGCCGCCGTCCACCCCCTGGCTCGGCTCCTCAGTGACTTCATAGCGCAGGTGCGCCCAGCCTCGCAGAGCGGACGCCAATTGAGCCCCCGTGCCCGGCGTTCCGGTCCACGACAGCTCGGCCCGGAACATTCCGGGCGCGGCAGGCTGAGCGGTCCACTCCAAGTCCGTCCGCTTGTCCACGACAGACCCTATGGCCCACTCGACGTGGGGGCACAAGGCAGTCGGGGCCGAGTGAACGAACAACACACCTCGGGTCAGTGCAACAGACATTCCATCCTCCATAGCTGTAGGTACGTCTTCCCCAACGACCTGTGCCTGGATGTCTGTCTGTTGCGCGGATCCGAATTTATGCCGGCGGTCCCTGCCAGACTACTAATATACAACCGGGTTCAAAGCTGGGACGTGGTGCATTCCAGCTTCAAGTTCAACTTGAAACTTCCCGGGCGTGAGTTTTATTCTGCCCTACCCCTCCTAATTACGCCAGTGCGATTCGGCGCGTCTTTTCCGGCGCGCCGTGCACGGTTCGGCAGTCCTGCAGGTGGACCCTGGTCCGCTTGGCGCCGGGCAGGTCTGCGGGCGGAATTCCGGGCAGGAATCCGGGCCGAATTGTGCGCCTTTCCGGCCGGCCGGACCCCTCGGCCGGCGATCCTCAGGCCCGGGGGTGCGCCTGCTGGTAGCTCTGCCGGAGCCTCTCGACGGACACGTGGGTATAGATCTGGGTGGTGGCAAGGCTGCTGTGCCCGAGGATTTCCTGCACGGCGCGCAGATCGGCCCCGCCGTCGAGCAGGTGGGTCGCTGCGGAGTGCCGCAGGGCGTGCGGCCCGGTGGCGGCGGTGTCTCCCAGCCGTTCCAGCATCTCCTTGACCACGCTGCGGATCTGGCGCTGGTCCACCCTTCCGCCGCGCGCGCCCAGGAAGAGCGCCGGGCCGCTGGTCCCGGTAGCGAGGGCCGGCCGGCCGCGGCGGAGCCAGTCGTCGACGGCGAGTGCCGCCGGCAGCCCGTAGGGCACCGTGCGTTCCTTGTTGCCCTTGCCGAGCACCCGGAGGGTTCTGCGGTCCGGGTCGAGGTCGTCAACGTCCATGCCGGCCAGCTCGCCAACCCGGACACCGGTGGCGTAGAGCAGCTCCACCATGGCACGGTTGCGCAAGGCCAGCGGTTCCCCTTCGGCCGAGGCGGATTCGGCGTCGTCCACGAGCCGCCGGACCTGTTGCTGGTGCAAGACGCCGGGGAGGGATTTCTCCCGCTTTGGCGCCTTGAGCCGCAGGGCGGGGTCGGCTTCGATCAGCTCCTCACGGACAGCCCAGGCGGTGAAGGCCCTGGCGGTGGCGGCGCGGCGGGCCAGGGTGGCGCGGGACTTCCCGGACTCGCTCTGGGCACCAAGCCAGCGCCGCAGGGTCCCGAGCTCCAGCCCGGCAAGGTCGTGGACGCCCTCGGTTGCGGCGTGCGCGAGCAGGCTTTCGACATCGGAGAGATAGGCCCGCACGGTATGGGCGGACCTGCCCCGCTCCGCTTCCAGGTAGCGGCCGAAGCGGGCGGCGGCGAGCCGGATATCGCCGTCGGGCGCGGCGGGCGGGGCAGCGGGGGGATCCTGTGTAGACACCCTCTTACTTTGGCAGTATTCCCCCGGCATTCAAGGAGCCGGTCGGCGAGCCGCTTCTTCCCGGTGAAGCAAGCCATCTCAGTCCGCCTTCCCGGAGCGTTTCCAGCCGCCGTGCCGGGATTCGGCCAGCCCCAGCAGCCCGAGCCGGCCAAGACCCGCGCGGACCGAGTCCGGGCTCAGCCCGGCCACCGCGGCCAGCTTCTCGACCGAGGTGGTGGTCCGCAGCGGCAGGGCATCGAGCAGGATCAGGTCCTCCAGGGTCAGGCCATCGTGGGCCTCAGACCGGCCTGCCTTGTCCGGGGGCATCGCCTCGCCGCTCGGGGAGGCGAGCTCGGCGATCTCCCCGGCATCCGTGACGCATACCGCGCCGCCTTCACGGAGAAGCCGGTGGCAGCCGGCGGAGTTGGCGCTGTGGATGGAACCGGGCACGGCGCCCACGGCCCTGCCCAGGCTTTCGGCATGGTGAGCCGTGTTGAGGGCGCCGGAGCGCCACCGGGCCTCGACCACGACCGTGACGGAAGCCAACGCCGCAATGAGCCGGTTCCGCTGCAGGAACCGGTAGCGGGTGGGAGCGGACCCGGGCGGAACCTCGGCCAGGACCGCGCCGCGGTTCGCCACGGCACGCAGCAGGTCCTCATTGCCGGCGGGGTAGAAGCGGTCCACTCCCCCGGCCATGACGGCAATGGTGGGCACACCGCCCGCGCTTCCGGCCAGGGCCGCTCTGTGGGCGTGGGCATCAATCCCGTAGGCCCCGCCGGAGACGATCGTGAAGCCGCGCTGGGCCAGCGAGTAAGCGAGGTCTCCCGTCACCGACGCTCCGTAGCTGGTGCTGTCCCGGGAACCCACGAGGGCTATGGTCCGGGCCGCCGGGGGCAGCTCCTGTTCCACGCCGCGCCACCACAGGCACAGGGGCTCCTGCAGTCCGAGGTCCGCCAACTGCCGCGGCCACAAGTCATCCGTGGGAATGATGAGGCGTCCGCCGAGCCGGTGCATGGTGGCCAGGTCGCGCTCCGGGGCGAGGTCGGGCACGCGCGGGGCCCAACGCTTCAGCGCCTCGCTGAGCCCGGACCAGCCGCTGCCGGACCCGCTGTCCGCCAGGATTCCGGTGATCTCCTGTTCGAGCCCGGGACCGGCGGCCAGCACGCCGCTGGCAATCCGCAGGGCGTCCTGCGCCCCCACGGCCTGGACCAGCGCCAGGGCCGCCGCGTCCTGCGGCTCGAACAGGCGGGCCAGGGCGGCGCGGGCTGTTCGTTCGTCATCAATCATGGTGGTTCCTTTCGCACGGCTGGGGTGGGCTTCGTGCCGGCAGGCTCAGGGTGAGACCGCGGCGGCCTGCCGGAGGCCCAGCGCCTGCCCGACGTCGTCTGCGTCGGGGACGTCGTGCCGGGACAGGTCCGCAAGGGTCCATGCGAGGCGCAGCACGCGGTCGTAGCCGCGGGCGGTCAGCACTCCGCGCTCCAGTGCGTAGTCCAGGATGCGGGTGGTGGGGGCATCGAGCCGAAAGGACCCGCGCAGCAGCCGCCCAGGCACCTGCGCGTTGGTTTCCATCCCGAATGGCAGCAGCCGGTCCAGCTGGCGGGCCCGGGCCGCCCGGACCCTTTCCGCGATGCTGGCCGTTCCTTCCTCGGCCGCAGGTTGGCCGAAGCCGGCGAGCGAGACCCGCTCGACTTCGAGCTGGATGTCGACCCTGTCCAGCAGCGGCCCTGACATCCGGGCCTGGTACCGGCGGCGCATGATGGACGTGCAGATGCAGTCCACTCCTTTGCCCGTTGCCTTGCCGCAGGGACAGGGGTTGGCTGCAAGGACCAGCTGGAACCGGGCGGGATAGGCCGCGGACCCGGCCGAGCGGTGGATGACCAGCTCTCCGCTTTCCAGCGGCTGCCGCAGGGCGTCCAGAACGCCGCGGTCGTACTCCGGGGCCTCGTCCAGGAAGAGCACCCCGCGGTGGGCACGGGACGCCGCCCCGGGCCGCGGCAGCCCGGACCCGCCACCGATGATGGCCACCGCCGTCGCGGTGTGGTGCGGGTTCTCGTAGGGCGGGCGGCGCAGCAGCTGCACGGAGCCCGACGGCAGCGAACACAGCGAGTGGATTGCGGTCACCTCCATGGCCTCGGTGTCGCCCAGGTCCGGCAGCAGCCCGGGCAGCCGCTCGGCGAGCATGGTCTTCCCGGCACCCGGCGGTCCGGTCAGCAGCAGGTGGTGGGCACCGGCAGCGGCTACTTCCAATGCACGCCGCGCCGCCGCCTGGCCGGAGACATCGCACATGTCCGGCGCCAGGGCGGGACCGGTGCCGGGTTCGGGGTGGCCGGAGTCCTCGGTATCGGGTTCGAAGTCGAGGACGAGGTCCTGCGGGTCCGCGCCGCAGTCAAACGCGAGCCGGGCCAGTGTGGCATAGCCCCGGACCTGCGCGCCGGGGACCAACTCGGCCTCCGCCACGTTGGCCCTGGCCACGACGACCTCCGGGTAGCCGGCCCGGACCGCGGCCATCACGGCCGGAAGGATGCCGCGCACGGGCCGCAGCCGGCCGTCCAAGCCGAGCTCGGCGATGAAGACCGTGCGGCCCGTGGGCCGGATGTCGTTCGCCGCCAGCAGCACGGCCATGGCGATGGCGAGGTCGAATCCCGAACCGCGTTTGGGCAGCGATGCCGGAATGAGGTTGGCCGTGATCTTCCGGCGGCTCAGCGGGATCCCCGAATTCTGCGCCGCCGAGCGGATCCGTTCCTTGGCCTCGTTTAGTGAGGCGTCCGGCAGGCCCAGGATCACGAACGCCGGCAGGGTCTGGCCGATGTCGGCTTCGACCTCCACGATGTAGCCGTTGAGGCCCACGAGGGCGACGGAATACGTCCGGCCCAGGGCCATCTATCCCACCCCCTTGAGGTGCTCGACGGCGGGCTCGCCAATGCCGTCGTCGACCACCGCGATCACGTCCACGCGGCACAGCGGCATCCACAGCCCCTGGGCACGGCACCACGCCGCTGCCAGCCGGTGGAGCCTTGCCAGCTTGTCCGCGCCGACAGCCTCGAAGGGATGCCCGAAGGCCAGGGATTTCCGGGTTTTCACCTCGGCGATGACCAGCGCGTCGCCGTCGAGCGCGACAATGTCGATCTCACCCTCCGGGCAGCGCCAGTTCCGCTCCACGATCCGCATGCCGTGGGCCTGCAGGTAGTCGGCCGCTAGGTCCTCCCCGCGCCGGCCCAGCACATCCTTAGCTCTCATGCCTCCAGCGTGAAGCGCCGCCACGGACGGATACAGGGAGCACTTTGGCTATGTGGAAAACGTCCCCGGGCTGCAAGAGCACATGCGTGATGAGAAGAGTATCCGCAGCCCGTTCAGCACTGCTGATCGCATAATCAAGGCAGAACGAAAGAACTGCAGGAGGAACAAGGAATGAAGGTACTTTTCCTCGATATTGACGGTGTCGTCAACCGCGTTGGTACGAGACAGAGCTTTCGCGGCTTCATGGGCATCGATCCTTTCCTGGCGTCCAAGGTCTGCAAGATCATCTTCGACACGGACGCAGCCGTTGTTCTAACGTCCACATGGCGGCATATCCCCGGCGGCCGTGAAGAAGTCGACCGACACGTTTACAAGACCTTTGACGTTACTCCGACAGCGGACACAGGTTTTCGTGGCGAGGAAGTGAAGATGTGGCTGGACCGGCATCCGGAAGTGACGCGGTATGCCATTGTCGACGACGATACTGACTTCTATGCCGATCAGCCCTTTTTCAAAACGAGCTGGCAAACGGGAATCTCCGACGAGGTTGCGCAGCAGGTAACCGAATTTCTCAACAGTGGAGATAACCCCTGAGTGCACATCTACCAACGTTGGGAAACTTCGCCGAAGCGCGTGCCGACGGCCCGGGATCCAGGCGGATCCCGGGCGGCCACTTCCGGCGATCAAATCCGTGGCGGCATTGACAGGACGTGTTGATGCGATTGTCAGGCAACGAAACGTAGCCAATGCCCGCACGGCCCACCTAGGCTTTTCCCAACCCCCTCGAATTCCGCGGGGCGTCCGTAGTCTCTCCTGAGGATCGGCCGAAGGATCGGCGTATGGAATATCGAGCGGCCCAGCCGCTGGGAACGCAGCAGCTTACGGAACCGGGTCCGCCCGGCGGGCAGGCAGGCCCCAGCTGGCCCCCACCACCACCGCCTGAGCCCGAGACCTGGCCCCCACCACCGCGGCTTGCGCCAGCAAGGCCTGAGCCCGCACCAGCAAGGCCCGAGCCCGGGAGCTGGCCCCCGCCAGTGCGGTCAGAGCCCGGCCCCGCGCCAGAGCCTGAGCCGGCAGTTCCGGCGGGAAAACGCAAGCACCGGGTCCGGCGTCTGCTCGCCAGGATCTTCAAGTTCGCCCTCGCCATGGTGGTCATCACGGAGCTGGCCGCCGTCTCCTTCATCTGGTTCGCTCCCCCGCGCACTGCCTACATGCTGCAGACCGGCGGCCCGATCGCCTACCAGTACGTGTCCCTGAACCACATCAGCCGCTATGTCATCGCCGCGGCCGTCGCCCACGAGGACCAACAGCTGGGAACGCGTGTTGGCGCGTTCTCCGTTGATGATTTCCGGGACAGGGCCGTCGCCTACCTGCAGGGCAGGGATGACCCGAGCGGTTCCACGGTCCCGCAGCAGCTGGTCAAGAACATCTTCCTGTGGCCTGATGCGAATGCACTGAGGAAGGGCCTGGAGGCCGGGCTTGCGACCGAGTTCAGCCTCACCCTGACCCCGCAACGGATCATGGAGCTGTATCTGAACTACGCGCAGTTCGGCCCTAAGCTGTACGGCATCTGCGCGGCGAGCTGGTACTACTTCGACGAACCCCCATGGAACATGTCCGAGTATCAGGCTGCGCAATTGATGGGGGTCCTGCCACTGCCCACACTCGTCACCCGGGCGGCGGGAGGCGGCATCTATCTCGGCCCGGGGGTCCACCCCAAAGTGTGGGACTACGTCAACGGTGCGGCCAACGTGTGGGTCCCCAAGCAGATCGAGGGGCTCGGCGGATGGAAGGCGGCCGTCGCAACCATCGGAATCGGCGACACAGCGTCCGACCACGCCGCCGAGCGGGGATCCGCGAACCCGGATGGCTGCGGTTCGTATCCGGAGAGTGTGCTGGACCTGTTGCGGCAGCAGGGCGTTGCCCTGGACCGCAACGGGAAACCTGCGCCACTCAGGGGCTAGGGAACCCGAAAACTAGGAAGCCAGGGTCAGTTGCCCAGGTCCTCGACCTTGGGCAGGGCGAGTTCCTCGCTGCGGGGCAGTTCCTCGACGTTGACGTCCTTGAACGTGATGACGCGGACGCTCTTGACGAACCGGGCGGAGCGGTAGACATCCCACACCCAGGCGTCCTGCAGGGTCAGGTCGAAGTAGACCTCGCCGTCGGCGCTGCGGGCCTGCAGGTCAACGTGGTTGGCAAGGTAGAAACGCCGTTCGGTCTCGACCACATAGCTGAACAGCCCGACGACGTCGCGGTATTCGCGGTAGAGCTGTAGCTCCATGTCGGTCTCATAGTTTTCAAGGTCCTCGGCACTCATGGTTCCATCTTGCACCATCCGGCGCCGGCCGCGCGCCACCGGCCGTCGCGCCCGAGCGGCCAGAACAGCTAGAGCAGCTGCCAGCTGACCCGGTGGTACGGCGTGGGACCGGAGGTCCGCAGCGCATCCTTGTGCGCTGCGGTGCCGTAGCCCTTGTTCACGTCCCAGCCGTAGGCCGGGTATTGGGTGTGCAGCTCGCACATCATCGCATCGCGCTCGACCTTCGCGATGATGCTGGCCGCGGCGACGCTGAGGCACTGCATGTCGGCTTTGACCAGTGTGTGCACCGGGGCATCGCAACCGGGTTCGGCGGGGGCATCGTCAAACAAGGACGGCTGCAGATCCGGCGAGAGCCAGTTGTGGCTTCCGTCCAGCAGGACAACCTCGGGCCTGATTCCGGCGGCGAGCACGGCAAACCAGGCCCGGTTCCCGGCAAGACGGAGCGCCGCGATGATCCCGAGTTCGTCGATCTCGTTCGCGGACGCATGCCCGACGGCGGAGGCGACGCTCCAGTCCCGGACCAGCGGCACCAGCCGCTCCCGGTCCGCGACCTTGAGCAGCTTGCTGTCCCGGACATCGGCCAGGAGCTTCTGTTGCTGCAGGTCCACGACGGCGATTCCCACGCTGACGGGACCGGCCAGGGCGCCGCGGCCGACCTCGTCGATGCCCGCGAGGAGCCGTGCGCCGGAGCTGCGGAAGCGGCGTTCGTAGTCGAGGGTGGGGGCTGCTGACATGACGGGCGGCTTACTTTCCGGACGGGGCGGGGACGCTGCGGAAGACGTCCGGGTAGTTGTCCAGGGCCGACATCCGATTCAGCGGCCAAGCGATGACGGCGGCCTTGCCTTCAATGTCGGATTCGTTGACGAAGCCGCCGTTGGTGTCCATATGGGCGCGGGAATCCGCGGAGTGGTTGCGGTTGTCGCCCATGACCCAGACCTTGCCCGCGGGCACGACGACGTCAAAGTCGCGGACCTGGGGAATCTCTGCGGAATTGATGTATTTCTCGTCCAGCGGCGCGCCATTGACGGTGAGCTGTCCGCCGGCGTCGCAGCAGACCACGTGGTCACCCGGGAGCCCGATGACGCGCTTGACCAGATGCTGTTCCGAGTTGTCCGGCAGCAAACCGACGAACGTCAGCCCGTCCTGCACCCAGGTGAAGGGGCCCTTGGCCTTTGGAGCCGCGGGGGCGAGCCAGCCCTGGCTGTCCCGGAACACCACCACGTCCCCGCGCTGGAGCGCCATGGGCTCGGGCACGAGCAGGTTCACGAAGATGCGGTCGTTCACATCGAGGGTGTTGACCATGGATTCGGACGGGATGTAGAAGGCCCGGAACAGGAAGGTCTTGATCAGGAAGGACAGCACGATCGCCACGACGACCACCGTGGCAACCTCCTTCAGCCACAGGAAGAGCGGGCTGCGCCCTTCACGGGCCTTGGCCTTCCTGGCCCGGCGGGATGTCGGATCGGCGTGGGCGGGACCGTCGGCCCGCTCCCTCCCAGTCGACTCAGGCGCGGTCGGCCCAGCCGCGGTCGGGGCAGTCTCCGACCGGGCAGTCTCGATACGGGCAGCCTGGATACGATCAGCGCGCTGCGCACCGGCGCTGTCGTCCTGCGACGCAGGAGCCGACGCCGGAGCAGGAGCCGGCGCACCAGCCGGTGGATCCGCCGGCTCGTCCGCGGGAATCGCCGAGGCGGTAACCCGGGGTCGGTCCTGGCCCTGCGGATCAGGAGTGCGCGGTTCGGTCTCGGGCATCTACTGTCCGTTCGTCGTCGTCGTTGTCGCAGCCGGTTCGGGCCGCGCTACTGCTGCAAATCTATCAAGCGGCCAGATGATCTGTACCGGCCTGCCAATGACGCGTTCCAGCGGCACCATGCCCCCGCCAGGGGCGCCCAGGAGGCTCCGGGAGTCGGCGGACATCGAGCGGTGGTCCCCCATGAGCCAGAGCCGCCCGGCAGGCACCTGGACGGCGAACTTCACATCGCTCGGGGTGTCCCCCGGATACACATACGGTTCCGCAACTTGCTGGCCGTTGACTGTGAGCCGGCCGCCGGCGTCGCAGCAGACCACACGGTCGCCGGGCAGTCCGATGACGCGCTTGACATACGTGGTGTCGCTGCCCGCCAGGCCAAGCCAGCGTCCGGCTTCGGCGAGGGCATCGACCACGGGGCCGTTGCCACTGTTGAGCGGGGCAAAGGAACCGCGGCCGTCAAAGACGACGACGTCGCCCCGGCCCAAGGGCTTAGCTTGGAAGCCGGTCCGCGCCACCACGATCCGGTCCCCCGTGTGCAGGAGCGGCTCCATGGAGGCGGACGGGATGAAGAAGATGTCCACCCACAGGGAGCGGACCACGGCGCTGATGGCCACGGCGAGCACCAGGGCCAGCAACGCAAAACGCCAGCCCGGTTTCCTGGGCTGGCGTTTTGGCTGTTCCATGTTCCGTATCCCCTGGCGCTGTCGTGAACTAATGTGCGCTGTTGCGGATAGCTCCGGCGCCGCACTAGCTGACGCACCGGATACGGTCCGTGGATCCGCGGTGGAAGCCTGTCGTGGAAGACGAAAAAGCTTACTTGGCGGTCTGGAAGTCGCGCTTTTCCTTGATCTTCGCGGCCTTACCACGCAGGTTGCGCATGTAGTAAAGCTTGGCGCGGCGCACGTCACCCTTGGAGACGAGCTCGACCTTGTCGATGATCGGGGAGTGCACCGGGAAGGTACGCTCTACGCCGACACCGAAGGAGACCTTGCGGACGGTGAAGGTTTCGCGGACGCCATCGCCCTGGCGGCCAAGGACGAAGCCCTGGAAGACCTGGACGCGGGAGTTCTTGCCTTCGATGATGTTCACGTGAACCTTGATGGTGTCACCCGCGCGGAACTCGGGAACATCGGTGCGCAGCGAGGCTGCATCTACGGAATCGAGGATATGCATTGATCCACTCCTGGTGAACGCCACAGGTCACTCACGTTGGGTTACGGCGGTCAGGGCCGGTGGCATGCGCCGCCCGGAAACTTCCGCCGAAAGTTTGTCAATCCGGCCCTGTCAGGAGTAGACGGGGCCGGGGTGCCGGACTGTTGGTAGCGCTCCCCCTGTGGCAGGTTCGCAACCCAGCAGGCACAAGGACTAATTTTGCCACATTTTGTGCGGGTTAGCCCAATCCCGGCGGTTAGGCGTCGGGACGGCGCAGCAGGCGGCCGTCGACGACGTCGTACCCCAGGTCGGAGAAGGCCGTGCGGTCCGCGCGCGGCAGCTTGCCGGCGTCGAACTCCACGAGGAGGTCGGGACGGCGTTCGGCGGTGCGCCGGTACTGCTCATGCCGGCGCCACTGGGCGATCTTGCCGTGGTTGCCGCTCAGCAGCACGGCCGGGACGTCCCGGTCCCGCCAGCTGGAGGGCTTGGTGTAGACGGGGTATTCGAGCAGCCCGTCCGAGTGGGATTCCTCCACGAGGGACTCGGGGTTGCCGACGACGCCGGGCAGCAGCCGGCCGATGGCCTCGACCATGGCCAGCACGGCGACCTCGCCGCCGTTGAGGACGTAGTCCCCCAGGCTCATCGGGCGCACCGTGAAGTGCTCCGCGGCCCATTCCAGGACCCGTTCATCGATGCCCTCGTAGCGCCCGCAGGCGAACACCAGCTGGTCTTCCTCCGCCAGTTCGTGCGCGGTGGCCTGGGTGAAGCGCTCCCCCGCCGGCGACGGGACGATCAGGACAGGCTTGGCGGCACCGTCCGGGCCGGCAGACTCTGCGGTGCCGCCGTCGCCAGGGGCGCCGGCGTCCCCTGCGCCACCGGACCGCCCGGCGGCCACGGCGGTGAGGGCCTGCGCCCAGGGTTCGGGCTTCATGACCATGCCGGCGCCGCCGCCGTAAGGGGTGTCATCGACCGTGCGGTGCCGGTCGGTGGTGAAGTCCCGCAGGTCATGGACCTTGAGGTCCAGCAGGCCGTCCTGGCGGGCCTTGCCGATCAGCGACAGCTCCAGCGGGGCCAGGTACTCCGGAAAGATGCTGACGACGTCGATTCTCATCTACGCGTTGCCCTGCTCTTCGGAGTTCCGGGCCGCGGCACCTTGGGCTTTGGGATCCTGGGCTGCGGGGTTTTGGGCCTCGGGGTTTTGGGCCTCGGGGTTTTGGGCCTCGGGGTTTTGGGCCTCGGGCGCCTCGTCCGTGTTGACTTCGAACAGTCCGGGCGGCGGGGTGACGAGGACGTATTTTTCAGCCACGTTGACCTCGGGCACAATCTGCTCGACGAAGGGGATCAGGACTTCCTTGCCGTCGTCCGTGGTGACCACCAGCAGGTCCTGGACGGGCAGCGTGTGCAGCGCCGAGACCTTGCCGACCACATTGTCGCCCACGCGGACCTCCAGGCCCACGAGCTCATGCTCGTACCAGCCCTCGTCGTCGTCCTCGGCGCCGATGTCTTCGGTTTCGATGAACAGCTTGGCGCCGCGCAGGCCCTCAGCCTCGTTGCGGGTCTCGATCTCGTCAAAGGCCAGCAACAGGATGTCCTTGTTCCAGCGGGCGCTGAACACCGTCAGCGGCCCGGCCGAGCCGGGTTCCACGATGAACTGGGTGCCGGGGACAAAACGGTCGCCGGGCGCGTCGGTGAGCACCTGGACAGTCACTTCGCCGCGGATGCCGTGGGGCTTGCCGATTCGTGCCACCTGGAGCTGCATCTGTTCCTCTGTTCGGGGTTGGTGATTCTGTATTCTCTGGTGCGGAATAACGGGAAAACAGTCCGGCCCCTCCACCATTATCTGGTGAAGGGGCCGGACTCAAGACAAGTAGTGCTGAAAGCGTTACCGGCGGCGGTCGGTGTCGACGACGTCGACCCTGACCGGCTCGCCGTCCGCCAGCGCCGCAACCACAGTGCGCAATGCGCGTGCGGTCCGGCCCTGCCGGCCGATCACCCGTCCGAGGTCGTCCTGATGAACGCGCACCTCGAGGGTTTCCCCGCGGCGGTTGTTCTTCGCACTGACCTTGACGTCCTCGGGGCTGTCAACAATCCCGCGGACCAGGTGTTCGAGCGCTTCTGCCAGCAATTTACTCAGCCTCGGTGGTCTCTGCTTCGGCGGCGTCGGCGGGAGCCTCGGCAGCTTCGTCCTTCTTGGCCTTCTTGGTGATGGCTTCCGGGATGATCACGGAACCCTTTTCCGGGGTAACGAAGGCAGCCTTGGGAGCCTTGGTCTTCAAGGTTCCCTCCTGGCCCGGGAGACCCTTGAACTTCTGCCAGTCACCGGTGATCTTCAGGATCGCGGCAACCTGCTCGGACGGCTGTGCGCCGACGCCGAGCCAGTACTGGGCACGGTCCGTGTCGACCTCGATGTACGAGGGCTCTTCGGTCGGGTGGTACTTGCCGATCTCTTCGATAGCACGGCCATCACGCTTGGAGCGTGAGTCCATGACGACGATGCGGTAGTACGGTGCGCGCATCTTACCGAAGCGCTTAAGGCGAATCTTTACGGCCACTTTTGTGGTCACTCCTGTTTCTGAAACGGGGTCGAGCCCGGCGTTCTGCACCCGTGGGGCGGGCCGTACTTGGGGGTTCTAAAGGACAAGATCCAGACGCGGAGAGAGGGGCCACGCAGATCGAGTACCTGTTCATTGTGCCAGATCACCGGCAGGATTTCGACTTGACACGAGCTTGGCGCACCACCGCGCGGCCTGGAAGCGGCCTCGAGGGCCGGTCAGGACGTCCAGACGAAGAGGCCGGACCTGGTGGCGGGGTCGACGCCGGCGGCGAGCTCGGCAATCCGGCGCACGTAGTCCCGGGCCTCGTCCGGACCGAAGGGCATGTCCTCCTCGGCGGCCCAGTTGGCGGCGACATCCTCCAGGACGTCACCCTCCCCTTCGGTTTCATAGCTGAGCAGTTCCGCCAGCGTGCGGACCATTGCCGCCGGGACGCCGAGCAGCGAGTCGCTGGCCACGTCGACCATGGCCAGTTCATAGTCCGCGCCCGGGGCGTGCACGGCGACGCCGGCGAGGTCTCCCAGCCGCTCCACCTCGAAGTCGCTGATCTCCGGGATGCGGACGGCGCCCGGGGCGGCCGGACTGCCGCCTTCCAGTGCGCCGGCGCGCTTGAGGGCTTCTTCGTGGGTGGACACAAAGAGTTCGGTGAATCCCATGCAGCTGGTCCTTAGGGTTCGGCGGTCCGCAGACCGCTGTTTTCGACGTCGCTTCAGCCTAGCCGCTTCAGCACGGTCCAGCCCCGCCCGCTGGACATGCCCTCCCCTAACCCTGAGCACTGGACATATGGCATCTATGTCCATTCGAGACTGCGAGGAATGGACATGCCCCTCGCTGGCCCGGGGAACCCGACCCCGCCCGTGGACACGCCCTCCCCCGACCGTGAGCACTGGACATGTGGCA
>Ga0207691_10002069_pt1 | contig 19572 bp, 17 predicted proteins | sample KBSM13metaG_FD_184327 | JGI IMG/M metagenome (GOLD analysis project Ga0207691, IMG submission 184327) | Miscanthus rhizosphere microbial communities from Kellogg Biological Station, Michigan, USA - KBS M1-3 metaG (SPAdes) (version 2) | ecosystem: Host-associated > Plants > Roots > Rhizosphere >... | reverse complement strand
AACGTACTCTCGCGGACGTTCATCGAAGCCGGGCGCCAGGCGGGCTATACCCGCAACGACGACTTCAATGGTCCCCAGCAGCAAGGCTTTGGCCTGTACCAGGTGACCCAACGCGCTGGCGCGCGATGCTCCGCCGCGGTGGCATATCTCGATCCTGCGCGTCCGCGCAGCAACCTCACCGTGCAGACCGGTGCGCTGGTGTCTCGGATCACGTTCGACATCGCCCGTGGCGCCCGCCCGCGCGCCAATGGCGTCGTCTATTCCGCGCACGGCAAGGCGTTCCACCAGACGGCGCGGAATGTCATCGTCTGCGGAGGCGCGATCAACTCCCCGCAGTTGCTGATGCTGTCCGGAATCGGCGCGGCGTCGGAGCTGCGCAGGCTCGGCATCGATGTCGTCGCCGACCTTCCTGGCGTCGGCGAGAACCTGCAGGACCACCTGGACATCTGCACGCTGCAACATTCGACCCAGCCGGTGACTTACGATCGACTCAGCGACCTGCGCATCGCCTTCGATTATTTCCTGCGCGGCCATCGAGGCCCGGGCACCAGCAACATCGCCGAGGCCGGCGCGTTCGTACGATCGCGGTTTGCGCCCGACGACCGCGCCGACGTCCAGCTGCATTTCATTCCCGCGATGCTCGACGACCATGGCCGCCATCGGCTCAGGGGCGACGGCTATACCGTCCATGCGTGTTATCTGCGCCCGCGCAGTCGAGGCCGCATCGCACTGGCAAGCAATCGTGCCGCCGACAACCCGCGGATCGAGGCCAACTACCTCAGCGATGCGGAAGGCGTCGACCTCAGGATGATGCTCGAATGCGCGAAGCTTTCGCGGAACATCCTCGCCCAGCCGGCCTTCGACGCGTATCGCGGTGCTCCCATCCATCCCGGGCGCGAGGACCTGGACGACAGCGAACTGATCGCCTATATCCGGGCCAAGGCCGAAACCGTCTACCACCCGGTCGGCACCTGCCGCATGGGCAGCGACGACGCCGCCGTCGTCGACCCGCAGTTGCGCGTGCGCGGCGTCGACGGATTGCGCGTCGTCGATGCGTCGGTGATGCCAACGCTGCCCGGTGGAAACACCAATGCACCGACGATCATGATCGCGGAGCGCGCGGCGGACCTGATCCGCGGGCGCAGCCTGCCGCGCTAGCTGCGCCCCAGCATCGGCGGCAGCGGACAATGCAGCACGCCGCAGATCGTCCGCAGCAGTTCCGATTCGGCCACGGTGACGCGACCATCCTGGCTGATGGTCGCGGTGATGCCTTCGACCAGCGCCTGCTTGGCGAGCGGATCGAGCGCGTCCAAGGGCTCCCACACGGCGTCGAGCGTGAGAATGCCCGCGGCGCGCGGCTGGTACGGCAGTGGATCGACGGGCAGGACGCGCTGGATCCCGGCGAGATATGCGTGCTGCGCGTCCTGCGCGCTGTCATTGCCGACCTGCGCCACGACGCACAGCAGAGTCGCGATCTCGCTGCGCACGTCCGGCAGGCGCTTGCGCCCGAAGCCGGCATGGCGCGACGGATCGAGCGACTCGCGCACCTGCGTCTGCAGCAGCTTGCCGAGGCAGTATTCGAACAGCGAGACCTTGCCGTCGGCATTTACCACCGCGTGGACCGTGTCCAGGAACGTGCCCAGCTCTGGTCGCGGACGCAGGCGCAGCACCGGAAAGGCAAGCGCAGCCAATGGCAGGCGCAGCATGGGATGCAGTTCGTCGATCAGTTGCCGATGCAGGGCGGCGGCCTGTTCGGCGCATGCCTGGCCCAGGCGTGCGCCGATTTCGACGTGCTGCATCGTCGCGATCTGCGGGGCATGGTCGAGCAACAATCCGAGGAGCAGCGGCACCACCGTCTCGCGTTGCGCGGCAAGCGTGCGCAGGCGGTCCGGAACCTGCGACACGATCGCGTCGGCGCGGCGGTAGTCGTCGACAGCCGGTTGCGCGACCTGGGCGACGACGATCGATGGCGTGACGCCCAGTCGAGTGTCCGCATCCGGCAGCCCCGCGCCGCTGGCCGTGCCCAGGCCGAGTTGCACGTCCTCCTCGATGCCAACGGGCGGCGTCGCCAGCCAGCGGCGCTGCAGTGCGTCGAGCTGCTCGGGGCGGAATTGCGGTTCCAGTGCCTGGATGCGCTTGAGCAGCGGCGGGTGCGTGGCGAACAGCCCCGAGAATCCAATGCCGTCGCCGAACAGCATGTGGCTGGCTTCCTCGGCATCGGCGCGATCGTTGAGCCTCGAGCCTTCCGCGATCCCGCCGATCTTCTTCAATGCGCCGGCCAGGCCCTGGGTCTGGCGGGTGAACTGCACCGCCGATGCGTCGGCCAGCGATTCCCGCGTGCGGCTCACGCCGGCCTTGATCATGCGCCCGAAGAACAACCCGATGTAGCCGACGAGCATCGCAACCAGCGCAGCCACCAGGATCGCGGCGGCGCCCTTGCTGTCGCGACTCCGGCCGCCGAACTGCAGGACCCTGCGGCCGATGATCGCCAGCATCAGGATCCCGAACAGGATGCCCATCAGCCGGATGTTCAGGCGCATGTCGCCATTGAGGATATGGCTGAACTCGTGCGCGATGACACCCTGGAGCTCGTCGCGGTTGAGGCGGTCCAGTGCACCACGAGTGACCGCGATGACCGCATCGGCCGGTGAGTAACCCGCCGCGAATGCATTGATCGCCGATTCGTGCTCGAGCACGTAGATCTTCGGCACCGGCACGCCCGATGCAATCGCGATTTCCTCGACGACATTGCGCAGGCGACGCAGGTTGAAGTCGGTCGTGTCCTCCGGCACCGGGACACCACCGAACTGCAACGCGACCGGTTCGCCCCCCCCGCGCAGCGACGCGATTCGATACAGCGAACCCAGCCCGATGATCGCCAGCGTCGCGAACGTCGAGAACGTCAGCAGCGCACCGACCTCGCCGGGCTGTTTGTCCGCGCTGCCGCCGTACGCGACGAACACGGCGAAGTCGAAGGCCAGCACGATGCCGGTGACGGCCAACGCAAACAACACGATCAACCGTATCGACGCACGCCGCGCGGCGGCCTGTTGCTCGAAGAAGTTCAAGGGGACATGCGCCTTCCCCCGCGCGCGGAGAAAGATCGGATTGGAGGTAAGCCGGAGCGGAGGCACCTCCCAACCCCGGCCCTCCCCCGCGCGCGGGGGAGGGAGACGTGCATCAGAACTGCACCTTCGGCGCCGCGCGCATCTGCGCCTGGTCGGCCGCCGGGATCTCGAGCAGCGCGGCGGGCGCGAACTGGAACATGCCGGCGACGACGCTCGACGGGAAGATTTCACGCCGGTTGTTGTAGCCCATCACGGAATCGTTGAAGGCCTGGCGAGCGAACGCGACCTTGTTTTCGGTCGACGTCAGTTCTTCGGACAGCTGCATCATGTTCTGGTTGGCCTTGAGGTCCGGATAGGCCTCCGCCACCGCCATCAGTCGTCCGAGCGCACCGTTCAACATGCCTTGCGAACTGGCGAGTTCGGCCATCGCCGCCGGATCGCCGGGACTCGCCTTGGCGGCGGCCAGGCCGGACATCGCGGCGCTGCGGGCGGCGATCACGGCTTCCAGCGTCTCGCGTTCATGTTTGATGTAACCCTTCGCGGTTTCGACCAGGTTGGGGATCAGGTCGAAGCGACGCTGCAGTTGCACGTCGATCTGCGCGAAGGCGTTGCGGAACGCGTTGCGCGCGGTCACCAGGCCGTTGTAGATGCCCATCGCCCAGAACGCCAGCGCAGCGAGAATTGCCAGCAATATCAGAAGCGTGACCATGGTTGCTCCCCTTGTTCATGCAAAGTAAAAAACACGCGTTATGATCGCCCCGCAAGGGCAGCATACGCAGGGGGCTAGGCCGATGAAAGACGCTACGAATCGGCAGAACCGGCGGGGCCCGCGACTCGGGACAGTACGGCTGGGCACGCTCGCGGTGCTGCTGCCGCTGGCCCTCGGATCGACCGCGCAGACTTCCTTGCACTGGTCGAGCCAGGCGTCATCTCCGGTCGCGACGGTGACGACCACGCCGGTCCAGGGCGTCTCCACGGTTGCAAACGCACCGCGCCAGATCGCCTATGCCCCGCCGCCGCGCCAAACGATGCCGCTGGCCTCGGGCTTCGATGTCCACCAGTTCGAGTCCCTTGCGCAGGCGCTCGTCGCCAACCAGCGCGTGCCCGGTCTTGCGCTGGCCATCGTCAAGGACGGCCGCGTACTCACCGCGCGCGGTTACGGCATCACCGACATGCGCGCCGCCGAACCGATCGACGCGCACACCGTGTTCCGGCTGGCGTCGCTGTCCAAGGCGTTCGCGGGAACCGTCACGGGCCTGCTCGTGTCCGAAGGCGCATTGCGCTGGGACAGCAAGCTCACCGACTTCATGCCGTCGTTGCGCCTTTCCGATCCGACGGCCGCGCAACAGCTCACAGTCGCCGACGTCCTCAGCCATCGCGTCGGGCTGACCCACAACACCTACGATCGGGACCTTGAAGCGAACGTCGACTACCACAGCCTCGTACAGAAGCTGGCGTATGCGCCGATGTCCTGCCACCCGGGCCAATGCTATGCGTACCAGAACATCGCCTTCAGCCTGATCGGCGACGTTGTGTTCGCCACGACCGGAAAGGTCTACGGCGAGACGCTGGCGCAACGCGTGTTCAAGCCGCTGGGCATGAACGACGCGAGCACCGGGCTCGAAGGAATCGAGTCGAGCCCGCGCTGGGCCAAGCCGCACGTTCGCGGCGGCGGCAGCTGGGTATCTCTGATGCCCAAGCCGAGCTACTACCAGGTCACTCCCGCGGCAGGCGTCAACGCCAGCATCGATGACATGGCGCAGTGGCTGATCGCACAGACCGGCCATCGGCCCGACGTGCTGCCCGAATCGCTGCTGGCAACGCTGCATGCGCCCGTGATCGACACGCCAACCGAACTGCGCGGCTCCTCATGGCGCGGCGAACGGCTGAACGCTGCCGGTTACGCACTCGGCTGGCGCGTCTACGACTATGCCGGCCATCGCGTCGTGTTCCATGGCGGTGCGGTACAGGGCTATCGCGGCGTCGTCGCCCTGTTGCCCGAACGCGACCTGGGCATCGCCATCCTCTGGAACAGCGAAAGCGCGTTGCCCAGCGGACTGATGCCGACGATCCTCGACAGCGCGATTGGCCTGGCACCGCACTGGATGGACGACCACACGCTGGGCGACAGCCTGTATGCCCGCGATACGGACGACGCGCCAGGCGCGCAATCCTCGACCTCGTTGTCGCAGCCTAGGTAGGCGCTGCGACCGCACTCGCTTGCCACTCGGTTACGAGCGTCGCCGCGCGCCGAGGGGCCCCTTGGCGACTTGCCGACTCCCGAATTAGGGACGTCCAATAAAAAACTCCCTCTCCGCCTGGGCATGCGGAGAGGGAGCTTGAGTTACGGCTAATCGGGGATTGCTTACATCATCGGCGCGGGTGCGGAAGGCATTGCCACGGGGGCAGCCTTTCGCTTCGCCGCACGCTTCTTGGCAGCAGGCTTCTTGGCGGCCTTTTTCGCAGCCTTCTTGGCAGGACGCTTGGCCGCCTTCTTGGCGGTCTTCTTCGCGGTCTTGCGGCCGGTCTTCTTCGCCGCCTTCCTGACGGTCTTCTTGGCTGCCTTCTTGGCTGCCTTCTTGGCAGGACGCTTCGCTACCTTGCGAGTGGCCTTGCGAGCGGTCTTCTTCGCGGCCTTCTTGGCCGGACGGCGCTTGGCGGCCGTCTTCTTGGTCGCCTTCTTGGCGGTCTTGCGCGCAGTCTTCTTCGCTGCCGGCTTCTTGGCAGCGGACTTGCGTGCAGTCTTCTTGGCGGTTTTCTTAGCCGCCGGTTTCTTGGCAGCTTTCTTCGTCGCCTTCTTGGCGGACTTCTTGGCAGCTTTCTTCATGGCCATGGAATGGCTCCTCGTCAGTTGACTTACGGGTACTGCAGCCCAGTAAAAAACCACATCGCGGGTATCGGACCCGCGACCAACCGCCGCCGCGCAATGCGCGTCGGAACGGATCTCGGTAACAGGTCGGCGTCGGAACGCGCCGGCCCTTGCGGACGAATCCGCATCGAATCGCGCCGCGCGCCGGAGCGGCGGCAATAAAAAACCTGCATCGCATCGCGGTGCAGGTCGGTGTCCTGGGATTGTCCGAAGCCTTTCGCCGGGGAGATGTTGCCCGCGTCCACCTTCAGGAATTTCAGGGCGGAGGGCTTCGTTGTGCTGCACGTTGTCCGGGTTTTTCGACTCACTCTCTTCCGCAGGTCACGTCTGCTGGGCGAAACCTAATCACGGTTTTTTCCAGTGTCAACACTTTGCGGCAATTATTTTCGGCGCCGCCCGAGGGCGTCGGCCACGCTGGTCGCCCGCGCAAACGCCCCCTGGCTTGCGCGCACATGGCCGCGAACGTCGGCGTCGTCGGCTCGCGTTACATGAAAGTGCTTTTTTTTCCGGCTTTTTCTTCTTGAGCACCGAGGCCATCGCATCGGGCGTCAGCATGCGCATGACAACGCCACAACCGCTGCACGCGCATGCGATGGTCACCATAGCGACCAGAAAATAATTTGCATCACGGGCCGGATTTTCGCGTCGCACAAACCGATTTGCGCGGAAATGCGCAAGCCATCGGGGTGCCCTCGTCCTCCGCGAAGTGTTCGCACGCGCGGGATACCGCCATGAAAAAACCCGCGTCGTCACCGGCGCGGGCTTCGTTGGTCGACGCCTCGCCGAGGATCAGCGCAAGGCGTTTTCGAGTGCCCGTGCGAATGCTTCCAGGTCGGCTGCGGACTTGGTTTCCGTCGTGCACACCAACAGCGGATCGCCATGCTGCGGGAACTCCTCACCCAGCGACACGCCCCCGACGATGCGGTCCGCCGCAAGCGTTTCGATCACGTCCGACGCCGGCTTCGGCAGCTTCAGCGCCAGCTCGTGGAAGTGCGTGCGACCGGCGAACAGCGGCTCGACGCCCGGGATTTTCAGCAGCCGCTCGCGCAAGGCGCGCAGGTTCGCGGCCGATGCGGTCGCCACCTTGCGCAGGCCATCGGGGCCGAGAAGCGACATATAGATGGTCGCCGCGGTGACCAGCAGTCCCTGGTTGGTGCAGATGTTGGACGTCGCCTTGGCGCGACGGATGTGCTGCTCGCGCGCCTGCAGCGTCAGGGTGAAGCCCCCCTTGCCGTCCAGGTCGGTGGTGCGTCCGACGATGCGTCCCGGCAGGTTGCGCACGAGCTCCTTCTTGCACGCGAGGAATCCGAAGTAGGGGCCGCCCGACGAGAGCGGCACGCCGAGCGGCTGGCCGTCGCCGCAGGTGATGTCGGCTCCGTTCGATCCCCACGAACCCGGAGGCTTGAGCAGCGCCAGTGACATCGGATTGACCACCGCGACCACCAGGGCACCGCGCGCATGGGCGGCTTCGGTGAGTGCGTCGACGTCTTCGAGGACGCCGAAGAAATTCGGCTGCGGGACCACCAGCGCGGTGAAGTCGCCCTCGACGGCCTCCAGCGCCGCCGGATCCAGCGCGCCGTCCGGGCAGGGCAGCGTCACGATCTCGATGTTCTGCAGTTCGATGATCGCCTGCATCGTCTTGCGGTACGCGGGGTGCAACGACTCGGGGACCAGCACGCGCCGCGGTCCCTTCTTCGCGCTGCGTTCGGCCATGAGCACGGCCTCGGCCACCGCGGTCGCGCCGTCGTACATCGACGCATTGCTGATGTCCATGCCGGTCAGGCGCGTCATCATCGTCTGGTATTCGTAGATCAGCTGCAGCGTGCCCTGGCTCGCTTCGGCCTGGTACGGCGTATAGGCGGAATAGAACTCGCCACGGCCGACGATCTGCCAGATCGCGGCGGGGATGTGGTGCTCGTACGCGCCCGCACCGGCGAAGTTCAGCACCGCCTCGTCCTGCTTGGCGCGTTCGCGCATCAGCCGGACGACGTCCATCTCCGACAGCCCTTCGGGCACCTTCGCCAGCGATTTCACCTTCAGCGCCGCGGGGATTTCGTCGAACAGTGCCTCGATGTCGGGTGCGCCGATCGCGGCGAGCATCTCGCTGACATCGGCCTGGGCGTGCGGAATGAAGGGCATTGGACTATCTACCTGCAGGTGCGGAAAAAGCACCGGCCGCTCGCGGCGGCCGGTCGGGATTGGGCGCGATACGGCTTAGTGGTCTTCGTCTTCGAGAAGCTCGGCGTAGGCGTCGGGATCAAGCAGTTCGTTGAGCTGCTCGGGTTCCTCGGCTTCGATCACGAAGATCCAGCCATCGCCATAGGCGTCCTCGTTGATCGTCTCGGGCTTGTCCGACAGCGCCGCGTTGACTTCGACGACCTTGCCGGTCACCGGGCTGTAGACGTCAGACGCCGCCTTCACCGACTCGACCACGGCGCAGGCGTTGCCCGCTTCCACGCGATCGCCAACCGTCGGCAGCTCCACGTAGACCAGATCGCCCAGCAATCCCTGTGCGTGGTCGGAAATGCCGATGGTGACCTTGCCATCGCCTTCGACACGGGCCCACTCGTGGGACTTCAGGAATTTCAGGTCGCCGGGGATCTCGCTCATCTGGGGCTCCGTGCTCGGTCGGACAGGTCGATGGAAAGGATGCGTAGTCTAGCGAAGCGTGGGCCGGCGCGTGTCGCCACGCTCCATGCCGGAGGCGTCAGACGCCTTCCTGCGGCTTACCTTCGCGCACGAACGGAAACTTGACCACCCGCACAGGTACTTCACGGCCGCGGATGTCGACGCGGACATCGCCGGGCGTACCGGCCGGGACGCGCGCGAACGCGATCGCCTTGCCGAGCGTCGGCGAAAACGTGCCCGACAGGATTTCACCGTCGCCATTGGCCGTCAGCACTTTCTGGCCGTGGCGCAGCACGCCCTTGTCGTCCATCACCAGCCCGATCAGCTGCCGCGGAACGCCGGCGGATTTCTGCGCCTCGAGCACGCCACGCCCCGTGAAGTCACGGTCCGCGTCCAGGGCGACCGTCCACGCCAGACCCGCTTCATATGGCGTCACCGTCTCGTCCATGTCCTGGCCGTAGAGGTTCATGCCCGCCTCCAGGCGCAGCGTGTCGCGCGCGCCGAGGCCCGCCGGCTTCACGCCCGCGGCAAGCAGCGCGTTCCACAACGCGACGGCCTTGTCCTCGGGAACCACGATTTCGAAACCGTCCTCGCCGGTGTAGCCCGTGCGCGCGACGAACAGCGGCATGCCGTCCTTCGACACGACCTCCGCGGCGGCGAACTTGCCGAGCTTGCCGGCAATCGCCGCACCAGCGGTGTCGAGCAGGCCCAGCACGCGGTCGCGCGCCGTCGGGCCCTGGACCGCGATCATGCCGAAGTCGCTGCGCTCGGTAACCTCGACGCCGAACGGCTTGGCCTGCGCATTGATCCACGCCAGGTCCTTGTCGCGCGTCGCGGCGTTGACGACCAGGCGGAAGAATTCACCGGACATGAAGTAGACGATCAGGTCGTCGATCACCCCGCCTTGCGGGTCGAGCATCGTCGTGTACAGCGCCTTGCCCGGGACCTTGAGCTTGTCGACCGAGTTGGCGACCAGCTTGCGCAGGAACTCGCGCACGCGCTCACCACGCAGATCCACGACCGTCATGTGCGAAACATCGAACATGCCCGCATCACGGCGCACCAGGTGGTGCTCCTCCACCTGCGAGCCGTAGTGCAACGGCATGTCCCAGCCGCCGAAATCGACCATCTTCGCGCCGAGCGCACGGTGGCTTTCGTTGAGGATCGTTTTCTGGGTCATCGCGCGCGGCCGTGGAGGGAGCCGCGCATTATCGCCTGTCTCCCCCGGCGTGACAGCCGGACGGGGTCAGGCCGCCGCTTCGACCCGCAGCGTCATGCCTTCGACACTGACGATCCGCACCGGCATCCCAGCTGGCAGATCCGGGCCGTTGACGTCCCACAGCGCGTCGGCGATCTGCACCCGGCCACGGCCGTTGACGATGGCATGTTCCAGCGGCACCACGCGCCCGACCAGCTGCGCGGCGCGGCGGTTGAGCATCGGTTGATCGCTCACGCGCTCCTTGCCGCGGAACCAGGTCCGATAGATCTGGATCGACACGAAGCTCAGCACCACGAATGCCGCGACCTGCGCCAGCAACGGGATGCCGGGAATGAGCAGCACGGCGATGAACACCACCGTCGCAGCGAATCCCAGCCACAACATGAATGCGCCGGGCGCGAGCGCTTCGGCCGCGAACAGCAGCAGCGCCGCGGCGCCCCAGGCGAAGACGTCCCAACGCATCTCAGCCTCCCGTGCGCGGCGCGGGCGACGTGGGGGCGGTGACGCGCGGCGGCTGGCCCATCGCTTCCCTGGCGAGTTCCGCGATTCCACCGAGCGAGCCGATCACGCCTGCCGACTCCATCGGCATCATCACGAACTTCTGGTTCGGCGCTTCGGCCAGCGCCTTGAACGCCTCGATGTATTTCTGCGCGACGAAGTAGTTGATCGCCTGCACGTTGCCGCCGGAGATCGCATCGGACACCAGCTGCGTGGCCTTGGCTTCGGCACCGGCGAGGCGTTCGCGCGCTTCGGCCTGGCGGAACGCGGCTTCCTTGTTGCCCTCGGCTTCCAGGATCGTCGACTGCTTCTCGCCCTCGGCCTTGAGGATCGCCGATTGCCGGAAGCCCTCGGCCTCGAGGATGTTGGCGCGCTTCTCGCGTTCGGCCTTCATCTGCCGCGCCATCGATTCAATCAGGTCGCGCGGCGGTGCGATGTCCTTGAGCTCGATGCGGTTGACCTTGATGCCCCACGGATGCGTGGCCTGGTCGACCGCCACAAGTACCTTGGTATTGATCTCGTCGCGCTTGGACAGCGACTCGTCCAGGTCCATCGAACCGATCGCGGTACGGATGTTGGTCATGACCAGGTTGAGGATCGCGATCTCCAGCGTCGCCACTTCGTACGCCGCCTTGGCCGCGTCGAGCACCTGGAAGAAGACGATGCCGTCGACCTTGACCACCGCATTGTCCTTGGTGATCACGTCCTGGCTGGGGACCTCCAGCACCTGCTCCATCATGTTGATCTTGCGGCCGACGCCGTACATCACCGGCACCAGGAAGTGCAGCCCGGGACTGAGCGTGTGCGTATAGCGGCCGAAACGCTCGACCGTCCATTCGTAGCCCTGCGGCACCATTCGTACGGTCTTGAACAACACGACCACGCCTGCGACGAGCAGGACGATCGCCAGCATCGAACCATTGAACATTGCAGGAACTCCCCCGGAAACCGGCCTCGAGTATAGGCCGCCCCCGGCGCCCGGAGCTGCGACGGTTCCGAGCCGGGCCGCATCTAGGATGGAGGAATGGCACCCGCCTCCCTGCCCCCGGCCCGACCCCCATCGTCGTTCGCGATCGACGTTCCCCAGGCGTTGGTGGGCCGCGCGCAACGTGGCGACGTGCAGGCGCTCGAGGAGATCTACCGGAGCTTCGAGCGGCCGGTGTTCAACCTGGCGCTGCGCATCGCCGGCGACCGGGAACTGGCCAGCGAAGTGCTGCAGGAAACGATGCTCAAGGTGATCGACCACATCCCCAGGTTCCGTGGCGGCGCGCCGTTCTGGAGCTGGCTGCGGCAGATCGCGGTCAACGAAGCGCTCATGCAGTTGCGTCGCGGTCGCAGGCAGTCGCGCGAACTGTCCAATGAGGACGAGGACGGGTTTGGCGAGGACACGGGTCCGCTGCCACCCGCCGCCGCCGACGCCGCGCAACTGCATCGCGCGCTCGGCAGCCTGCCCAGCGCGACCCGCACCGTGCTGTGGCTGTACCACGCCGAGGGCTACACCCACGAGGAAATCGCCACGCTGATGCAGCGCACGCCGAGCTTCTCCAAATCCCAGCTGTCACGCGGCACGCGCAGGTTGCGCACGCTGCTGAACGCCGAGGAGTCCGTCCATGCATGACCGTTCCAACAGCAACGCACCGGCAACCTGGCGTGAGGCTTTCGCTGCGCTGCCGATAGCCGAACCAGCCGACCACTGGCCCACGATCGCGTCGCGCGTCGGCCGTCGCCGGACTGCCGTCGGCTGGGTCGCGCTGGCGGCGACGCTCGTGCTCGCGCTCGCCTTGCCCTGGAAGCTGCAGCGCGACGCCGTCCCGCCGGCACCGGTTTCGAACCCCACCGGTGCGCCGCATGGCGAACTCGAAACGCTCTATGCGCAGTCCGCGCAACTCGAAGCGCTGCTGTCGTATGCCCGCGACGATCGGGTGAGCAGCGGTACGGCCGCAACAGTGTCGGCGCAACTCGACCAGCGCGTGGCGTCGATCGACGCCGCGCTCACGCAGCCGCACCTGACGGCGACCCGGCAACGCGACCTCTGGCGCCAGCGCGTCGATGCGCTGCGGACGCTGGCGAGTTTCGAGACCAATCGCCGCCTGCTGTCCGCGCAGGGCGAGCATTACGACGGCGCGCTGGTGCGCGTCGACTGAACGTCCAATCCACGAGGCCCGACATGAAACTCGTATCGCAAGCAACCACCCTCGCCTTGGCGATCCTGTTGGCGACCGGCGCAAAAGCGGCAAATCCGGCGCCGACCACGTCCGAAGCCCGCGCGGCCGAGCTCGCGGCCGCGCAGGCGGATTTGCAGCGGGCGGCGCGGCGCGTGGCGGAGTTGTCGCGCGAGGCCGGCGCCGAAGCACACGCCCGCGAGCGCGTCGCGACGCAGATGCTTCATCGACCGGTCCTCGGCGTGCTGCTTGCGCCAGACAGTAGCGGTGTACGCATTGCCGGCGTGACGCCGGACAGTGCAGCCGCAAAGGCCGGCCTGCACGGTGGCGATCGACTCGTCGCCGTCGGTGGCGTGGCCATCAGCGGAACCGATGCCGACGTGCGACTGGGAAATGCGCGCGCGATGCTCGGCAAGCTCGAGACTGGCAAGCCGGTTCGGCTGGGTTACGTGCGGGACGGCCGCAACGCGACCGTCACCGCGACGCCGCAACTCGGTGACCGCCTGCGGCTGTGGACGATCGAAGGCGAAGCCCCTGGTGCGCCGCTGGCACTGGGCGTCGATCCGCGCGTGCGCACCGAGGTACTGCGTATCGAAGGCATGGATCCGTGCGAAGGCGACAATTGCCGCCTGCCGCTGCTGGCCGACGCATTCCGCTGGAACGGTCTGAACCTGGCAGCGGTGGATTCGCGGCTGGGCCGCTATTTCGGCACCAGCAGCGGGGTTCTCGTACTCAGCACCGGCGACTCGCTCGCGGGACTGCAACCCGGCGACGTGCTGCGCAGGATCGACGGCAAGTCCGTCGCCACGCCGCGCGACGCGATGAAGGCGTTGCAGGCGCACCCATCCGGTACGCGCGTGAGCGTGGACTACCTGCGCGACCACAGGGCCGCGAGCACGCAGGTCACTGTACCCAAGCCTTTCCTGTGGACCCTGCCGCCACCACCGCCCGCGCCACCGCGTGCGCCTGCACCGCCACGTGCCCCTGCTGCTCCGCCGGCACCGGCCGCGCCTTCGGCGAACCTGGACGACAGCGCGCTGCCCCCCGCATTGCGCGCCCTGGCGACGCTGCAGCCGCCGCCGTCTCCACCGGCACCGCTTGCGCCGATCGGCGACGCCCCGGCCCTCTGATCCTCAGGCCACCGCTTCTTCGACGCGCTCCCACGTCGCGTCGTCGATGCGCGCTCCGATATCGAGCGCGTCGAGGTTCTGCTGCAGTTGCGTGGTGCTTGTCGCGCCGAGCAGCACCGATGACACATGCGGGTTGCGCAGGCACCAGGCGATCGCCAACGACGCCGGCGGGATCCGCAGTTGCGCGGCGAGGGCCGTGAACCTGCGCGCGCGTTCCAGGCGCCCGGACTGCGGATCGCCGAACACGCCGCGTTGCAACCAGTCGTAACCCTCCTGGCCCAACCGCGAATCGGCCGGGATGCCGGCGTTGTACTTTCCGGTCAGAAGTCCGGATGCCAGCGGCGACCAGGTCGTCGTGCCCATGCCGAAGTCGCGGTACAGCGAGGCGTATTCGACTTCCACGCGCCCGCGATGCAGGAGGTTGTATTGCGGCTGCTCCATCGTCGGCGCATGCAGGTGGTGCGCACGGGCGACGTCGTGCGCCTCGCGGATCTGTTCGGCCGACCACTCCGACGTGCCCCAGTAAAGAACCTTCCCCTGGCGGATGAGTCCGTCCATCGCCCACACGGTTTCCGCGATCGGCGCCTGGGGATCGGGCCGATGGCAGTAATACAGATCGAGGTAGTCCACGCGCAGCCGCTTCAATGCCTCATGGCAGGCATCGACGACGTGCTTGCGCGAGAGACCCTTCTGGGTCGGCCGCGGATCCTTCACCGCGCCAAAGAAGACCTTGCTCGACACGCACCAGCCGTCGCGCGGCAGGCGCAGGTCGGCCAACGCGTCGCCCATCACCCGCTCGGCTTCGCCGTTGGCATAGGTTTCGGCGTTGTCGAAGAAGTTGACGCCGCGGTCCCACGCCATCGCGATCAGCTCGCGCGCCAGCCCGCGCCCCACCCGCGTCCCGAACGTCACCCACGCGCCGAACGACAACGCCGAAAGCTGCAGGCCGGAGGTTCCGAGGCGGCGGTATTCCATGGGGGACTCCTTGGCTGGAGAGCGAGTGTAACGACGGCGCCGGAGGCCCAAGTTACAATGCCCGCCCCCTCCTCCGGGGAGTAGCCTCCGCCGCGCAACGCTGCGGATGCGCGTCAACACACTTGGCCGGCAGGCCATGGCGCGCGTGCTGCGGGCGACCGACGAAGCGGTCGTTGGCCGTGGGCAAGACCGAAGGCAGGCGTGGCGCACCCGGCCGGGCGGCGCGACGCCGGCTTTCGCATCCACGTTCGCCTGGCCCGGAGATGCAGATGGATGTGGGAACCCTCGGCTCGGCCCTGATCTCGGCCGGCACCGTCGCCCTGGCGGAGATCGGCGACAAGACCCAGTTGCTCGCATTGCTGCTCGCCGCGCGGTTGCGCAAACCGCTCGCGATCATCCTTGGCATCCTGATCGCGACCCTGCTCAACCATGCCCTCGCCGGCTGGCTCGGCACTCTGGTCGCGCACTGGCTCACGCCCGAAGTGCTGCGCTGGACGATCGCCGGAAGCTTCTTCGCGATCGCACTGTGGTCGCTCAAGCCGGACACCCTCGATGAGGAGTCACCCGCGTCCACCCATGGCGCGCTGGTCACCACCATCATTGCGTTCTTCCTGGCCGAGATCGGCGACAAGACGCAGGTCGCGACGGTGCTGCTCGCCGCCAAATACTCACCGCTGTGGCCAGTCGTGGTCGGCACGACCGTCGGGATGCTGCTGGCGAACGTGCCGGTAGTGCTCCTCGGCAGCCGGTTTGCCGATCGCCTGCCCTTGCGCGCAGCGCGCATCGGTGCGGCCCTGTTGTTCCTGGGCATGGCGGTGTGGGTGGGGTTCCGCGGCGTCGGTTAGGAAGCAGCGTGTCCGACGTATGCTGTGCGCGGCCACCGACCGGGGAGCGGGGATATGCGCAGGGCGATGCCATGGCTGGGTGAAGTCTGCGCCACGCTGTTCGCACGGCCGGACGAAGTCATGCTCGAACTCGGCGCCGGCGGCGAACTGCTGGTCGCCCGCATCCGCGCACTGCTGTCGGCGATCTGCCTGCTGCTCCCACTGGCCAATGCGCTGGGCGGCGCGCGCATCGGCGAAACACTGGTCGGGCTGGCGGCGGCCGTCTTCATCAACATCATGGCGCAGGTGTGGCTGGTGCTGGCGCGCAATCCGCGCCGGCACGACTGGTTGCCGTTCGCGACCAGCACCTACGACATCACCACGACCACCGGCGTGCTGGTTTTGCTCGCGCTCGGCGAGCGTACGGCAGGACTCAACAGCCTGGTGATCTTCGGGTTCTACCCGCTCAGCATTCTGATGACGGCGCTGCGCAACGACGGCCGCCTGACGCTGTATGCGACCAGCCTGGCCATCGCGCAGTACGCGGTGCTGGTGGCGGCGATCGTGCTGACGGCGCAGGCGCCCGAGCAACTGGCGTCGGTCGAATACGGCACCGTGTCGATCGCGACCCAGGTGGAGCGCCTGATCCTGCTGCTGCTCACCGGATTGCTCACGACGACGATCGTCTATCGCATCCAGCGCCTGTCCGAACTGTCGGGTCGCGACGGCCTGACCGGCCTGCCCAACCGCCTCTGGCTGCTGCAGCAGATGCCGCGCATCTTCGACGGCGCGCGCACCACCGGCAACTCGCTGACGCTGGCGCTGCTCGACCTCGACCGCTTCCGCCGCGTCAACGAGGAAATCGGCGCGCGCGACGGCGATCGCGCGCTGCGGCAAACGGCGGCCCTGATGGCTGAAATGATCGGTTCGCGCGAGCACCTGGCACGCATCGGCGGACAGGAATTCGTGATGCTGTTGCAATGCCCGATCGGCAGCGCGTGGGAGCGCGTGGACCGCCTGCGCCGCGCGGTCGGCGAGCGCCCCTTCCTCCCCGAATCGGGGAGCGAGCCGCTGCGCATCACTTTCAGCGCCGGTTTGGTCGCATGGCCGCAGGACGGCGCGGATCTGTCGTCGCTCCTGCGCAGCGCCGACCGGCGCCTGCAGCAGGCCAAGCGCGACGGCAGCAACCGGGTGATTGCGCGCGACGCCTGAAGCATTCCCGACGCCGCCCTACAATGTGCCGATGCGCATCGGCCGCTTTTCCATCGCTCCGCAGGTCGTCCTCGCGCCCATGGCCGGGGTGACCGACAAGCCGTTCCGGCTGTTGTGCAAACGACTGGGCGCGGGACTTGCCGTGTCCGAGATGACGACCAGCGATCCGCGGTTCTGGAACACCACCAAGTCGCTCCGGCGCATGGATCACGCCGGCGAGCCCGATCCGGTCAGCGTGCAGATCGCGGGCACCGTTCCGTCGGTGATGGCCGAAGCGGCGAAATACAACGTCGACCACGGTGCCCAACTCATCGACATCAACATGGGCTGCCCTGCGAAAAAGGTGTGCAACGCATGGGCAGGCTCGGCGCTGATGCGTGATGAAACGCTGGTGGAGCGGATCCTGGCAGCCGTCGTCGACGCCGTCGACGTGCCGGTGACGCTCAAGATCCGCACCGGATGGGATGCCGACCATCGCAACGGCCTGGCGATCGCACGCATCGCGCAGGAATGCGGGATCGCCGCTTTGGCGGTGCACGGCCGCACGCGCGACCAGCAATACTCCGGCCTGGCCGAGTACGACACCATCGCGCATATCAAGTCGCGACTGTCGATCCCGGTGATCGCCAACGGCGACATCGATTCGCCACGCAAGGCCGCGGACGTACTGCGCCACACCGGATGCGATGCCGTGATGGTCGGCCGCGCCGCCCAGGGACGACCGTGGATCTTCCGCGAGGTCGCACATTACCTCGCCACCGGCGAATCATTGCCCGAACCGTCGCTGCAGGACGTCCGCGACGTGCTGCTCGCCCACCTCGAACACCTGCACGCGTTCTACGGCGAACCCGGCGGAGTGCGGATCGCCCGCAAGCACCTGGGCTGGTATGCAAAGGACCGGCCGGAAAACGCCGCGTTCCGATCCGTCGTCAACCGCGCCGAAACGGCCGAAGCGCAGCTGCGCCTGACCCGCGACTATTTCGACGCGCTGGTTGCGGGCATTGCACCGGAACTGCCGGTCGCGGCCTGACCCTGCGCGTGCCAGATCCGCTGCCACACCTCGGGTAGGCGCCGGCGCGCCTGCCAGGGCCAATGCAGTTGTTGCGGGGGCAGCAGCGGTTGCCAGCCGGCGGCGGTGACCCGCGCAACGGCGAATCGGAAGCTGTAATCGGGTTCGCTGCCCATGCGCAGATCGCTCAGGACCAGAACGCCATGGCGCAGTTGCGCCTTCTGGAAGCCATGGTCGAACCAGGTGAGGCGTTGCACTGCCGCGACCTGCCGCACTTCGCCCAGCGCCTTGGTATTGGATGGGTAGTTGTGGAAGGTCATCGGCCCGCGATCGGCGACCAGCGAGCGGTCGCCTTCGACGAAACCGGCGGGCGTCATCGCCACCACGCGCCACAGCAATGTGTTGAAGGGCATCGGCACCGAGAATCTCGGCGCCTGCTGCAGGCCCATCGACGCCAGCGCGCGCGCGGCAGCACGGTCCACCATCGCCTTTGCGGCCAACGACCAGCCGACATAGGCGACACCGATCGCGATGCCGGCCACCAGCGCACGCTGGGCGAAGCGACGCTCGCGCGCGAACCAGGCGACCACGCATGCCAGCAACCACGGCAGGGTGAACAACGGATCGATGATGAACAGGCTCGACCACATCAGCGGTCGCATCGGCAGTGGCCAGAACAGCTGGGTGCCGTACACCGTGAACGCATCGATCAGCGGATGCGCCATCAGGCACAGGAAGATCGCCCACCACCAGCGTCGCGGCGCCTCCGCCACGCGTCCGCCCCTCGAACGGAAGAATGCCCACAGGCACCAGGCGACGAACGGCAGCACCAGCCACGAATGCGTCGCGCCACGGTGCCAGGTCATGCGCGCGATCGGGTCGTCGCATAGGGCAAGCGGAAACACATCGAGGTCGGGCAGCGTATTGAGTGCGGCGCCGGCCAGCAGCGCCGCGCGCCGGTGTCGCGCCGGCGCGATCGCGGCGACGATGGCGCCGCCGAGGAACAGGTGGGTGATGGAGTCCATCGCCGCATCCTAACGGCGGCCCCGCAATTCCTTCCGCAGGCTTAACCGGCGCACGAGCACAATGCGTGGCCGGGCCCGTGCATGTATCATGCGCGCCCATCCTTTCATCCGCATCAAGGGATATTCCCCCGGAAATCCCTTCTGGAGCCCGCCTGATGTCCAGCTATCTCTTCACGTCCGAGTCCGTTTCCGAAGGCCATCCGGACAAGGTCGCCGACCAGATTTCCGATGCGGTGCTCGACGCGATCATCGCGCAGGACAAGCGCGCGCGCGTCGCCTGCGAAACCATGGTCAAGACCGGCGTGGCGATCGTCGCCGGCGAGGTCACGACCTCGGCATGGGTCGACATCGAGGCCCTGGCGCGCAACGTCATCCAGGGCATCGGCTACACCGATTCGGATGTCGGGTTCGACGGCGCCACCTGCGGCGTGCTGAACCTGATCGGCAAGCAGTCGACCGACATCGCCGCTGGCGTCGACCGCAAGAAGCCGGAAGAACAAGGCGCGGGCGACCAGGGCCTGATGTTCGGCTACGCCTGCAACGAAGCGCCGGAATTCATGCCGGCGCCGATCTACTACGCGCATCGCCTGGTCGAGCAGCAGGCCAAGGTGCGCAAGCAGAAGAACTCCAAACTGCCGTGGCTGCGCCCGGATGCGAAGTCGCAGGTCACCTTGCGCTACGACGACAACCACAACGTGATCGGCCTCGACGCGGTGGTGCTGTCGACGCAGCACGACCCCGGCGTCAAGCACAAGGACCTGGTCGAAGGCGTGTACGAGCAGATCCTCAAGCCGGTCCTGCCCAAGGCGATGCTTGATTCGCTGCCGCGCAAGAAGGTGCACATCAACCCGACCGGCATCTTCGTGATCGGCGGACCCGTCGGCGACTGCGGTCTGACCGGCCGCAAGATCATCGTCGACACCTACGGCGGCATGGCCCGCCACGGTGGTGGT
>Ga0207691_10002067_pt1 | contig 19592 bp, 15 predicted proteins | sample KBSM13metaG_FD_184327 | JGI IMG/M metagenome (GOLD analysis project Ga0207691, IMG submission 184327) | Miscanthus rhizosphere microbial communities from Kellogg Biological Station, Michigan, USA - KBS M1-3 metaG (SPAdes) (version 2) | ecosystem: Host-associated > Plants > Roots > Rhizosphere >... | reverse complement strand
GCCTGGAGCAACTTCCTCACTCTTGGTCCGCTGGCCGGACCGGCCATGCGGTTCTGGCTCTATCGTCCCGCCGTCGAACAGCTCTCCGATCTGCACGGCGGTGTGATCGCCGTAGCGGTCGCCTTTTCGTCGGGCCTTGCCGCGTGGACCGCAACTGCGCTGGTGTCAGGCTGGACCGGCATCGGTTTGTGGTGGCTGGTCCCTCTTGCCTTCGTCCTCTGTGTGGTCATCGTGGCCACAGCACAGACCGTGATCCGGTGGCGCAACGACGAGGTCGCTCGTGCGAACTGGCGGCAGGTGATTGCGCTGGCCGGTATCGTTTGCGACCAGTCTATCCGTATTGCCGGTGATGAGTTTACTGCAGACATAATGGAGGCGTTGCGCCGTTACCATAGCCTGCTTATTGGTGAGCGTACAGCTGAGCAAATAAAGATCAATATTGGCGCGGCCATGAAGGATCTTGAAAATTCGCCTGACGATATACCGGTAAACGGCCGTGACCTTGTAACTGGTATACCCAAGCAGATCATGGTGAGCTACCAGGAAATCGCGGAAGCGCTTGATAAAAGCATTTTTAAAATCGAAGAAGCAATTCTGAAAGCGTTGGAGCAAACGCCTCCTGAGCTGGCAGCCGACATCTATCGTCGTGGCTTGTACCTGACAGGCGGTGGCGCCTTACTTCGTGGCCTGGACAAACGACTGAGCCAGAAAATAAAATTACCGGTACATGTGGCAGATGATCCGTTGAAGAGTGTGGTAAGAGGAACCGGGATTGCGTTAAAAAATTATGATCGTTATCCGTTTGTAATGCGTTAAAAATATACGGCTAAACAATATCCTGTTGCAGTTTCAGTTAAGAAAACAAGGATATAAATTCTCATCCCTTGCGTAACGTATTTCTTTTCATTCGCCGCTATTTTACGTTCCTATTTTTCCTTGCGTTGCAGGTTGTCGCTCTATGGTTTTTATTCACTTATAATCGTTTCCATCGTGCAGTCGGATTAGGTATCGCCAATGAAATTACAGGCTGGTCAAACTCAAAATATGCCAACGTGGACCAGTGGTTCCACCTGAAAGAAGAAAATGCAAGAATTCACCGGATGAATGATTCGTTACTTAACCTGCTGAAAGCGGATTATGCTATGCCTGACAGCACTAAAAGAGAAGTAATCGATACCACAAAGTATGATACGCTTCCCGGGTTTCGCAGATACTATTATTATCCGGCAAGAGTAGTAGATAACTCAGTGAATTCTGAGAGAAACTATGTACAGATCAATCGGGGGTCAAACCAGGGTATGAAAGATAATATGGCAGTTATCGGCTCCGACGGAAGTGCAATCGGTGTGGTGGTGAATGTCAGTCCCAACTTCAGCCAGGTAATGAGCCTGCTACATGTGCAGAACAAGGTAAATGCTTCGTTGAAAAAAAGCGGTGAGTTTGGTACCATTGAATGGGATGGAAAAGATCCACGTTTCGTAACCCTTCGGAATTTGCCCAAAAGTATAGAAGTAAAAAAAGGAGATACCGTTGTTACCAGCATGTATTCATATAATTTTCCTCCCGGTTATATAATCGGTACGGTTGCCGATTTTGTGGCAGACAACAGTACCACATTTTATGTATTGAAAGTAAAGACAGCGGCTAACTTTTATAACCTGCAGCAGGTATTTGTGATAGAAAACCTGCAACGGGATGAGCAGGTAAAGCTCGCGGCCGATACAAAAAAGAGAATTGAAGAAACCAAAAGATAAAAAGATTGAGTGACCTGGTAAGAAATATAATCCGGTTTTGCCTGTTTATTCTCGTACAGGTATATGTATTAAATAAAATACCGCACCTGCACCGGTTTATTACGCCTTCCGTTTACTTTCTTTTTATTCTGTGGATGCCTTTCTCTATGCCACGTATTCTTTTGTTGATTATCGGTTTTTTTACAGGCTTATCACTCGATTACTTTACCATGACCATCGGCCTGCATACGGCTGCTTGCACATTGGTTGCTTACCTGCGCCCTTTTATTATCAATGTTCTTATACCAAAGGATACTTCTGAATTTAATTACCGGGAACCTTCGCCAAAAGCGATGGGCTGGGCACCTTATGCGGTATATGCCCTCGTGCTCACTTTTTTTCATCACGGGTATTTGAGTTTCCTGGAGTTTCTCCAGTTTGGCGGTTTTTTTGAATTTTTGTTCCGCGTGCTGGCCGGTACGGCTGTCAGCCTGCTGCTTATTTTCACTATTGAACTGCTATTTCCGCGCCGCCTGAAATTCCGTACAAATACAGCGTAATAGTTTTGAAAAAGACTGGTAAAAAATCTTTCATAAATTTTCAGGTAAAAAGGTGCAAACGCTTTTTTGCATTGTAGTTTTGATGAAATTTTCGTCGTTCCGTTTATGCCTGTGTTTAACCAATCAAGAAGCCGCATTGTCCGCCTTATTTTCCTATTGACATTTTTTCTGATCGTTGGGCGTTTATTTCAATTGCAGGTTGTTTCGGGAAAGTATAAAAAACTGGCAGATGAAAATGCCATTTTTGAAAAAAGGGTGTATCCTTCACGGGGTATTATTTTCGATAGGAAGAATAAAGCCATTCTGAACAATACGCTGATGTTTGATCTGATGATAACGCCATCGGAGGTAAAAGGTATTGATACCGCCTTAATGTGCCGGCTACTCGAAATTGATACGGCTGAGTTTCGCAAGAGGATATTAAATGCAAAGTTCAGGAATGGCCCTTACCGCCCCAGCGTATTTGAAGACTTATTAACACCGGAAAAATATGCAAGATTAGATGAAAATATCTGGCGTTTTGGTAACGGTTTCTTTCTGCAGGAAAGACCGGTAAGAAAATATCCTTTTAATTCTGCGGCGCATATTCTTGGTTATATTAATGAAGCAGACACGGCAATTATTAATAGATCTAACGGTTATTATCAACCGGGAGATTACGTGGGTAAAAGCGGGCTCGAGCAGTATTATGAAAGGGCACTGAGAGGAACACGGGGTATTCAATATTGGATAAAGGATAATAAGAACAGGCTTGTCGGGCGCTGGTCAAATGGAAATTCTGATACAGCAGCCATTGCAGGCAGAAATCTCAGAACATATATTGATGTAGAACTGCAGGAATTGGCTGAAAAATTATTGACCAATAAAATAGGGGCAATCGTTGCGATTGAGCCAAAAACAGGAGGCATAGTTGCTATGGCTTCTGGTCCCGACTACAATCCAAATGATCTTACAGGCCCTGAAAAGAAAAAGAATTACGGAAAAATGGCGCTGGATGTAAGCCGGCCCTTATTTAACCGCGCAATCAAGGGGCAATATCCGGGTGGTTCCACGTATAAACCTCTCGGTGCATTGATCGCATTGGATGAAGGAGTGATATCACCAGGGTATGGTATTGCCTGCAATGGAGTTTATTTGGGTTGTAAAAGGCCATTAAGGTGCCCGGAAAAAGAGCCCAATCATGCCAGGGATCTCGAAACAGCAATGTCATGGTCATGCAATTCTTATTTCAGCGAGGTATTGAAAAAAACAATTGATAACCCCGCTTACAGGGATCCAAGAGAGGGATTGATGAAATGGAAACAATATTGTACTGCTTTCGGTTATGGGCACCGGTTAGGTGTTGATCTTGTAAGCGAAGACGGAGGAAATATTCCCGATACAACAGCATATGACAAGGAATATCACAGGCAATGGAATTCCTGCACGATGGTCGGCGGTGGTCTTGGCATCGGCCAGGATAAAATGACGGTAACACCCTTACAGATTGCAAATGCGATATGTATTGTTGCCAATAAAGGTTATTATTATATTCCTCATTTTGTGAAATCGCTCGATAATGAAACAGATGCAGACAGTACATTGGTAAAAAAATACAGGGCAAAGCACGAAGTATTGACGCATATACCCAATGCGACGTATGAATATGTAATTAATGGAATGGAAGGTGTAACCGTGAAAGGAACAGCCCGTGGAATACCTAAGATACCGGGTATCAATATTTGCGCAAAAACCGGTACTGCAGAAAACAAAAAAGTAATTGATGGTAAGGTTGTGCAGCTCAAAGACCACTCGTTGTTCGTATGTTTTGCACCGAGAGAAGATCCGAAAATAGCAGTAGCGGTGATTGTTGAAAATGGTGGTTTCGGGGCAACATGGGCGGGACCAATGGCTTATCTCATGGTAGAAAAATATCTTACAGATAGTTTGAGAGCCGATAGGGTTAAAGAAGCAGATCGTATTGCTGCTGCCAACCTGCTTCCTTCTTATTTAACAAGAGAGCAGTTTATAGAAGATTCAGTTCGTGCCTTTAAATGGTTTGAGATGACAAAAGACAGCAGTTATATTGAAAAGTATATAACATTAAATAAACCTGTTTATAAAATAAAAACAAATATTCCTTCTCCAAAGACTCAGAAAAAAACTGAGCAATTTGCAATGCTGCCCGATGAAAAGCAAATGCGCCGGACAGCGATGCGCTAAAACTATATGAGCCAAAGAAACGCGACGATATCAAAAGGTATGGATTGGAGTTTATTGTGGATTTATTTATTGCTTATTACTGTTGGTATTACAGCGATTTTTGCCGCTACATATAAGGAGGGAGACCCAATCTTACAAAGCTTTCTTCGGTTTAAAACGGATTACAGCAAGCAGTTTTATTTTTTTATTGCCGCGGCTATATTGGCATTATTCATTTTGCTCACAGATAGCAAATTCTTTACGGCCACAGCCAATCTATGGTATGCATTTGGTATTGTTTTATTACTGCTTGTATTTCCTTTGCATTCCCGTGTAAAAGGAACGGAGTCTATTATCCGTTTTGGCGGATTTAATTTTCAGCCGGCGGAGTTTTGTAAAATATGTGTGTGCCTCGCTCTAGCCAAATATTTATCGTTACCCGATATCGACTTTACAAGAACAAGATCGCAGCTGATAGCAGCGGGAATCACTTTGCTTCCTGCAGCATTAACCATTTTGCAAAAAGAAACGGGCCTTGCGCTTGTATATCTTGCTTTCTTTCTTGTAATGTACCGGGAAGGACTTCCTTCTATCATTCTTGTCATTGGTTTTTCTTTTGGAACACTGGTGGTTGCTACATTATTACTGGAGAAAAATACATTGGCAATTATATTGACAATTATAGCGGGAGTAGCCGTCTATATTCTCCGCCGCCAGGTAAAACGTAATCGTGGATTATTGATCGGTATTGTTGTAATCTGGTTTATCTGCGTAGGAGTACAGCGATTTGGCGTTCCTTTTATTTTCAAACATGTTTTACAAAAACACCAGATTGAAAGAATCTACAGTACAATAGGCAAAGATGTTCCCGCTGAATATACAAAAGCTGCTACCGGCGACGAGGATGCGAGTGTATCGAAAAAGAATACCGCGGATTATAATGTTAAGCAATCAAAGATTGCAATTGGCAGTGGCGGTGCTTTCGGCAAAGGTTTGCTGAAAGGAACACAAACACGTTATGAGTTTGTGCCCGAGCAGCGCACCGATTTTATTTTTTGTACTATCGGTGAAGGGTTCGGGTTTACCGGCAGTTTTATTTTAATGGCTATTTATCTTCTTTTACTTTTCAGAATTATTACGGTGGCAGAAAGACAGCGAAGTGTGTTCAGCCGCTGTTACGCTTATGGTGTTGCTGCTGTGTTCTTCTTTCACATTGCTATTAACGTTGCAATGACGGTAGGGCTCGCACCGGTAATTGGTATTCCGCTGCCGTTTATAAGTTATGGCGGTACTTCATTGATTACGTTTACTATTTTACTTTTTATTCTTATCCGGCTGGATGCGGATCGCCAAATGGTGTTACGTTAATAAGCGCTAATTTTGACCGATCAACGCTAATAATTTCCGGCATCAGAAAAGTTATTTAATATGGTTCACCATTAGCGTGGATTAGCTTTAATCAGCGTTTATTCGTGTATGAAAATTATTCCTCTTTCCGAAGGCAGTTTTACCATCGACAAATCCAAACTATTCGTCCCCTTCGATAAAGAAAAAGATGAGTTGCAGGCAAGATCAACAGGAAGCCTGTTGGTAGAAGTGCAGCCTTTTGTTGTCATTACGTCAAAAGATGTGTTGTTATTGGATACAGGACTTGGCTTTGACGTCAATGGTGAGTTACAGATACATCAGAATCTTAAAAACGCCGGTATTGAACCATCGCAGGTTACAAAAGTCCTGTTGAGTCATCTGCATAAAGATCACGCCGGTGGTGCAGGTATAGAAGATCGTCTCAGCAGTTTAAAGGAACTGAGTTTTCCGCAAGCAAAATATTATGTACAGCGTCGTGAACTCGATTTTGCATTTGAAAAAGGGTTCCCTTCCTTTATTCCTTATGAACTTGAAATATTGAAGGAATCAACCCAAGTTGTTTTTCTCGATAACGATTCAGGGAATATTGACGATTATATCACTTATGAAATTACAGGGGCACATTCCCCTTATCACCAGGTGTTGTGGATACAAGAAGATAATCAACGTATATTCTTTGGTGCCGACGACGCACCACAGCTCGGCCAAATGAAACATCGCTTTGTAGCCAAGTATGATTATGACGGAAAAAAAGCAGCAGACCTGAGAGCGAAGTGGTGGAAAGAGGGAAATGAAGAGGGGTGGACTTTTTTGTTTTACCACGACATTAAGACGCCAATCTATACTAATGTTCGCTAATGAAACTAATTTGCACTAATAGAGCTTGATAGTTGAATACTCCGCTGCGTATATTATTTTTAATAAGAGCAAATAATCCTTTGAAATTTTAATCTGTCTTCCCGAAGTTTATTAACAGTCCTAGCTTTACTTGAGATGCTTTGAGATAATTAATTGTCTGTTTAAAGTTATCGGGGTATACTTTCGGTGCTGCTTTTATCTCCAGGATAATAGAATTAAAAACAAAAAAATCAGCGTTAAATGAGCTTGGCAGGACGATGCCATCATATAAAATCCTGAAAGGTTTTTCCCGTTCGTAATTTATCTTATTGTTTCTAAGATCAATTTCAAGAGCATCTTTATATACGATTTCCTTAAAACCTTTGCCAAGCTTTGTGTGAATATTCATACACAAACCGACAATAAAAAAACACTCCTCCTTAAAGAGTAAATCGTGAACATAGTTTTGCATAGTGAGCGGAAATTTGAAAGATAAATATAGAAGATGATCGCAACAATAGGCGATTTCAAACGGCTAAGTCGCATTAGCGTTAATAAGTAATTATTAGCGGGAATTAGTGCATCATCAGCGTGTATCAGCATAAAAAGAAAGGCCCGCTCTGGAAAGAGCCGGCCGTTGCTAACCTATGAAAAACACCAAGTTCAAAGATATACTAAAAAGTTGTTGTTAGTATTAATTCTTTATTGTATTGCTACCTAAATTTTCTGGGACGTTCATTGATTTTTTGAAGACGTTCCTGCTGCACTTGCTTCATACCACGAATAAAATCCCGCTGATGATCAAACACCTCATTACTTCTTTTCTCACCAATAATTTGTTTGAACTCGTCCCGGTATCTTAATCGTAAATCTACGATCTTCTGTTGCCTGATTATAACCGGTTCTTGTTTTGTTGTTCTCAATGTCGATCTCCAATCTCTGAAATAACGCAAAAAAACCGGGCTGAATTTTTCAGCTTCTGCTTTTGATAAACTTAATCTCTCCTGGATATACTGGCTCATTTTGTCACGGATCTTTTCATTGCCATTATCATCATCTTCCTGGGCAAAAAGTTTTACCGAAGCCAGCATGAACATACTCAATATGATTACTAATTTTTTCATTTTTACTTTGTCATATCAGTTCAGCAAAATATCAGCATCACTCTCACTCTCATCATTGCCGGCATTGGTTTTATTTAGAAAATCCTGTATATCGTTATCTGAAACATCTTTCATTAATTCTCTTATATCACTTGTACCTGCAGTAGCAACTTCTTTACCTTTTGATCCTTCGTCATCAGCCTGTATAAAACTATTCATCTCATCTGTACTCACCTTATTCATATTTTCTTCCACCCATCTATGGGTATTTGACGTTGGAATTGTATGGTTGTTAAAAAACAAATTGATTCCTGTCAGCGCAACAAACCCAATCACTACTGCCGCCGCGGCAAAGCGAAACCATTGACGGTTTACCAGCGAAACAACTTTTGCAGCAGGCTTATTATCTGATTTTAAATTAATATCCTTTCCAAAATTTTCAAAATAACCTTCCGGAACTGCATAAGGATTTTTATTACCTATGTTGCTAAGCATGGGAGAAAGTGATGACAATTCCTCTTCCGCCGTCTGGTAATCTTCATGATTACGGATCACTTCCATCACCGCTTCGGGCAATTCCCGAAAATAATTTTGCGGAACGGAAAACGGAAGTTCCCTCGATATACTGTTCAGAAAAGGCGATAAATAATTTAATTCTTCCTGCGGATTGGTTGAATTAAGTGCTTTGATACGACTCATTACACGACCTGCCAACCCTTCAAAATACCCCTGCGGAACGACATACATATTCCGGGCAGGAACATTGCTGAAACTGCTTTCTAATTGACTGAGTTCTTGTATGATATCGTTTTTTGCCATTTTTAACGTAATTGAGACAATTCCAGCCTTTGAAGGTTTAATGATTTTTGATGTAATCTTCAATTTTCTTCACCGCATGGTGATAGCTGGCTTTCAATGCACCCTCACTGGTTTCAAGTACCCGGCTCATTTCTTCATAAGGCATCTCATCATAATAACGGAGCTGAAATACAATCCTTTGCTTTTCAGGCAATTGCTGGATCGCCAGTTGCAACTTCCATTCTAACTTATTACTGTCAAAATACCTGTCGGCTTTTATCTTATTACTCAACCCGCTTTCAACGTCACTCAGGCTGACAGCTGTTCGCTTTTTCTGCTGTTCCAGGAATGTTAATGTTTCATTGGTGGCTATCCGGTACAGCCAGGTGTACAACTGGCTGTCTTCCCGAAAATTTTCAAGTCCGTTCCACACCCTGATAAAAACATTCTGCAGTACATCATTGGCATCTTCATGATCAATTACCATCCGGCGCACATGCCAATAAAGTTTTTCCTGGTATTTTTTTATTATAGAGGTAAAGGCTCTTTCTTTTGTAACCGGGTTACGGAATTGGACTAATAACTCACTATCACTGACTGCGGTTAGCTGCATGCTGTGGTTTTGGAAAGTATTGGAAGGATTATTTAAATAATCGTTTAAAAATCGACATAAAAGTAAAAAAGCAGGTCCAATTTAAATATGAACCTGCTCAAATATTATAAACTATTTTTTTAGCCTTTTTTTCTCGCCAGCACTTTTTCGGCAGCCGCTACAATGTCCGGTACGTCAAGGCCATACTTTTTCAGCAGGTCTTTCGGCACACCACTTTCGCCAAATGTATCTTTTGTTCCAACATATTCTATGGGTGTTGGAATGCTTTTCGCTGCCACCTGTGCCACCGCGTCGCCAAGGCCACCGATAATGTTATGTTCTTCTACCGTAACAGCGCATCGTGTTTTACTCAACGAAGTGATGATGGCATCTGCATCTATTGGTTTTATCGTGTGAATATTTATTACCTCAGCATTGATACCTTTTTCCTGCAAGATTATGCCCGCCTGGATGGCGTTCCATACCATATGACCGCAGGCAAATATGGAAACATCTGTTCCTTCGGAAAAATATTGAGCTTTACCAATAACAAAATCTTCGGGCTTTGTAAAGATGGGCCATACCGGGCGGCCAAACCGCAGGTAAACCGGGCCAACATGATCTGCAATGGCAATGGTTGCCGCTTTTGTCTGGTTATAATCGCAGGGAACAATTACCGTCATTCCCGGCAGCATCTTCATCAAACCGATATCTTCCAGTATCTGGTGCGTGGCTCCGTCTTCACCCAGGGTCAGACCTGCATGGGAAGCGCATATTTTTACATTCTTTCCGCTATAGGCTACGCTCTGGCGTATCTGGTCGTATACGCGACCGGTAGAAAAATTAGCAAACGTGGTCGTGTATGGAATTTTGCCACCAATCGTTAAACCGGCCGCAATTCCGATCATGTTTGCTTCCGCAATACCACATTGTATAAAACGTTCGGGAAATTCTTTTATAAACTGTTGCAGCTTTAATGAACCGGCAAGGTCAGCCGTAAGCGCAACCACATTTGAATTTTTACGGCCAAGTTCTGCAATACCATCTCCAAAGCCGCTGCGTGTATCTTTATTACCTGTTGGTTGAATATCCTTTAACATGTATTAAAAAATTGGAGGCAAAAGTAAGTGAAAGAACTAAGTTTATAAGTTTTAAAGTTCTTTAGCTCATCGGCAGCCAAACTAAAAAACCCAGAACTCAACACTTAATTCAACTCTTTTGGTTTTCCTGAAAAAATAGTGTTGTCCGCCTTCAATCGTTGCTCCCATTTCCAGGCCGTGGCCATCATTTCGTCCAATGAATACTTAAGTTCCCATTCCAAAACTTTTCGGGCAAGATCATTATTTGCATATATCGCGATTACATCTCCGGGCCTGCGCGGACCTATCTCGTAATTTAGCTTTACTCCGCTTACTTTTTCAAAAGCCTGTATTGCTTCCAGTACAGTAACCCCATTTCCTGTTCCGAGATTAAATACTTCGCAACGAATCTTGCTTATTCCTTTTTGAAGATATTTTATTGCAAGCGTATGCGCATGTGAAATATCGCAAACGTGAATGAAGTCCCGCAGGCACGAACCGTCTCTTGTGTCGTAATCATTACCATGAACATACATTTTTGGTATTTTACCAATCGCCGTTTGCGTAATAGCGGGAACAAGATTTTGTGGTTTACCAATTGGCAGCTCACCGATTATTGCAGAAGGATGTGCACCTACCGGGTTAAAATAGCGTAATAATATACACTGCGCAGGATAACTTTTTGCAAACTCATTTACGATTTGTTCACCCATCTGTTTGGTATATCCATAAGGCGATTCGGCAGGCTTGGGGGGTGTTGCCTCGGTAACCGGTATATGGTCAGGGTTTCCGTAAACGGTGCATGAAGAAGAGAAAACAAACCAGGGAATTTTAAATTCCTGCACACACTTCAATACATTAATAAGTGAGTTCAGATTGTTTTCAAAATATACCAGCGGTTTCTCCACTGATTCATTCACCGCTTTGTACGCTGCGAAATGTATAATGCCAAGTATATCTTCATTTTCCTGGAAAATGGCGAATGTGTCATCAAAATCGCAAAGGTCAACTTTGTAGTTTTTTATTTTTACACCTGTAATTCGTTCCACTCCTTCAAGTATGCGGGCGCTTGATCTGGAGTTGTCATCTACGGAAATGACTTCGAATCCATTTTCAATCAGGTCAATGATCGTATGCGAGCCTATGTATCCACAACCACCGGTAACTAAGATTTTTGCCATACTGCTTGCTTGTTTAGCGTAAATAGTTTGGCAAAAATGAGAAAAAAAAATTAAAGAAACAGGGCAACAATGCCATATACTCCGGCAGCCAATAAACCGCTTACCGGAATAGTGAGGATCCAGGCCCAAAGAAGGTTTACAGTGACGCCCCAGCGCACTGCAGATAAGCGCTTGGTAGCGCCTACCCCTATAATCGATCCTGTGATCGTATGCGTAGTGCTGACGGGGATTTTAAGATTCTCTGTTATAAATAATGTGATAGCACCCGCAGTTTCTGCAGCTACGCCTTCAAAGGGAGTGACTTTGGTTATTCTCGTACCCATTGTTTTTACAATCTTCCAGCCACCGCTCATTGTACCCAATGCGATTGCAGTATAACACGAAAGCGGTACCCAAACCGGCATTTGCTCAAAGCTGCTGATAGAGCCGCTGGAGATCAATGCTGCCGTTATAATTCCCATTACCTTTTGCGCGTCGTTACCACCGTGACCAAGACTGAAAGCGCCGGATGATACAAGTTGCAACCGTTTAAACCAGGCATTGGCTCTATGTGCATTAAGGTTACTCAGGTAAAGAGAGAAGAGTGCCATGATCACGAGAATTAATGCCAGTAAAATCCACTTAAAGTTTTTGGAATAAAAAATTACTTTGAATGCATACAACTTAAAATGGGATTGCAGTTTAACCGGGTCAGTTTCGAGTGTTCTGTAAAGAAAAAATATGACGAATATTATAACCAGTAATGAAAAAAGTTTGGGACCAATGCCTTTTTTGAATGAATTGATAAACCAGACGGAAATAATAAACGCCATGATCATACCCACCAACGGGGCAAGAAAGATAAAACTGACTGTTTTAATGACAGGTTCAGAATTTACAGATGAAAAACTTCCTGCATGAGCTATTGCAGCTCCCGCAAATCCGCCGATCAGTGTATGAGATGAAGATGAAGGTATACCCAGCCACCAGGTGAGCAGGTTCCACATTATCGCCGCGACTAATCCTGAAAATATAACCGGCAGTGTAATAAAATCCGCCTTAACAGTTTTGGAGATCGTATTTGCAACACCGTGATCTTTGAAAATAAAGAAAGCGAGAAAGTTGAAGAGTGCTGCCCATACCACAGCCTGGAAGGGCGTAAGCACTTTTGTAGATACAACAGTAGCAATTGAATTTGCTGCGTCATGAAAGCCATTGATATAATCGAAAATTAAAGCCAGTGCTATGATAACAACGAGAAAAGCGGTCATAAGATTAATGTGCTAATGTGATAATTGCTGATTTGCTAATCCGAAACGATGATCGTGCACTTATTAATTAGCAGATCAGCACATCAGCTAATTAGCAAATTGAATTAAGCGTATTTAATAATAATAGATTCAATTACATTACCGGCATCTTCACATTTATCGGTAGCTATTTCCATTACCTGGTATATTTCTCTTTTTTTGATTACTTCCTTTGCATCTGGTTCAGTTGCGAAAAGCCGTTCAATACTCATATCAAAAATGTCATCGGCCTGGTTTTCCATACTGTTGATCTTTACCAGGGCTTCTGTTACCTGTCGCATGTTTTTCATATTGCGCAACTCAATAACGGCCTTGCTTACATGAAATGCACCTTGTTCAATCATCTCCGCGAGTTTTTTTATTCCCATATCATTTGGGTTCACACGGTAAAAATTGATCTTCTTTGCCGAAGCGTATACATAATCGGCTATATCATCGAGTGCAGAAGCGAGATAGTGAATGTCTTCCCGATCAAATGGTGTGATAAAATTTCTTCCCAATTCTGTAAAGATGCGATGCGTAAGATCGTCATTCACATGTTCAAGGTCTTCGATTTGAGCAAGTATATTGGCCCGTTTATCAAAATCAGTTTCAGACACCATTTCTTTAAGCTTCGTCGCTATCAACGCTACATTTCCTGCAACACTTTCAAAAAGATCAAAGAAGACGCGGTCCTTTGGCAGGAAAATCTTGAGAATGGAATTCAGAGCCATAGAGGTTTTTTTAATCGGAGCGAAGATATTGACCGCATTTGGTATGATCGTGCCGGGGGGAGAATTAATAATTATTTAATATTAAAATCATGATTTCGTAACTATTTGGCAACACAAATTATATAAGCAATTATATTGCGCTTGTTTAATTGACGTATCAAAACTGAAATGAGCCGAAATTTACCAAAACTCCTTTGTGCCGCTGTGTTATTTTTTTGTGTACAAACAAGCGGTCTTTGTCAACGTTATCTTTCAGACCTGGACACTTCTTTGTTTATTAAGGATACCCTTAGGCCGTTTCTGAAACGATTTGACAATATTCATTTTAGCGGGTATATCCAGCCCCAATTCCAGGTAGCAGAAAGCAAGGGCAGCCGGTCTTATGACGGTGGTGATTTTTCCCAATATTCGTCAAGCCGGTTTATGCTACGCCGGGCACGAATAAAACTGGACTACTTTATTCCAACCACCGACAACTACCCCAAAGCCCTGTTTACTTTTCAAATGGACGCTACGGAAAGGGGCGTCTTTGTGAGGGACATGTTTATGCGATTATATGAAACGAAAGGGCATAATTTTTCTTTCACTGCCGGTTTGTTTGCAAGACCTTTTGGTTTTGAAGTAAATCTTGGATCGAACTTTCGCGAATCGCCCGAAAGAGGCCGAATGTCGCAAATACTTATGCCGACTGAACGAGACCTTGGTATGATGATAACCTATGAGCCATTAAAGCATGAGGCAAAAAATCATTGGCTGAAAATAGATGCCGGCGTTTTTAATGGACAAGGTTTATCCGGCACTACAGATTTCGACAGTCACAAAGACTTTATCAGCCGCGCAACGATAAAACCAATAAAACTCGGCTACTTTGAAATCAGCGGCGGTTTATCCACCTTGCAGGGCGGCTGGCGTCAGCAATCGAAATACGTTTATACGAGTACGGTAGGTAATAATGGTGAAAAAATGTTTTCGCTTGACTCATCTGAATCGAACATCGGTAAAATATTACCGCGAAGATATTATGGCGCCGATGTGCAATTGGAATATAAACATCTGTGGGGTTCTACAGAAATCCGTGGGGAATATTGGTTTGGTAAACAACCCGGCACAGAAACATCGAGTGTTAATCCCGGCACATTGCCTGTTTTACCAGGATACATCAGAAATTTCAACGGCGCCTTTATTTATTTTTTACAGAATATCGTTAATAAAAAAAATCAGTTACTGCTGAAATACGATTGGTATGACCCGAACACAAAAGTTAAAAAAGAAGATATAGGAAAAACAGGAACCAATTTAACGGCAGCCGATATTAAGTATTCAACGCTTGGCCTCGGCTATTTATATTACTTCAGCGATAATATAAAACTGCTGCTATATTATAGTATTGTAAAAAATGAGTCTACTCTCTTAACCGGTTACACTTCGGATTCGAAGGATAATATTTTTACATTTCGCCTGCAATTCAAGTTCTAACTGACGGTTTATCTCAAGGGACAGCAAAGCTTTCTTCAAAACCGAGACATTTATTGATTTTATAAAGACATAACCCTACACGCGAACCAGGAAACAATTTGTTAACATTGCGGTCACATTGGCGTAACGCACGGAGTGTTTTTTTGCAGCCAAATAAAGTTTATGAGACTTACTTGCGCTGCTCTTCTTTTCTTTCTCTCTTTTTCATGTATGCAACTTTCCGCCCAGGAAACTACTTCAACATTAAGTGGTAGTGTTTTGGACGCGAAATCGGTACCGATAGCGGGTGCTACAGTTTCCGTAAAGCATGAGCCAACCGGCCACGTTGCAGTTACGTTGTCAAATAACAAAGGACTTTTTGTACTACCCAATTTAAGACCGGGTGGTCCGTATACGATTCACGTCACATTTGTAGGGCTGAAAGAAGAAACGTTTGATAATATAAATCTTTCCCTCGGCAATAACCCCGATATGGATATCCGGATGCAGGCCGATGAAAAGAATATACAGGAAGTAGTGGTGACGGGCACGAAGAAAAATTCTTTGAATGGTCTTACTGTCAGTAAAGCCCAGTTGAACACATTACCTACACTTGGAAGAAGCATTAATGATTTTACAAGACTTACTCCTCAATCGAATAACAATTCTTTTGCGGGTACTAATTTCCGTTATAACAATCTTACCATTGATGGCGCCGTAAACAATGATGCGTTTGGTTTCAGCAATTCAGCTGGTGGTGTCAGCGGTGGTGGCCAGGCCGGTGCAGCAGGTGCCGGTACACGCACTAATCCATATAGCCTTGACGTGATACAAGAGGTACAGGTGCAGCTGGCCCCCTATGATGTAAAGCTTGGAAATTTTACAGGAGGTAGTGTAAACGCAGTAACAAAGAGTGGTACAAATGATTTCCATGGTTCAGTATACGGGTATGGCAGAAATCAAACCTTCGTTGGCAAAAGTGTAGACGGCCAAAAGAAAAAAATCGGCTCTGATTTTTATGATTACCAATTTGGAGCGACAATAAGCGGTCCTATTGTAAAAAATAAAGCATTCTTTATCGTAAACTATGAACAGACCCGCAGGCAGGAACCAAGTTTTTATAATGCCGGTGATGCGGGAGCAGCAATGACTTTGGCAGAAGGACAACAGATCGTAAACCAGTTGAAAACAAAATATGGATACGATCCCGGAAGCTATGAAGGCGTATATAAAATATTTACAAATAGCGACAAGCTGTTTGCCCGCCTTGATTTTAATTTGAATTCGTCCAATACCCTGACTGTACGCGGTATTTATACAAACGGAACAGGTAATAACCTGGAAAGATCATCTACAAATTTTCAGTTTGGGTCAACAGACTTTACGCAGCATACAAAGAACTACAACATCACAGCAGAGCTGAAATCAAAGCTTAGCTACAACCTGAGCAACTTATTAAACGTAAGCTATATCAATGTTCATGAATACAGGGACTTTCCCAGTCCGCTCGCGCCCTATATTGATATAGACAATGGTAGAATTACACTTGGCACCTGGAGAGAAGCTTCTATTTATAACCTGAAGCAACAGACTTTCGAAATCAGCGACAATGTCACGTTAACCAGGGGCATTCACAAATTTACCCTGGGCACACACAATGAATTTTATAATCTTACTTATGGATTTATCAATTCATGGAACGGACGCTGGGAATATTCGAGAGGTATCAACAGCTTCCTTGCAGATAACCCATCGCGCGTACGTGGCGCATTTACTATTGATCCCAAAATTGCAAATGACCGCAACACAATTTTCAATGATCCGCCAAATCCATTTTCTCTTGGTTTGATGAGCTTATATTTCCAGGACGAAATTTCAGTGAGCAGAAAATTCAAGGTGTCGCCGGGAGTGAGGTTTGATTATTCATTTGCAGGCAAGCAACCGTATCTCGATCCTGCAATCAATACAACTAACAGCGCCGGTTATGTGTCGCCTGACCCAACCTATACAAATACTCCTTTTAATGAACTCACGGGAAAACTTCCTTCACGGGTTACCGTATCGCCCAGACTTGGATTTAACTATGATGTGAAGGGTAATCAATCGATCGTGATTCGTGGTGGTACCGGTATATTTACCGGTCGTGTGCCATTTGCATGGTATGGATATGCTTATACATTGAATGGCGGTACATACGGGAATATCGACTGGAATGGAATTTCTTCAGGCACAACTGTTCCACTGGCAATTAATCCGCTTGGTTTGAAAGATACAGTGACCAAATACGGTGGTACATCGAGAAGCAGTACGCGTGAAGTGGATATTTTTGATAATAAGTTCAAACTGCCTACCATCTGGCGCAGCAGCATAGCTACCGATTTCAGGTTTGGTAAAGGTTATAAACTTACGCTCGATTTCATGTATACAAAGACGTTATACGATGTAAAATACGAGCAGATAAATCTGAAAGATTCTGTTCAGTATTACACTACAGGCCCAACAGAAACGCCGGTTTATGTCGGGGGCAAATACAACAGCCAGTTCTCAAACATTTACTTCCTGACAAACACCAGGGAAGGATACCGTTATAATCTGACTGCGCAGCTTTCAAAGACATCCGGCAGCATGAAAGTGGGTTCGCACGCATTCAATATGAACTGGAGTGCGGCTTACACTTATGGTGTGAGTAAAGACATTACCAATGGTATCCGTAATTCCTGGGAAAGCAGCTACAACGTTAACCCGGCTAATGTTCCCGGCAATTCTCCTTTGGCTTACTCAAACTTCGATCTTCGTCACCGTATCGTAGCAACATGGGGCGGCAACTTTATATGGAACAAGAGTAACGGTACATCATTGACATTCTTTTATTCCGGAGTTTCAGGAAGCCCGTACAGCCTTATCTACCAGTCGCCGCCATTTGGCAGCGGTTCCAATGCCCCATTACCTTATATTCCCAGGGATCAGTCTGATATAAACCTTGTAGATAAAAAAGATGCAGGAGGCAACGTTGTGTACAGCGCGCAGCAGCAATGGACAGATTTGGATAATTTTATTAGTGATGATAAATATTTGAGCAAAAGAAGAGGACAGTATGCAGAACGTAATGGTTTGAGAACATTGTGGAACCATGAACTGGATATGAAAATTATGCACGAATTCAAATTAAGTAAAACGAATAAATCACAATCACTTCAGGTGAGCTTTGATGTGTTCAATGTTTTGAATTTGCTGAATAACGATTGGGGTCACGTTACTTTTGTTACGAACCTCAATAACTATACGGTTAACTTCCTGCAGTTTGTAAATGATGCAAACGGTATAAAACCGGGAGCACCTTCTACAGGTTATATACCTACTTTCAACTTTGTAAAACCCACCGGTTTAAACAATCACTATTACACGATTGATCCTATCAACTCACGCTGGCAGGGGCAATTGGGTATCAAATATAATTTCTGATAACAGGCGAAGAGAAATTTAAACAAGGGGGTTGTTCCGTTTAAACGGGCAATCCCCTTGAATTTTTGGGGTTACCATTCGTACAATCAAGCTTTTGATTTTGTCGCGGAATAGTTATCCTTAAAACAATGCGCACTACCACGACTATATTACTTTGCGTTGTCTCTTTCCTGTTTATACAAGATCATTTTTTACATCGTTTGCAAAACCGTGCATCATAACTTATAAAAGATAATATCAAATTTTTTCCATTGCCAAAACTATTAATAGGAAAATACATAATTCCATTGAGCGCTACATCTATGGCAGACGGTGCCAGGAACGATAAAACCATCACTGTTGAAATTTTGATCTCTTGATTTTCCATTCCTCCTTCGCCTTCTTCATATCTTCTCTGAACTGCGCATTATTATACCAAAACTTCAACAGGTACCAGCCAATCACTCTTGATGCCTCATTATCGCTTGGATAATGTATACCCATTAATTCTCTTGACCATCGAACTTCTTCTGCCTTTGCTAAAAATAAATTTCTTTTATCAGGTATAATTTCACTGAATATAAATGCTTCAGTAAATGCCCAGAGTGAATGCCCACTCGCGAAAGAAGGCGACTTTATACGCGCAAGCGGTTGGAGTGCAGGTTCAAGGTGATACGGACGCGGCCGCCTGAAATGAAATTTTAACCTGAATTCTGTGACACGGATATCCTGTATGCAATTCAACAGCAGGTGAGTGATGACGGGAAAGTTTCTATAATTGAACCAATGGCCAACGGTGTCGGCTATGTAAAATAACTGTTTCTGATTTTCTTCGTAATCGGGATCTGCCGGGTTCAATATATTGAACCATGACCCGATATTGGCAATGTATTCTGCCCGGGCAACCTGTTCTTTGGTACGGCCTGCCTGCAGAGAGAGTAAGTAATCGAGTTCAGCTCTTGTGCGATCAGAACTGTTTGCTGGCGGTTTTATAAGCCCGGGCAATTTTGCTTCGGTTTCTCTGCTTAAATACACGCTACGCACAAGGGAATTGGTCAATGCATTCTGGCTGTATTCTGACCAGGGATAATGAATTGTATCCAATGAAGCTCTTGATGGATTCGGTAAATCACTCAACTCATGTTGTAACTTATAATGCTTTTGAATCGGCTCAAGCGGGTGAATCGTTTGTCCATTTAAAGTACAAGCCGCCAATAAAAGAATAACCAACAGAAATAAATGACTTACCGTTAATAGTAACC
>Ga0207691_10002066_pt1 | contig 19603 bp, 16 predicted proteins | sample KBSM13metaG_FD_184327 | JGI IMG/M metagenome (GOLD analysis project Ga0207691, IMG submission 184327) | Miscanthus rhizosphere microbial communities from Kellogg Biological Station, Michigan, USA - KBS M1-3 metaG (SPAdes) (version 2) | ecosystem: Host-associated > Plants > Roots > Rhizosphere >... | reverse complement strand
TGCATCGATGAGCTGCCAGGCCTTGTGCCCCGGCGGGTTCTTGAACGTCGAACCGCCGGTGCGGCTTTTCACCGGCTGCGTGGTCTCGCGTTTGCTGGTGATCTCGTCCATCTCGGCCGCGATCGCAGAGGGATCGCCCGGCGTGCCTTCGAACAGAGCCTGGGTGAAGATGACGTCGTCCGCCACGCCGCAATGCCGATAGGTGAATCCCATCGCGGTATTCGCATAGTTACGGATAGCACCCGATCGGTCGACGCCGCGCGCTTCGACCAGCACATCCCTGGTCTCGCGTCCGTAAGCGCCGCCGTTCATGCGCAGCGCGCCGCCGATCGCGCCCGGAATGCCGCGATAGAAAGCGAGCCCCGCAATGCCGGCTTCCTGCGCGACTTTCGCGACGCGCAGGTCGGGAACCGCGGTGCCGGAGCGAACGCGATTGCCGGTTTCGATTCTTGTTTCATTGAAGCCGCGTCCGAGCCGGATCACGACCCCCTCGACACCGCCGTCGCGCACGATCAGGTTCGAGCCGAGGCCGATCACCGTGACGGGAATGTCGCGCGGCAGGCCCGTCAGGAGACAGGCAAGGTCGCCCTCGTCCTCCGGCATGAACAACGCCTGCGCGGGGCCGCCGACGCGAAACCAGGTGAGCGGCGCGAGCGGTTCGTTCGCGAGCAGCCGGCCGCGGAGTTGCGGAAGCTTCGATTTCAGAGATTGGACGAGGTCGTCCATCACGCCTTGCCGAGCGCCGCCAGTTCACCTGGCAACGCGTACGCCCACTGGGTGATGTTGCCCGCGCCGAGGCATACGACATAGTCGCCTGCGTGCGCGGTCCCCTTGATCAGCCCCGCGAGCGCCTGGGATTCATCGAGCGCCATCACGTTGCGATGACCGCGAGCGCGCAAGCCAGCGACCAGTGAGTCGCGATCCGCTCCCGCGATCGGCGCTTCGCCCGCCGGGTAGACATGCGCGATAATCACCGCGTCGGCGTCGTTGAAACAGGTGCAGAACTGATCGAACAGCGCCGCGAGCCGGGTGTAGCGATGCGGCTGCATCACGGCGATGACCTTGCCCTTCGTCGACTCGCGCGCGGCTTTGAGCACGGCGGCGATCTCGACCGGATGGTGGCCGTAGTCGTCGAACACGGTGACGCCGTTCCAGTCGCCGGTGCGGGTGAAGCGGCGCTTCACGCCGCCGAAACCCGCGAGGCCTTTGCGGATCTGCTCGTCCGAGATGCCGAGTTCGTGCGCGACCGCGATCGCCGACGTCGCATTGAGCGCATTGTGCCGCCCCGGCATCGGCAACGAGAGGTCCGCGATTTCGTGCGCCGGCCCGCCCGCGCGGTCGCGGAATGCCACGTTGAAACGCGAGCCGGCGCCTTCCGGTTTCAGCCCGACCAGCCGCGCGTCGGCTTGAGGGTTCTCGCCGTAGGTGATGAGGCGGCGGTCCTCGATGCGCCCGACCAGCGTCTGCACGACGGGATGATCGGTACACATCACGGCGAAGCCATAGAACGGCACGTTGGTGACGAAATTCTCGAACGCGGCTTCGATCGCCTCGAAGGTCTTGAAGTGATCGAGATGCTCCGGATCGATGTTGGTGACGATCGCGACGTCGGCGGGAAGCTTCAGGAACGTGCCGTCGGATTCGTCGGCCTCGACCACCATCCAGTCTCCGGCGCCGAGCCGCGCGTTGGTGCCGTAGGCGTTGATGATGCCGCCGTTGATCACGGTCGGATCGAAGCCGCCGGCGTCGAGCAAGGTCGCAACCATCGAGGTCGTGGTCGTCTTGCCGTGCGTTCCCGCGATGGCGACGCAGCGCTTCAGCCGCATCAGTTCGGCGAGCATTTCGGCGCGGCGCACAACCGGCAGCCGCCTCGCGCGCGCTGCCGCAAGCTCGGGATTATCGCGCTTGATCGCGGTCGACACGACCACGACTTCGGCCTTGCCGAGATTGTCCGCCTTGTGGCCGACCGCGACGCTCGCCCCCTTGTCGCGCAGGCGTTTCACGTTCGCCGAGTCGGAGGCGTCCGAGCCCTGCACCGTGTAGCCGAGATTGATCAGCACCTCGGCGATGCCGCTCATGCCGATACCGCCGATGCCGACGAAATGGATGGGGCCGATATCGGTCGGCAGCTTCATGGACGATCCCTGCGCAAAATCAGCAAGTCAGCGCGGTACCACATTCGCGACGCGCAACACCAGATCGGCGAGCCGGTCGGCGGCATCGAGCACGCCGGCGGATTTCGCCCCTGCCGCCATCGCGGGAAGCTTTCCGGGATCGGCGGCAAGAGAGGCGATCTCGTGGGCGAGGCGCTCGGGCGTGAAATCGTCCTGCTTGAGAACGATGGCACCGCCGGCTTTCGCCAGTACATTGGCGTTGGCGAGCTGATCCTGGTCGAGCGCATGCGGCAGCGGCACCAGGATCGCGGGCCGCCCGATGGCGGCGAGTTCCGCGACGGTCGACGCCCCGGAGCGCGACACGATCAGATGCGAGGCCGCGATGCGTGCCGGCAAATCGGAAAAGAACGACGCGACCTCGGCTTTCACGCCAAGCCGCGCATAGATATCGCGGACACGCGTTTCGTCCTCGTCTCTCGCCTGCTGCACAATGGTCAGCCGCGCCCGCAAGTCCGGTAACATCCTCTCAACAGCAGATGGCACGATGTCAGCCATGACGCGCGCGCCCTGACTGCCGCCAAACACGAGGAGCTTGATCGCACCGTCGTCACCGAAATCCGGATAGGGTTCGCCGGCGGCGGCAATGACCATCGGCCGCACCGGGTTGCCGGTGAAACTCGCCTTCGCGGCGAGCGGCCCATCGAGCGTCATCCCGGGAAAGCTCATCGCAATCGCGCCGACGCGGGAGCTGAGCATCCTGTTCGCGCGTCCCATCACGGCATTGGCATCATGGATCACGGTTGGAATCCTGCGCAACGTCGCCGCGAGCATCGGCGGCAAGGTCGGATAGCCGCCGAAACCGACGACCGCGACGGGCCGGATGCGTCGCATCAGGCGCAGCGCCTTCATGGCGCCGAGGCCGAGGGTAACGACGGTCTTCGCCATCGAAATCGGATCGCGGCCGCGAATGGTCGCGCTCGGGATCACGTGTATTTCGCGCGCCGGAAAATCATGGCCGTAGCGCGTCGCGCGCTCATCGGTTGCGAGGTCGACTTCGATGCCGCGTCGTTTCAGCGCCGACGCCAGGGCTTCCGCAGGAAACAGATGCCCGCCGGTCCCGCCGGCGGCGAGCAGGACGAGCGGCGACCTGGCGCCGCTCATCATGCCGTCTTCCACTCGGGCGGCAAACGCTCCATCGGCTCGATCATCGCGGCGCGCGGACGTTCGCGCGTCAGCGCGAGCAGCATGCCCATGCCGTAGGCGAGCGAGATCATCGACGAGCCGCCGTAGGAGATGAACGGCAGCGTCATGCCTTTTGCGGGGATCAGATGCAGGTTGACCGCCATGTTGATCGCCGACTGCGTCCCGAACAGGATCGCGAGACCCGCCGCGGCGAAGCGCGTGAACGGGTCCTGGTCGCGGAACGCGTGCTGCAGCGCGCGGATCACGATGAAGGCGAACAGCGACACCAGCGCGAGACAGAGCACGATGCCGAACTCCTCCGCCGCGACCGCGAATACGAAGTCCGCGTGGCTGTCGGGCAGGATGCGCTTGACCGTCCCCTCGCCCGGCCCGCGGCCGAACCAGCCGCCGCGCACGAAGGACTCCATCGCGTTCGAGACCTGATACATGTCGCCGGACGACGGGTCCATGAAGCGATCGATACGTTTGGTGACGTGCGGCACGAAGAAATAGGCGCCCGCAAGCCCGGCAACGGCGGCCCCGCCGAGCCCCGCGACCCAGACCATGCGCATGCCGGCCATGAAGAACAGCGCTCCCCAAACGAGGACGATCAGCATCGTCTGCCCGAAATCGGGCTGCAGCACCAGCGGCACCACGACCGCGCCGAGGAGTCCGAGCGCTATCGTGTTCGCCGGCATGTCGGACTTGCGGGTGGATTCGGCGAAGAGCCACGAGATGAGAATAACGAACGCAGGCTTCAGGAATTCGGACGGCTGGATGTTCACGCCGGCGAGCACGATCCAGCGCCGCGCACCTTTCACCTCGGCGCCGATCACCAGCGTCGCGGCGGTCATGGCAAGCGCGATGATGAATACCGCGAGCGTGAGGCGGCGGATCTGGCGCGGCGACAGGAACGAGACGGCGATCATCACCAGGAAGGTCGGCGCGAGATACATCGCGTGCCGGTTCACGAAATAGAATGCGTCGAGTCCGATGCGGGTCGCGACCGCCGGGCTCGCGGCGAGCGAGAGCACGATGCCGGTCATCATCAATACCGCGATCGCGGCAAGCATCATCCGGTCGACCGTCCACCACCACTCGGCAACCCGCGTACGTTCGACGCGCGAGATCATGGAAAGCCCCGCTCCCGTAAGCATGATCCCGAAGGTGGGCACCGGTTTTCGGAAAAGATCATGCGCAAGCAATCTAGTCGTGACTCCGCATGGTTGACGAAAGATTAACGAAGTGCCGAAGTTTAGACCTTCTTCGCCCCTTCGAGCTTCATCACGGCGTCGCGGAACGCCGTGCCGCGGAGCTCGAAATTGCGGAACTGATCGTAGGACGCACAGGCGGGCGAGAGCAGCACCACCGATTCCGTCGCGTCCGCGGCAGCGGCATCTTGAGCCGCAAGCTCCACCGCACGCTCGAGTGTGCCGGCAACCACGAACGGCGCCTTGCCCTGCAGCGTGCCGGCGAATACGCCTGCCGCCTCGCCGATCAGGTAGGCCTTGCGGATGCGCGGGAAATACCCGGCAAGCGACGTGATGCCGCCGGTCTTGGCCTTGCCGCCCGCGATCCAGAAGATGTCGGTGAAGCTCGCAAGCGCGCGCGCCGCGGCGTCCGCATTGGTCGCCTTGGAATCGTTGACGAACAGCACCTGCCCCCTGCGCGCCACCTGCTCCATGCGGTGCGCGAGGCCGGGGAACGAGATCAAGCCCTGCTGGATCGCCTCCGGCGACAGGCCCAACGCCAGCGCCGCGCCGGTGGCGCAGGCGGCATTCTGCGCATTGTGCAATCCGCGCAGAGAGCCGATGCCGCCGATCTGCACCACCGCGCGCGCGGTGCCGCCCGCCGCGCGCATCACCTGGTCTCCCTCGACATAAATTCCGTCGGAGAGCGGACGCCGCACGGAAACGCGCACAATCCGCTTGCCGCCGCGATCGATGCGGTCGGCCACCGCCTGTGACCAGTTGTCGTCAACGCCGACGATCGCGGTGCCGGCATTCGCGACCAGCCGCTCCTTGATCGCCGCGTAATCCTTCAGCGTGCCGTGGCGGTCGAGGTGATCTTCGGTGACATTGAGCAGGATGCCGACGGACGGATCGAGCCGCGGCGCGAGATCGATCTGGAACGACGAACACTCGATCACGTGCACGCGCCCCTGCGCGGGCGGCTGCAGCGAGAGGATCGCAGTGCCGATATTGCCGCCGAGCTGCACGTCGTATTGCGCAACGCCGAGCAGATGCGCGACCAGCGCCGTCGTCGTGGACTTGCCGTTGGTACCCGTGATCGCGACGAACGGCGCATCGGGCGCGGTGTTGCGCCGCTCGCGGCAGAACAGCTCGATGTCGCCGATCACCTCCACCGCTGCGTTGCGTGCCAGCCCGACGGTCCAGTGCGGCGCCGGGTGCGTCAGCGGCACGCCGGGCGTGAGCACCAGCACAGAAAATTTGCTCCAGTCGATGTGGCGCAGATCCGCGACCGGGATGCCGGCCGCCCGCGCCTTCTCGAGGCTCGCCTCGGTATCGTCGAACGCCACGACATCCGCACCGCCGGCGAGCAGCGCGCTTGCGCTCGCGATCCCGGACGCGCCAAGACCGAACAGCGCGACTTTTTTTCCCGCGAACGTCGTGACCGCGATCATCGCAGCTTCAAGGTAGCCAGCCCGACCAGCGCCAGCCCGATCGAGATGATCCAGAAGCGGATCACGATCTGCGGCTCGGTCCAGCCCTTCTGCTCGAAGTGGTGATGCAGCGGCGCCATGCGGAACACGCGCTTGCCGGTGAGCTTGAACGAGATCACCTGCACGATCACCGACACGGCCTCGAGCGCGAACAGCCCGCCGACGATTGCCAGGACCAGTTCGTGTTTGGTCGCGACCGCGACCGAACCGAGCAATCCGCCAAGCGCGAGCGAGCCGGTGTCGCCCATGAAGATCGAGGCCGGCGGCGCGTTGAACCAGAGAAAGCCAAGGCCCGCGCCGATCACGGCGCCGCACAGGATCGCAAGCTCGCCGGTCCCCGGCACGAAGTGCAGTTGCAGATAGTCGGTGAGGTAGGCGTTGCCGACCACGTACGAGAACATGCCGAAGCAGCCTGCCGCGATCATCACCGGGCCGATCGCGAGCCCGTCGAGTCCGTCGGTCAGGTTCACCGCATTGCCGGCGCCGACGATGATGAAGGTGCCGAAGATCAGGAAGAACCAGCTCAGGTTGACGACCAGCTCCTTGAAGAACGGGACCGTCAGCGACGTGGCAAACGGCGGACGCCCCAGGCTCATCAGCGCCCAGCATGCGCCGAATGCCACCAGCCCCTCGATGACGAGGCGCAGCTTTCCGGCGAAGCCGCCGTGGCTCTGCTTCGTCACCTTCAGATAATCGTCGTAGAACCCGACGAGGCCGAAGGCGAGCGTCACGCCGAGCACGATCCAGACATAAGGATTGGACGGATTGGCCCACAGCAGCGCCGACACCGTGACGCCGGACAGGATCATCAGCCCGCCCATCGTCGGCGTGCCGCGCTTGGTCTGCAGGTGCGAGGCCGGCCCGTCCTCGCGGATCGGCTGACCCTTGCCCTGGCGCAGCCGCAGATGATCGATGATCCACGGGCCGAACAGGAATACGAACAGCGCCGCGGTCGCCATCGAGCCGCCGGTGCGCACGGTGAGATAGCGAAACACGTTGAAGATGCCGATCGTGCCGGAAAAATCCGCAAGCCAGTAAAGCATGTGTTCAACCTTGAATCTGTTCGGCCTCGCGCGCATAGCGGCGCCGGAGCGCCTTGACGATCGGGCTCATGCGCGAGCCGAGCGAACCTTTGATCATGACGGCATCGTTGGCGGCAATCGCGCCCAGAATTTCCGGCTCGAGCGCCGCGGAGGTGTCGGCATAGCCGCCCCGGCGTCCGGAGGGAAGTGCGTCCCACAGCGATTTCATCAGCGGGCCGGAGCAGAACACGAGATCGACCGCATTACCGGTCACCGCGTCCGCCAGGTCCGCATGCAGCGCCGCACCGTCCGGGCCGAGCTCGAGCATGTCGCCGAGCACCGCGATGCGCCGGCCCATGCCCTTCATCGGCACCTGGCCGAGCAGCGCCAGCGCCGCGCGCATCGAGACCGGATTCGCGTTGTAGCTCTCGTCAATCAGCAGAACGGCCCCGCCGGGCAGTTCGAGAGTCACACGCTCGCCTCGCCCGGCCGGGGCTTTCAGATCGGCGAGCGCGAGCGCCGCGAGCGCGAGATCCGCCCCGAGCAATTGCGCGGCGGCAAGCACCGCGAGCGAATTCTCGACCACGTGTCGGCCCGGCGCACCGAGTTTGTATGTGACGTCACGGCCGAGAATGCTTGCCTGCACGGTCGAGGTTTCGGCTTGCAGCGAAACTTTGGCGAGATGGGCGTCTGCGCCATCGCTTTCGCCGAACGCAACGATGTGCTTCACGGCTGCGATCTGCGCGGCGCGTTTGAGATGCGCGAACTGCGGGTTGTCGGCGTTGAGCACTGCCGTACCTCCCGGTTCGACGCCGAGAAAGATCTCCGCCTTCGCATCCGCGATCGCCTCGAGCGTGCCGAAGAATTCCAGATGCACTGGCGCGATCGTGGTGACGATGGCCACATGCGGGCGCACGAGTTTCGTCAGCGGCGTGATCTCGCCCGCGTGATTCATGCCGATCTCGAACACGCCGAACTTCGCCGATTGCGGCATCAGCGCAAGCGACAGCGGCACGCCCCAGTGATTGTTGTACGAGGCAGCCGACGCATGCGTCTCGCCCTGCTTGCCAAGCACGAGGCGCAGCGCTTCCTTGGTGCCGGTCTTGCCGACCGAGCCGGTGACCGCGACGATCTTCGCCTGCGAGCGTGCGCGCGAGGCTTTCGCGAGATCGTTCAAACCAGCGAGCGCATCATCGGCGATCAGCAGCGGTGCGCCCTGCGGCATCGCTGCCATCTTCCGGCGCGCCACGACCGCGAGCCCTGCTCCGGCCTGCAGCGCGGCCTCGACGAACTCATGCCCGTCACGATTTTCGCCCTGAATGGCGAAGAACGCCTCACCGGGTTTGATCGTGCGCGTGTCGATCGACAGTCCCGGCACGTCGCGCGGCAGGTTGCCGGCACGCTCCGCCTTCATGGCGGCGGCCATTGCGTCGAGAGACCAGAGCGGTTCGCTCACGCGACCTTCTCCTTGAGCGCGGCGGCGACCGCTTCGTGGTCGCTGAAGTCCAACACCCGGTCGCCGACAATCTGGCCGCTTTCATGGCCCTTTCCGGCAACAAGCAGCACGTCGCCGGGCTGCAATGCGGCAACCGCGTGGCGGATCGCCTCGCCGCGGTCGCCGATTTCGCTCGCTCCGCGCGCCGTCGCCATGATGGCGGCGCGGATCGCCGCCGGCTTTTCGCTGCGCGGATTGTCGTCGGTGACGATCACGGTGTCGGCCTTCTCGGCCGCGATCGCGCCCATCAGCGGGCGCTTGCCCTGATCGCGGTCGCCGCCCGCGCCGAACACGACGACGAGCTTGCGCTTCGCGTAAGGCCGCAGCGCTTCCAGCGCCTTGGACAGCGCGTCGGGCTTGTGCGCGTAGTCGACGAAGATCGGCGCACCGTTGCGCTGCCCGACCAGTTCGAGTCTTCCCTTCGCGCCTTCGAGGCCCTCGAGCGCGCCGAACACCTTGGCGGGATCACTCCCGGTCGCGATGGTCATGCCGGCCGCGACCAGCGCGTTTTCCACCTGGAACGCGCCGACCAGCGGCAGGCGCACGCGATGCGGCTTGCCGTCGTGTTCGAGCCTTAGCGTCTGCGAGAAGCCGTCGATTTCCGCATCGGCGAGGCGGATGCCGCCGGCGTTCCGCCCGACGGTGAGTACGCGCAGGCCGCGCTTTGCCGCTGTGGTGACGACGCGCTCCGCATGCGGGCTATCGGCCGATACGACCGCCGCGCCGCCTTCCGCGACGACGCGTTCGAACAGGATCAGCTTCGCGGCAAGGTAGGCGTCCTCGGTCGCGTGATAGTCCATGTGATCGCGCGACAGATTGGTGAAGCCGCCGACCGTGACGCGCACGCCATCGATGCGATGCTGGTCGAGACCGTGCGAGGACGCCTCCATCGCGAGATGCGTGATGCCGTCTTCGGCGAGGCGGTCGAGCGTGCGCGCCAGCTCGATCGGATCGGGCGTGGTGAGCGAGCCGTAGATCTCCTCGCGCGGCGTCACCAGCCCGATCGTGCCGATGCTCGCCGCCTCATGGCCGAGCGCCGCCCAGATCTGGCGCGTGAACGCCGCGACCGAGGTCTTGCCGCTGGTGCCGGTCACCGCCGCGATGGTTCTCGGCTGGCGCGCATAGAACCGCGCGGCCGCAAGCGCGAGCGCACGCCGCACATTCGCGGCCTGCACCAACGCGACGTCCCCGGGCAGCGTGTCCGGCGCGCGCTCCGCCAGGATCGCAGCCGCCCCCGCCGCGAGCGCCTGCGGGACGAACGATAATCCATCCGCCTTGGTGCCGGGCACCGCGACGAACAGATATCCCGGCTTTACCTTGCGGCTGTCGGCCGTGATGCCGGTGATGTCGCGCGCGGCAAAGCGCGCGTCGACCTGTCCGTCCTGTCCGATGATGTCTGAAAGCTTCACGTTCGCGCCCGGCGCTGATTCGGCCGGATATTAAGTCTCGGCAACCGAAAGCGCGACCGCTACCGCGCCGCCTGCTTTGCGCCGGCCAGAATGAGCTGGTCGGCCGGCGGCAGGTCGAGCCGCGGTTCCAGCCCGAGCATCGGCGCGACGCGCGCAATGATCTTGCCGGTCGTCGGCGCCGCATTCCAGCCGGACGTGGCAAATCCATGCGTCTCGGGCAGGCCCTGCGGCTCGTCGATCAGGATGGTGATGAGATAGCGCGGCTGATCGGCCGGCAGCACCGCCATGAACGTGGCGAGCAGCTTGGTCTTGGAATAGCGGCCGTTGATCACCTTCTCGGCGGTGCCGGTCTTGCCGCCGACGTAGTAGCCCGGAATGTCGACCTTCTTGGCCGAGCCCTTCTCGGCGTTGAGCCGCATCAGATAGCGCATCTTCAGGCTGGTCTCGGGCTTGATCACCTGCTTGCCGAGCGCCTGCGCTTCCTGCTCGGTGCGCTTGAGGAACGTCGGCGGGATCATGAAGCCGCCGTTCATCAGCGCGCCGACCGCCATCGTGGCCTGCAGCGGCGCGACCGAGAGCCCGTGGCCGAACGCGATCGTGATGGTGTTCAGCTCGCCCCAGCGCTTCGGCACGATCGGCATCGCGCTTTCCGGAATCTCGGTCGTGACCCGGTCGAGCTGGCCCATCTTCTTCAGGAACCATTTGTGATGCTCGACGCCCAAGCCGAGCGCGATCTTGGCCGTGCCGATGTTCGACGAATAGGTGAACACCTCAGGCAACGACAGCACGCGCTTCTGCGCGTGATAGTCGCTGATGTTGAACTTGCCGTAGCGCAGCGAGGCGCGCGCATCGAGCATCGAGTTGAGATTGAACTTGCCCGAGTCGAGCCCCATCGCCAGCGTCAGCGCCTTGAAGGTCGAGCCCATCTCGTACACGCCGGTGGTGAGCCGGTTGATGCGCGTCGGGTCGCTTGCTTCCTTCGGATTGTTCGGATCGAAATCCGGCACCGACACCATCGCGAGGATTTCGCCGGTGCGCACGTCGGTGATGACGCCAGCCGCGGCCTTGGCCTTGAACTTGTCGCGCGCCGCGATCAGCTCGTCGCGCATCGCATGCTGCACGCGCAGGTCGATCGAGAGCTGCACCGGCTCCTGCAGCCGGTCGGTGGCAAGCCCCGCGGCGTGCAGCGCCGCCAGCCCGTTGCCGTCGAGCCACTTCTCGATGCCGGCGATGCCCTGGTTGTCGACGTTGACGAGGCCGATCAGGTGCGCGACCTCGGCGCCGTTCGGATAGATGCGCTTGTTCTCGTTGAGGAAGCCGATGCCGGGAATGCCGAGCTTGTAGATGTCCTGCTGCTGCTTCGGCGTGATCTCGCGCCGCAGCCAGGCAAAACCGCGCTTCCGGTTGCCGAGCCGGTCGCGCACTTCCTTCGCGTCGAGATCGGGCATCACGGCCGTGAGCAATTCCACGGCCTCGTCCACGTCGATCAGCCGCTTCGGCTCGCCGAACAGCGAAGGCGTGCGCACGTCGGTCGCCAGCACCTCGCCGCGTCGATCAAGCACGTCGGGCCGCGCGGTGGCCACGGCGTCGGTGCCGATGCGGCGCCCGCCATGGCTGTCCGGGGTCAGCGCATAAACGACGAGCCGGCCCGCGATGATGGCGTAGATCGATGTGAAGGCGAGCATCGCCAGCCCGATGCGGCCGCGCGCTTTCATGGATCGATCGGCCTTGCCGTAAAGCAGCGCGCGCAGGATGCGGCGGCGCAGCGGCTCGGCCGGCCGTGCGGAAATTGCCGGCGTCGGCACAGGCGCGGTCGCGTTCTCACTCATTGCGGTTCGCTCCGCCATCGGGCAGGCTTCCGGTCAGCGCCTCGGTGTCGGCGAAAATCTCGACCAGCGCGCCGATCGGGTCGGCGGTGCCGGGCGGCACGAGCTCGACCGGCCGCTCCGGCAGACGATCCAGCGTATCGAACTGCCGCGCCTCGACCGACTTCAAGGTCAGATGGCGCCGTGCCAGTTCCTGGATGCGGTCGGGACGATCCAGCTTGCTCCACTCGGCGCGCAAATTCGCGATCGCGTCCTGCTCGCGCCGCACATCGGCGCGCAGCTTCGATACTTTCTCGGCCTGCAGGGTCGACTCGTATTTGATCTTGTAGACGTCGGCCGCCGCGAGCACGAGCGCGGCCAGCACCACCACATGCAGCAGGCGCCACACCATCAGCGCCCCCTCATGACGTCGGCGAGCGGCGGCAGGCGCGGCAGCAGATGCGAGAGATCGCCGCCGATCGGCGCGGCCGCGGTGCGCGCTCCGGCACGCAGCTTGGCCGAGCGGGCGCGCGGATTGACGGCGATTTCCTGATCGTCCGCGACCAGCGGCTTGCGCGTCAGGATCTCGAAGCTCGGCGGCGCATGCGCGACTTCCGGCTGATGGCGCGAGCCCGCGACGATGCGGCCATGCTCGGCAAGGAAGGTCTTCACGATGCGGTCTTCCAGCGAATGAAATGAAATGACGACGATGCGCCCGCCGGCTTTCAGCATGCGCTCGGCCGCGCCGAGCGCCGCGACGAGTTCGCCGAGCTCGTCGTTCACGAACATGCGCAGCGCCTGGAACGTGCGCGTCGCCGGATGCACCTCGCCCGGCTTGCCGCGCACGACGCGCGATACGATGTCGGCGAGCGCGCTGGTCGTCGTGATCGGCTGATCGGCGCGCGCCTGCACGATCGCGCGCGCGACGTTGCGTGCGAAGCGTTCCTCGCCGAGCGTCCTGATGATGAAAGAAAGATCGCGTTCGGTGGCCGCGTTGACCAGATCGGCCGCGCTCGGGCCGTCGCCGCCCATGCGCATGTCGAGCGGGCCGTCGTTGCGGAACGAGAAGCCGCGGCCGGCCTGATCGAGCTGCATCGACGAGACGCCGAGATCGAGCAGAATCCCGTCGACGGTCGCGTGACCGAGGCTGTGCGCGACGTTCTCGAGATTGGAGAAGCGATCCTCGGAGAGCGTCAGCCGCCCTTCGGCCTCATCCACCAGCGCGAAGCCTCCCGCGATGGCATCGCGGTCACGGTCGATACCGATGACCGTCGTCCCGCCGACCCGCAGAATCGCGCCGGTATGTCCGCCTGCGCCGAACGTGCCGTCGATATAGATGCCGTCATGGACGCCGAGTTGCTCGAACGTCTGGCGGGCGAGCACGGGAATATGACGGGCCAGTCCGCCAGCGACAGCGCGTTTGCCGTCGCCGCCCGCCATCATTCCCGTGCTTTGTGCGCGTCGTGCGCCGCCACCCGGGAGCCCAGCTGCTTCTTCAGTGCGCGCACCGTCCCGGTGGCCTCCGCGAGTTGCGCGCGAAAGCGTCCAGGCTCCCAGATCTGAAATTTGTGTCCGAGGCCGACGAAGGCGATCTCGGCCGTGATGCCGGCGTGGGTCTTCAGCGTGTCCGAGAGGATCACGCGGCCCTCGCTGTCGATCTTCAGCGTTTCGCTCGTGCCGTAGAGCGAGAGCGTGAAGGCGTCCCGCTCGTCCGAATAAGGCGGGAAGCTCGCAATCAGCGTCTCGATCTCGGAGAGCAGCGCATTGCCCCCGGCATCCACCGCCGGCTGGTCGAGCGCCGGATAGCAATAGAGCCCGTCGAAGCCGTCGCGCGCCAGCACCGCGCGGTAAGAGGCAGGGATCGAGACGCGTCCCTTCGCGTCGAGGCGCAAGGTGAAGTTCGAGACGAACCGATCCATTCCCGCGCGCAATCCCCTGTTCCGCCTGTTCTTCGGCGGAAAGCCATCCCGGCGCGCTCGGGGTCGCGCGGCGCACATTGCTCGCGCTTCCCCTCCCGATCGCGGCTGGGAATTTTTGGGATATCATGGGACCTTATGGTCGTCAAACGGTACCCGCGCGCGCCGCAGGCCGGCGCACGCTGATCAGGATTAACGGTCGATAAACTTAAGGAAGTGTTGCCGAGGGCCGTTTCGCGCACTCGGACCTCACGCCAACAGCACTTGGACGGCGCGAATCGAGGGCGCCGCGCCGTGCCGCGGCAAACCTTCCGTCGCGCCTGGTGACCCCGCACTTCGCGGCGCAAATGTGTCACGGAATGGGAACACCACTCCGGTTCCGGCGTTTCCTTTGCAGGACGCCGGCACTCCCCGGCGACCCGAGAAACCTGTCTCAAGATCGCCCCACAGGAGGCACACATGCTCAAGCGAATCATGGCCGTTGCGGCCGTGAGCGGTCTGGCTTTGACCAGCGCGCTCGCGCAGTCGACCACGACTCCGTCCACCACCCCGACGCCGAGCGCGGCAAATCCCGCGCCGACCTCGAGCGCCGCCGCTCCGGCCGCGAACCCCGCCGGCAAGGCGAACTTCGTGACCAAGCAGTCCTCCGATCAGCATCTCGCCTCGAAGTTCAAAGGCACCGACGTGATCGGCGCCGATGACGCAAAGATCGGCGACGTCAGCGACCTGTTGTTCGACAAGGACCGCAAGATCATCGCGTTCATCGTCGGCGTCGGCGGCTTCCTCGGCATCGGCGCGAAGGACGTCGCGATCGATCCGGCCTCGTTCCAGGCGGTTCCCGGCAAGGACGCGACCGACACGAAGCTGCGCCTCTCGATGACCAAAGATGAGTTGAAGGCCGCTCCGGCGTTCGAGCCGTATCAGCCGCCGCGTCCGGTCAGCAGCCAGAACGCGCCGACCCGCCCGATGGGCGCGCCGCCGCCGACGGCTCCGGCCCCCAAGCAGTAAGCGAAACCGCGATCTCGCGGCCTCTTCCGGCCCTGATCCATGGATTTGGATCAGGGCCATTTTCTTGGTTAAGCCTCCCCCCGTCTCCCGGCATCGGCTAGACTTCTGCGTCGAACACGCACGCGCATGACGAGTGTTGCGCGACGTCCGGGGGGACGCACATGCCGATCGATCAGGCCACCAGCCGCCGCCGCTTTCTGCAATTCCTTGCCGGCAGCCCGCTGCTCGCCGGCAGTTTGCCTGCTTTCGCCGAGGGACCGGTGGCGGGCACGAAGCTGTCCGACCCCATCATCTGGGCACCGCTCAAGACCGAGAACCTGATCAAGAGCCCGAAGGAGGCGATCAACGTTTTCGATTTCGAGCCGGCCTGCCGCGCCAACGTTCCGCCCGCGCATTTTGGCTACATGGCTTCCGGCATCGATGATGAAGTCACGCTGCGTGCCAATCGCGAAGGCTTCCTGAAATTCGTGCTGCGTCCGCGCCGTCTGGTCGACGTGAGCAAGGTCGACATGAGCGTCGAGATTTTCGGCGTGCGATACCAAACGCCGATCATCGTCGCACCGGTCGGCGGACAGCAGTCGTTCCACCCCGAAGGCGAAATCGCAGTGGCGAAAGCCGCGCGCGCCGGCGACCACCTGCAGATCCTGTCGACGTCAACAAACGCCGGCGTCGAAGATGTCGCCGCCGCGCGCGGCGCGCCCCTTTGGTACCAGCTCTACGCCACCAACAAGTGGGAGGTCGCCAAGGCGATGGTGGCGCGCGCCGAGAAATCCGGCTGCCTCGCGGTGGCGGTCACGATCGACCGCTCGGGCGGGCGCAATCAGGAAACGCTGTTCCGGCTGGTGCCGACCGACTCGCGCGACTGCAATGCTTGCCATGAGCGCGGCAGCCTCGCCACCAACCTCAAGCGCCGCGCGATGTATCAGGGGCTCGACATTTCCGGCCTCAGCCACACGCAATCGTCCAATATGACGTGGGATTTCCTCAAGCGGCTGCGCGACACCACGAAAATGAAGATCGTGCTCAAGGGCGTGCTGGCGCATGAGGACGCCGTGCTCGCCGCCGATGCCGGCATGGACGCGATCATCGTCTCGAACCATGGCGGGCGCAGCGAGGACTCCGGCCGCTCCACCATCGACGCGCTGCCCGAGATCGTCGAGGCGGTCCGCGGCCGCATGCCCATCCTGATCGACTCCGGCTTCCGCCGCGGCACTGATATCGTCAAGGCGCTGGCGCTGGGCGCGCACGCGGTGTGCATCGGCCGGCCCTACATCTGGGGTCTCGGCGCATTCGGCCAGCCTGGCGTCGAGCGCGTGCTCGAATTGCTGCGCATCGAGCTCCACGCCGCGATGCAGCAGGTCGGAGCGCCGACCGTTAAGGATCTTGTGCCGGGCATGGTGCGCCGGGCCTGAGCATGATCCCGAAAAGTGGAGACCGGTTTTCGGAAAAGATCATGCTCGAACAAAGAGCGTCAGCGCGCCGGTTTTTCTTCCAACGCGCGTACGGTCCTGCCGCGTACACGATCCGCCCGCCGACCATGTGAGCAGCGCCTCGAGCGCGCCGATCTCGGCCACCTGTGCCGGCTTGACTTGGGAATCCGCAGCGCCTGCATGGAGGGAGCGACTTGGACAGCGCGGGAGCGCGCTGGCGACGGGAGGGCGTGAACGTGAGGAGATTGACCGCACGCATCAGTCGGCTTGAAACCCGCGATGGCGCGAGATGGCGCGACGACGAGCATTTGAGCGAGCCCGAGCTGGAGGCCCGGATCTGCAGAGCTGCCGAACAACTGACGACGCAATGGCGCAACGGCGGGATGGGCGTTGCCGCCATCGTGGCGGACACGGGCTGGTCGGCGGACGACCCCCGGCTGGCGCCGCTGCTCGTCGAAGTGCAAGCACCGGCGTTCGACGCCGCCCGGTATCTCGCCGCCGTGCGGTTGCCGAAATGATTCTGCGTCCTCGCGAGACGCATAGTCCCAAAAGCGAGGGGCCGCCGGTTAAGGCAGCCCCTCCATTGCAAGCCGTCGAGCGGCTCAGAAACCGGATCTACACGCCGCTTTTCAGGCGGCGTACCCCTTGGAAGGGACGACGATCCAGCTGGCCGCACGCGGCGATTGGCAATGAGACACTGGATCACCTCCTTTCAGTTTGTTAACGACGAATCGGAAGGTAAGTGCGATTGGCCGATTTGTGAAGTGCCGCGCGGCAACAGTTTCGGCGATTCATGTGCCCGCCAGTTCCCTCACGGCGTCGGCGGTCTCGCGTGGCGCTTCCGCCGGCACATTGTGGCCGACCAGCGGAAGGGTGCGGCGCTGGTACGGCCCGGTGAAGTGTTTGGCATGCGCGATCGAGGCTTCCGGCGGCACCGTGCCGGGTGTCTCGCCCTGCAGCGTGATCGCCGGCACCGCAATCGGCGGTTTCGCGGCGAGTTTTGCTTCGATGACCGCGAGCGCGGGATCGCCTGCCACGTAGCCGTAACGCACGCGGTAGGAGTGGATCACGACGTCGACGAAATCCGGATTGTCGAACGCGTCAGCGCTTGCCTCGAAGGTCGCGTCATCGAAGCTCCAGTTCGGCGACCACAGTGTCCATAGGAGCTTCGCGATGCCACGGCGGTTTTCGGTGAGGCCCGCGCGGCCGCGCTCGGTGTGGAAATAATATTGGTACCAGTAGCGATGCTCCTGCTCGGCCGACGCCGGCTTCGCCGAGCCCGCGACGTCATGCATGTTGTAGCCGCCGCAGGTGACGAGCCCGGCCACGCGCTCGGGCCACAGCGCCGCCACGATGCACGCCGCGCGACCGCCCCAGTCGTAGCCGCAGAGCACTGCGCGCTCGATGCCCAGCGCATCCATCATCTCTTTCAGATCGTTGCCGAGCGCGGCCTGCTCGCCCGAGCGCATCGTGTCCCTGGAGAGAAACCGCGTCGGCCCGTAGCCGCGCAGATACGGCACGATGACGCGGCAGCCGGCGAGCTGCGGCAGCATCCCGTCGAACGCGCGCGGCGCGTAGGGAAAGCCGTGCAGCAGGATCACCGGTGTACCCTCCCCGCTCTCCTCGTACGCGATGTCGAGCGTCGGCGTGCGGACATGCTTCACGGCAGGCATCGGATTCTCCGGCGTGACGAACCATCTTGGTCCCCTTATTGTTTCACCTGACGCGCGCCGGGAGAACAACAATGTCCGCCACCGCACGGCTCAAACATTTCGGCTGGGGCCGCGAGGGCGAAGGCCTCACGGCGGAAGAAGAAGCCTTCGTGCTGTCGCGCGCCGAAGCGCGCTTCGCCACCGCACTGAAAGAGAGCGCGAGCGCGCCGCGTCTCGACGAGATCAAGCTGCACGCGCCACGCGTCACGCCGCCCGCCTCGCTTCCGTTCTGCACCAGCGAGCACTACGACCGCGCCGCGCACACCTACGGCAAGTCGTACCCCGAGCTCGCGCGCGGCATCGCGCGCGACTATGCGAATGCACCCGACGTTGTCGCCTATCCGCGCGACGAGCACGAGGTCGCCGCTGTGCTCGACTGGGCCGGATCGGCCGATGCGACCGTGACCCCGTTCGGCGGCGGATCGAGCGTCTGCGGCGGGGTCGAGCCGCATCGCGGCACGCACAAGGGCGCGGTGACCATCGACCTGCGCGACATGGGAAAAGTAAAGGAGGTGGACAAGACCTCGCGTGCCGCGCTGATCGAAGGCGGCACCTACGGCCCGTCGCTCGAGGCGCAATTGCGCGCGCACGGCCTCACGCTGCGCCATTTTCCGCAGAGCTTCGAATATTCCACGCTCGGCGGCTGGATCGCGACGCGCGGCGGCGGACATTTCGCAACGCTCTACACGCACATCGACGACTTCGTGGAGTCGCTGCGCACCGTCACGCCGCAGGGCGTCATGGAGAGCCGCCGTCTGCCCGGCTCCGGCGCAGGTCCCAGTCCCGACCGGATGATGATCGGCTCGGAAGGGATTCTGGGCATTATCACGCAGGCATGGATGCGGCTGCAGGATCGCCCGACCTTCCGCGCCGGCGGCGCGGTACGGTTCAAGGATTTTTTCGCCGCGGCACGCGCCGTGCGGGCGGTGTCGCAGGCGGGCTTGTATCCGTCGAACTGCCGCATCCTCGATCCCGCCGAGGCCTTCAACACCGGCGCCGCCGACGGCTCGGTCGCCATCATGGTGCTGGCGTTCGAATCCGCCGACCACGACGTCGAGCCGTGGATGAAGCGCGCGCGCGAATGCTGCGCCGACCACGGCGGCACGCCGGAGGCGAGCGGTGCGGACGCACATCTTGCCGGCGCGGCGCGTGTCTGGCGCAATGCCTTCATCCGCATGCCCTACGCGATGGAGCGGCTGATCCTGCGCGGCGTCATCAACGACACGTTCGAAACGGCGATCACCTGGGACCGCTTCGAGGCGTTTCATGACGCGATCAAGGGAGCGACCGAGAGGGCGATTGTCGATGCGACCGGCCGCAAGGGCCAGGTCACCTGCCGCTTCACGCATGTCTATCCCGACGGGCCCGCTCCCTACTTCACGTTCCACGCGCTGGGCGAGCCGGGAAAGCTCGGCGCGCAATGGCTTGCGATCAAGAGCGCGGCGCTCGACGCCGTGATCGCGAACGGCGGCACGGTCACGCACCATCACGCGGTCGGACGCGATCATCGGCCATGGTACGACCGCCAGCGCCCACCGCTGTTCGCCGAAGCGCTGCGCGCCGCGAAGAAAGCGCTCGATCCGCAAGGCCTGCTCAATCCCGGCGTGCTGATCGATCCATGAGTTTTGCAGCCGATTTCAAGCCGGCGCGCGTCCTTGCCTCGCCGAACCGCGGCGAGCGCAGGAGTGCGATCGACATGATCGTGTTGCACTACACCGGCATGAAGTCGGGCGAGGAGGCGCTGGCACGCCTTACCGATCCGACCTCCAAAGTATCGTCGCACTATCTCGTCCATGAAGACGGCCGCGTCGACCAGCTCGTGCCCGA
>Ga0207691_10002065_pt1 | contig 19616 bp, 17 predicted proteins | sample KBSM13metaG_FD_184327 | JGI IMG/M metagenome (GOLD analysis project Ga0207691, IMG submission 184327) | Miscanthus rhizosphere microbial communities from Kellogg Biological Station, Michigan, USA - KBS M1-3 metaG (SPAdes) (version 2) | ecosystem: Host-associated > Plants > Roots > Rhizosphere >... | reverse complement strand
CAGCAGATCGCCGACCAGCGCGCGCACGGTGCGCGCCACGATGCCCATCGGGATCACCGACATCGTGACCGCCGGCAGCACCATGTACTGGAAGTGCGCCCAGTCCCACGCCCAGCCGCCGGGACCGGCACCGACCGCGGGCAGCCAGCCGAGCTGCACCGAGAAGATGATGACCAGCACCATGCCGAGCCAGTAGTGCGGCATCGACACGCCGGTGATCGACAGCGTCGTCACGAGCTTGTCGATCCAGGTGTCGCGGAAGTAGCCGGCGAGGAAACCGAACATCAGGCCGAACGCGAAGCCGATCAGCGAGGCGACCATCGCCAGCATCACGGTGTTGCCGACGGCGCGGCCGACCTCTTCGGCGACCGCGCGGCCGGTGGCGATCGAGGTGCCGAGATCGCCGTTGAGCGCCTTCCACAGCCAGATGCCGAACTGGACCGGCAATGGCCGATCGAAGCCGTAGGCCTTGCGCATCTGGTCGGCGAGCGCCTGCGAGGCGTCGGGCGGCAGCACCGAGACGAGCGGATCGCCCGGCGCGATGTGCACGAGCAGGAAACACACCAGCGCCACCGCGAACACGACCGGCACGACCAGAACGAGGCGCTTGGCGATGTAGATGAGCATTATTCTCCGTCCTCATGGTGAGGAGCGCCGTGCAACGGCGCGTCTCGAACCATGGCCACAAGCGAGGTGGCCGCCCCCATCCTTCGAGACGCCCGCTACGCGGGCTCCTCAGGATGAGGGCGACATTCTTCCATTATCTCTCAGTTCATCGTCATCGTGGAGAAATCCACGAACCAGCTTTTCGGCTGCACGAAGTTCTTGATCTTCGGCGTCATCGCGCGCGGGCCGACGTCATGCGCGACCCACAGGAACGCCGCCTCGTCGACCGAGCGCTCGTGCAGGGCGGCGAGCGCCTTGTCACGTGCGGCCGGCTCGAAGGCGACGCGCACCGCGGCGGCCAGCTTGTCGTACTCGGGGTCGTTGATGAAGCCCCAGTTGTTCGAGGTCGGGGGCGCCATCTTGCTATCGAGGAAGCGGATCATGGCGAAGAACGGATCCATCGCCGCATAGGTCACGTTGGTGGCGTGCGAGCCGCGCGCGGATTCGTCTTTCGCACCCTTGCGCCAGTTGGTGAACAGCGTGTTCCACTCGATCACGTCGAGCTCGACGTCGAAGAAACACTCCGCGAGGCTCTGCTGCACGAACTCGTTCATCGGCAGCGGGAGCATCTGCCCCGAACCCGACGCCGAGGTCTGCGTCTTCACCTTCAGCTTCTTGGTCGCCGAGAACCCGGCTTCGGTCATCAGCTTCTTGGCTTCCGCCGGATCGTACTTGATCTGGAATTTCGGATTGCCGCGCCACGGATGGCCGGGCTCGAACGTGCCGGTCGCCGCTACCATCAGGCCGCCGAGCAGGCCGTCCTTCATGGCGTTGCGATCAATGCACAGGTTCGCGGCCTTGCGCACGCGCAGGTCGTTCCAGGGCGAGCCTTCGACGCGGCTGAACTGCCACGGCCACACGTGCGGCTGTTCGTTCTGATAGAGCGTAAAGCCGCGCTGCTTGATCTGCGGCAGCGCGTCGGGTGCCGGGTTCTCGATCCACTCGACCTGACCGGAGAGCAGCGCCGCGGTGCGGGCGTTCGCTTCCGGCATCGGCAAGAGCACCAGTTTGTCGACCTTCGGCACGCGGCCCTTGTTCCAGTAGCCGTCGAACTTGACCAGCTCGAGCCGCTCGCGCGGCACGAAGCGCTCCATCTTCCACGGGCCGGTGCCGGACGCGGCGCGCGAGAACGCGTCCCACGCCTGCTTGGCGCGCTCCTTGGTGTCGGCGACGCTTGCCGGCACCGCGTCATAGAGTTTCTTCCACTGCGCGGGCGAGGCCATATAGAGGTTGGTGAGATTGATCGGCAGCAGCGCATCGGGCGCAGCCGTCGTCAGCTCGACCGTCATCTTGTCGATCGCCTTGGCGCTGCGCAGGTTCGGCATGCGCGAGGCGGTGACGCCGACCTGGCTCGCGTCGAAATGCACCGCGTCCTGCTTCAGCACCTTCTCGACGTTCCACACCACGGCATCGGCATCGAAGTCCGAGCCGTCATGGAATTTCACGCCGGAGCGCAGCTTGAAGATCCATTTGGTCTGATCGGAGGGCGAGACCGCCCATTCGGTCGCGACGCCCGGGATCACCACGCTCGCCTTGTCCGCCGACGAGAGGTCCCACGTGGTGAGACCCTCATACATCGTGTTGCCGGTGAAACGGTTGCCCTCGAACCCCTGATCGGGCTGGCCGACGGTCTTTGGGATGTCGGCGGCCGTCATGCCGATGCGCACGGTTTGCGCCGATACGGTCGACATGAACGCCGCGAGCAATCCGGCCGCGATCGGCGCGGCGGCCATCTGAAACAGACTCACTTTTTTCATTGCAGTCTCCCCGTTGGACGCGATTTCGCTTCAAGGACTGTGCCAGCGCCGCGTGACCCCGAATCCCGGCCGCGGGCGCCCTCGCCGGACGATCCGGCGAGCGCATTGGGCATAGCTTGCCCACAAATTGGGCAGGCGCAAACATCCCTCTGGAGCGACTGTGGAGAGCGGCGCGTGGCGGACGCCTATCCTTTTGGCGAAAACGGCGCGAACTGGCCCGAATAGGTCTTCGGCAGCGGCGACGCGAAGCCGCCGCGCTTGGACGTCCTGAGGCCAATTGCCGCAAGTCCTTCGGCCATCACCACCGCGGCCGCAACTCCGTCGATCACCGGCACGCCGAACTCAACCGAGAGCGAGGCCGCGAGATCCGCCATACCGGCGCAGCCGAGCACGATCGCCTCGGCGTGATCCTCCTCGAGAGCGCGCGCGATCTCGGCGCCGATCTTGGCGCGCGCATTCGAGGCCGGATTGTCGAGTTCGAGCACCGCCACGTCGGTCGCGCGGACGCGCGCGCAACGGCGGTCGAGCCCGTAGCGCAACAGGTTGTTTTCCAGCACCGGCACGGAGCGCGACAGCGTCGTGACGACCGCGAAGCGGTGCGACAATAGCGTGGCGGCGTGGAAGCCGGCCTCCCCGATGCCGACGACCGGCGCGCTTGCCAGCGCACGCGCCGCATCGAGCCCGGTGTCGTCGAAGCAGGCGATGACATGCGCGTCGACGCCTGCCGCCTCGCCTTCCCTTATTCTCTCCAGCAGCCCCGGCACTGCGAACGCATCGTCGTACGCACCCTCGATCGAGGCGGGGCCGAAGGCGGACGACACCGCGCGGATGACGGTATCCGGGCGCGCCGCCTTCTTGGCGGCAGCCGCGATCGTTGCGGTCATCGCCGCAGTGCTGTTCGGATTGACGATATTGAGATGCATGGTTTTCGGCTCGCTCGCGGGGAGTATCGCAGAGAATGCCCCGCGAGATAAATCGGCATCTTCCGTGCAGGAGTCGGAGAAGATTTTTCCAATTGAATGCACGCGCCGATGCACCTGGCTCGCGGAGAATGCACCGCAACGTCGCAACGCTCCGTTATGCATTCCGCCGAAAGGCTCTCGCCGCGGCGTCGCCCGCCGGTTTGGTCATAATTCAATCTTAGATTATCGCCAGACTGACGGGCAAACGGGGAGCGCGTTTGCGTTGCGGCGCGTGCTTTCTTGTGTCTGCAGTCGGCATCCGGTTGTTGGGAAGTTTTCGCGTCGTGCCGGCTGACGGCCCGGCGCCGTGCAATCTGTCGCCCCGCGCACAAGCCTGTTTGGCCTTTCTGGTGCTGCACCCCAGCCGGCAGTTCAGGCGCGACGTCCTCGCCGGCCTGTTCTGGGGCGAGAGCCCGGAGGACAAGGCGCGAGCGAGCCTGCGCTCGACTTTGTGGCGGCTGCGGCGGGTTCTAGAGCCCGACGGCGTGCGCAAGGGGACGTATCTCCCTGCGACCGGCACGGGCGAGGTCTCGTTCAACGGCGAAAGCGCACACGATCTCGACGTGACGGCGTTCGAGCGCGGCATCGCGGCCGCGATCGAGCGGGCCGATCAGGTGCTGTCCGACGCGCTGCTTGCGCATGTGCAAGCGGGTCTCGACCGCTACGACGGCGATCTGCTCGAGGGCATGGACGACGACTGGATCCTGCCCGAGCGCGAGCGGTTGCGCTGCGCCTACATCAATGCGCTCGCTTGCCAGATGCACAACTTGCGGCTGCGCGGACGGTATGAGGCGGCGCTGACCTGCGGACGCCGCATCCTGGCGTGCGAACCCCTGCGCGAGTCGATCCACCGCGAGATGATGCGGCTTTATGTGCAAAACGGCGAGCGCGCCGAGGCGCTGCGCCACTATTCACGTTGTGCTGACGTGCTGCAGCGCGAGCTATCGATCGCTCCGATGCCGGAGACGCGCGCGCTGTACGACGAGATGCGCACACAGCAATCGCCGGCGAGCGCGACCAGGTCCGCGATCGGCACGGTCGCCGACCCGCAGGCCTGCCTCGACCTGGCGATCGACGATCTGATGCGTGCCATGCGCGAGGTGCGCGCCGCTGCGGCGCGCGTCGCGCAATCGACCCCGCCTGACTCCGCCAAGCCGGCCGGCCGGTAACCTCACACCGCGGAAATCCGCCCTGCAGCCGTCCATGGCGCGGCCACTTGACGCTTTTTTCCGCCGGTGACGCTGCGGTGACGCATGGGTGACGCGGCGGCGATGCGCGTGCCGCAACATCTCTCCCGCCATCGCGGTCCTCTCATGTGCCGGGCTCCCGCGGACGCGGATCATGCAGCAACAGGTGAAGACGGATGTTTTCATTGTGCGCGTCTGGAGAGAGCCACGCGAGGCGTCCGGCGAGCCGGCGCTGTGGCGCGGCACGGTGGAGCACGTCGCGAGCAAGGCGATGCGTCACGTCGATCAACTCAGCGAGATCGTCGATTTCATAGAGGCCATGGCCGCTTTGGCGGGAGACCGTTCGTACGGGGCCGAGCCGAAACACTGAAGGGCTTCATGATGAGTGCGCTCATTCGAGCGTCGCGTTTGGCGCCAGCAAGGCCGGCATCACGGCGCCCTCACCGCCATCGCGTGCCGCGTGTGCGGCCCGTCGCTTCATCGTCCATCGTTCGATCACCTGCCAGGGGATGACCCATGCCTGCCATCGTCAGCTATCCGGGTGTCTATATCGTTGAGGAAGCGTCGGGCGCGCGTGCGATCGCCGGCGTGGCGACGTCGATTGCAGCCTTCATCGGCATGGCCGAACGCGGGCGGATGGACGTGCCGGTCCGCGTCTTCAACATCGCGGACTTCGAGCGCGAATACGGACCGACGACGAGCGGCGAACTGGCCGACCAGGTCCGCCAGTTCTATCTCAATGGCGGCGGCCAAGCGTATATCTGCCGCATCGCGGACGGCGCGCTTCCCGCCTCCATCCGGCTGATGAACGAGGCCGGCGTGCACGCGCTGACGGTGAACGCGCGCGACCCCGGTCTCGAAGGCAACTTGATTCGCGTCGAGATCGACTACGCGACGGCGAACCCCGACCGCACCTTCAACATGACGGTCTATCGCAGCCGGCCGCAGCCGGACGGGACGCGCTCGCGCGAGGGCGTGGAAAAGTTCGCCGACCTGTCGATGGATCCGAATTCGGGCTCCTCTGTCGAACTCGCCGTCAACGGAGCGAGCGCGCTTGTCACCGTCGCGGCGCAGGCTGCGCCCGGCGCATTCGGCATCTCGATGTCGGGGCTGGTCCTTCCCTCCACCGCAGCGAGCGTCGAGGGCGCGCTCAGCACGGCGATGAACGGTCAACGCTCGATCCGCATCAGCGTCGCCAACAGCTCGCCGGTCACCGTGGCGCTGCCGCTGATGTCGGAGATCACCAGCCCGGGCACGCTCAGCAACATCACGACCGCCTGGACGCAGGCGATCAACACGACGCTGACCGCCAACACGATCTCCTCCACGGTGACGGTCGAGATCAGTGCGGCGGCGATCGCCAGCGGCGGCTTCGGCGGCGGGCGGATGCTGGCGATCACCAGCGCGAACGGGCCGGTGGTCGTCACGCCCGCGAGCGGCGCCAATGCCACGGTCGGACTGATGCTCGGTGTGGCCGCAGGCGGCATCGAGGGCGACAATTTCGGCGACTTCCGTCCGGCGCCGAACGGGCTGGTCGCGCGCATCGGAAACTCCGGCGACCGCTTCCTGGCGCTGCGGAACTTCGCGAACATCAATCGCGACCAGTTGACCACCTTCTCGCTCACCGACGACACGGTCGACTCGCCGCACGGCACCGGCATCAACATCGCGCTGGGTGGCGCGGTGTCGATGTTCACGGTCGGCGCCGTGAACAGTCTGGCGAACGTGCGTGCGGTCCTCGACAGCCTCGCCGCCACGATCGACGCGAACAGTCACAACCGATGGCTGGTGCGGCGGCAGGGCAACCGGCTCGTGCTACTCCCGCGCTACGGCAACGAGAACACCGGCATCACCAGCGTCGCGCTCACGACCAGCAACAACGTGCTCAACGCGGCCGGCCGTCCGTTCGATCCCGCGACGAACCCCGCGAACGTCGCCGCCTACACGGTCGGCCGTCCCGGCGGCGTCGCCGGCCTCGGCACGTTCCAGAACACATCGGTGCAGGGCATCGACGGCAACTTCCCGAAGCCGCCCGACTATGCGCGCGCGTTCGAGGCGATCGGGCGCGACGTCGACCTGTTCAACCTCATGATCCTGCCGCGCGCGGACGGGCAGAACGATGCGGCGCGCACCGCCCTGTGGGGCCCGGCGAGCGACTTCTGCGCACGCGAGCGGGCCTTCCTGCTGGTCGATCCGCGCAGCACCTGGACCAACATCACGCTCGCCGAGCAGGGCGTCGATCAGCTCCGCGTCGGGCTCGAGACGCGCAACTCCGCCGCCTACTGGCCGCGGCTGCGCGCCGCCGACGGCACGCCGAACGGCAAGGTCATCGATCCGGCCGGCTCGGTCGCGGGCGTGATGGCGCGCACCGACGGAGCGCGCGGCGTCTGGAAGGCGCCGGCCGGTCTCGAAGCGACGGTGCGCGGCGTGATGGGCGTCGAGCGGCGCATGACCGATCCGGAAAACGGCGTCATCAACCCGAAGGCGCTGAACGCGGTGCGCGTCTTCCCCTCGGGCGTCGTGCTGTGGGGCGCGCGCACGCTGGTCGGCTTCGACGGTTCCGGCAACATCGACGACAAGTACATCCCGGTGCGCCGCACCATGCTGATGATCGAGGAGAGCCTCTATCGCGGGCTGCATTTCGCGGTGTTCGAGCCGAACGACGAGCCGCTCTGGGCGCAGATCAGGCTGGCGGCCGGATCGTTCATGAACGGCCTGTTCCGCCAGGGCGCGTTCGCCGGCAGCAAGTCGAGCGACGCCTATTTCGTGATGTGCGACTCGAGCACGACGACGCCGAACGACATCAATCTCGGCATCGTCAACGTCATCGTCGGCTTCGCGCCGCTCAAGCCCGCCGAATTCGTGGTCATCACCGTCAAGCAGATCGCCGGACAGGCCCAGGTCTGAAGACGAGCAAAGGAGATCAGACATGGCGCAGTTCCCGCTCAATCCGACCCGCATCGACCCGTACAAGAACTTCAAATTCCGCCTGGTGTGGGACGACGAAGGCGTCAAGGGCCCGATCGCGGGCGTGAGCAAGGTCAGCGGCCTCAAGCGCACCACCGAGCCGGTCACGCATCGCGACGGCGGCGACCTCTCGACCAAGCGGCATTCGCCCGGCGTGTCGACGTTCGAGCCGATCACGATCGAGCGCGGGATCACCCACGACCTCGCGTTCGAGAAATGGGCGACCAAGGTCTATTCGACCGCCGGCGACGGCGCGATGTCGCTGCTGCACTTCCGCAAGGACATCACCATCGAGCTCTACAATCTGCAGGGCGTGAAGGTGAAGGCCTGGCAGGTTTTCCGCTGCTGGCCGTCCGAATTCATCGCGGTGCCCGAGCTCGATGCGAACGCAAACGCGGTCGCGTTCGAAACCATCGTGCTGCAGAACGAAGGCTTCGCGCGCGACGAAGCGGTGGTCGAAACGCCCGAATTCTAGGCTGCCCTGGAGATGGCGCGATGCAGGTCGTCACGCTCGAGGACGAGCGCGGGACTCTCACGGTGCTGCTCGCGCCGCTCACCGGCGCGGATGAAGTGGCGCTTGCCGATGCCGCCGCACCTCACGCCGCGATCGCGCTGCTGCGGCGGCTCGCGCACGCGTCCGACGGATCGCCGCTCGCAGTCGACGCGCTCACGGTGTCGCAGGCCGACCGGCTGCTCGCGGCGCTCTATCGCACGCTCTACGACGACCGCGCCGAATGCCGCATGCGCTGCAAGGATTGCGGCGAGGGTTACGAGTTCACGCTGTCCTTGTCCGAGGTGATCGCCGCGCAGGACCGCGAGCGCACCGGCGCGGCCGATGAGACCGGATGCTGGACCCTCGCCGACGGCCGCCGCGTGCGCGCCCCGACGGTCGCCGACATCGCGGCGGCGAATGCGCCGCAAGCGCTCGCCGCGCGCCTCGTCGTCGAAGGCGACGCCAGCAGCGGACTGGACGCGGTGAGCGATTTTCTCGAACGCGCGGCACCGGTCCTCACCCTCGACCTCGATGCCGCGTGCCCGCATTGCGCGCGCGGGCAAGCGGTGCGCTTCGATCTGGCGCACTATCTCACCGCCCGGCTCGCAAACGAGCGGTCGTTTCTCGTGCGCGAGACGCATCTGATCGCGTCGCGCTACGGCTGGCATCACGCCGAGATCTTGACTCTCAGCCGCGCCGATCGCCGCGCCTTCGCGGGATTGATCGAAGCCGAGCGCGCCGCCGGGACCCGTATCGCGAGGCGCGCATGAGCGCCTATCTGCAGCGGCTGTTCGATCGCGCGGCACCGAGCGCGCCGCAGCCCGCGCCCGCCGGGGCATCGCTGTCGCCGCTCGCCGAAGCCGATCAGCGGATGAACGATCCGCAGTTCGCCGGGTTGTTTGGCCTGGGCTTCGCCCGGGCCGACGACGCCGAGAGCGACGTGTCCCCCTTCAGGCCCGACGCGAGATTGCCGCCCGCTCCCCGGGCAACGCCCACGCCGGCACCGCCGGCCACGCGACACGAGCAGCGCGCCGCTCCGGAGCAAAGCCCGCGACACGCGAGCGAGCCGCGCAGCGCGCCCGCGATTCCTCCCTTTCTCGACTTCGGCCGGATCTTCCCCGACGACCTTCAGTTGCCCGATACTGCGACGGAACGCGCGCAACCGCCGGCCGCAACACCTGCGCCTTCGTCACCGCCACCTGCGGCGCCGGCCATGCCGATCGCGGTCGCGACGCCGCATGACGAGGCGGCCGACGCAATGGCGCGGCCCGCTCCAGTGCCGGCGCCACGCGATAGTCCCGCCATGCCGGAGCCGGTGCACACGCGCGCGCCGGCGGAGCCGGTGCGCGACCGCGTCACGCCGGCCGCGCCGATCGAACCCACGCCTGCCGATATCGCGGTGCCGGCGCCCACGACGGAGCGCAGCGACGAACCCGCGACGGAGCGCGACGCCGCGCCGGTCATGATGATGCCGCCGCGCGTCGCGCCGCAGCCGATCACCGCACCGCAAGCCGTCACGTCTGCACCCGAGGCACCACGCACCGCGCCGCAACCACCGCCCCGGCCGGCGCGCGACGAGCGCGCGGCCGAGCAACGCAAGCCGGAAACGCCGGCGCAGAAGCGCCCGATGACGGCCGCGGCCGCGTCGCTGATCGGCCCGCTCGTCGCCGAGCCGCGCGCGCGCACGCTGTTCGGCCTGCGCAGGCGGTGAGCGATGCCGACCGCCAACCTCTTCCTGGTGACGCAGACGCTGCAGCGGCTGATCGATCTCAACGTGCGGGCGCTGCTGATGCGCGAGGGCCTGCCGGCCGCGATCACCGTCACGGCGATGCCGCCGGAGCGCGTCGGCTCGGCGACCAACACGATCAACCTTCACCTCTATCACGTGATGGAGGACTCTTATTACAAGAACCTGCCGCCGCCCGGCACCGGGCATCCGCCGGTCGCGCGCCAGTCCCTCGTGCTGCTGCTCTATTACATTCTCACCGCGCATCACGAGGTGAACGAGGTCTTCGACGCCGAGACCCAGCAGCTTCAGTTCGGGCTGGCGATGAAGACGATGCATGATCATCCGATCATCGTCGATGCGCTCAGCATCTCGCCCGACGGCGGACCGGTGCAGACCGTGATGGCGCCGGCGCTCTCCGGCGGCGGCAACCGGCTCGAGATCACGCTGCGGCCGCTGACGCCGGAAGAGTCGCTCAGCTTCTGGTCGGCGGAGCAGACCTCGACGGCGCGGCTTGCCGCCTACTACGAGGTGAAGACGATCTTCGTCGAGCCGGAGCCGCCACTCGGCGCACGCGGAACGATCTTCGACATCGGCCTGTTCGTCAGCGCCGGACAGGCGCCGCGGATCGATCGCGTCAGCGGCCTGATGCAGTTCACGCCTCCGCCCGCTTCCGGCCTCGGTCCGCAAGCGATCGAATCCGTGCCGGCGCGCGCGACGCTCGCGCCCGGACTGGCCGTCGCGGTCAATCGCGTGGAACTGCAGGGCACGGCGCTGGCGGGCGACGGCCAGCCGGGCAGCGCGCGGATCGTGCTGCGCTCGTCCGTGTGGCGCACGCTCACGCCGCCGGTGCGCGCGGCGCGGATCGATCCGAGCTTCAATCCGCAATGGGCCGTGCTGCTCAACGAGGGCCGCGGGCGTTTCGACCTGCAGGGCACGCTCACGATCGACAGCGGCACCGGGCCGGTGGTGCTCGCGGTGATGCCGGGCATCTATGCGGTGTCGGTCGAGGTGACGCGGCGCCAGCAGACGCAGACCGGCATCACGCGCACCACCAGGTCGGAGAGCAACCAGATCGCGTTCTCGGTCGGCGCGCGGATCGACACGGCCGATCCGCCCAACGCGCAGGGCCGCATCGTGCTGCATGTCGTCAACCTGTTCGACATGCTGGCGGCGGAGGTCGACGTGCAGCTCGCGGTCGACGGCATTCTCTACAACGAGACGGCGGCGTTCGCGAACGACCCGCTGCAGGACCGCGGCCTGTTCGTGCGCCAGGTGGGCGCGCTCGAATTCCACCCCTTGTTCGATCCGACGATCGCGGGCGCGCATCCGCTGCGGCTCACGATCAACGGCGCGGAATCGCAACCCTTCTGGATCGTCACGCCATGAACCGAGCCGCCCTGCGAAGTAATAATGTGACGGAGATCGTCAGCGCGGCGGAGTTGATCGTCTTGCGGGCGCGCGCGCGGCTCGAACGGCGCATCGCGTGGCTCGCGGCAGCCGACGGCGAGGACTTGCCGGAGCGCGAACAGGTCTGGGCACAGAGCCATTCGGCCGGCGACGACACCGCGGCGCAGCGGCTCGCCGGAGCGGAAGGACAAGCCTGGTCGCGGCTGATCGAGCTGTTCCGCCTTTCGCCCGGCGAAGCCGAATTGCTGCAGCTCGCGGTCGCGGTCGCCGTCGAACCTGCGCTCGGCCCGCTGGTTGCGCGCGCGCAGCAGGCGGAAGGCCGGTTGCTGCCGACCGAGCCGCTGGTGAAGCGGCTCGCCGATCTCGGGGCCCGTCCGGTGTGGCGGCCGACCGGCCCGCTCGCGCTGTGGGGACTGGTGCGGCCGGTGCGCTTTGCGCCCGGCGAGCCGCTGTGCTTCGAAGCCGATCCGCGCATCGCCGACTGGATGTTCGGCGCGGTCTCGCTCGACCAGCAGCTCGTGCTCGCGATCGATACGCCCGATGCGGGTCCGCTGCCGCCGGAATGGCCGGTGAAGGAAGCCGCGGCGCGCCTCGAGCGTGCGCTGAAAGCGGGCGGCAAGGCGCGTCTCGTGGTCGAGGCACGCGCCGGCGCCGGACGGCGCCGGTTCGGCGCGGCGGTCGCGCAAGAGCTCCGGCGCAAGGCACTGATCGTCGATCCGGCGGCGATGGCACCGGCCGACTGGGCCGAGAACTTCATGCGCGCGCAGCGCTTCGCGCTCTACACCGACACCGCGCTGGTGTGGCGCGAGGGCGCGCCGGCCTGGCCGAACAAGATTCCGCTCGCGCCCATTCAGGTGGTGTGCGTCAACGAAGGCGCCGCGCCCCCGGCCCATGACGGCGTGACCGATCTCGTCCTCGCGCTGCCCGAGCCGGGCGTCGCCTCGAAGGCCGCGATCTGGCGCGCGCTTGCGCCGCATCTCGCCAAGGCCGACAGCCGCATCGCCACGATGCCGGGGCTTTCGCTCGGAGATCTCGAAGAGGCGAGCCGCGCCGCGCCGCAGAGCGCGGAGGAAGCCGGCGCGCATCTGCGCGCGCTTGCCCGCTCGCGCATGCAGGGCGCCGGCCGCGTGGTCGATCCGCAATTCGTCTGGGACGACCTGATGGTGCCGGCCGACCTGGAGAAGCAGCTTCGCCGCATCGCATTCGAGGCGCGCGCACGCCCGACGCTGATGCAGGATGCCGAATCCGCACGGCTGTTCGCCGGCGCGGCGGGATTGTCGGCGCTGTTCGCCGGGCCTTCCGGCGTCGGCAAGTCGATGGCGGCGCAGGTGATCGCGCGCGAGCTCGGCGTCAACCTGCTGATCGTCGATCTCGCCACCACGACCAGCAAATATGTCGGCGAGACCGCGAAGAACCTCACCGCCACCTTCGCGCGCGCGCACGCGACCGGCGCGGCACTGATCTTCGAGGAAGCCGACGCGCTGTTCGCCAAGCGAACCGACGTGAAGGATTCGAACGACCGGCACGCCAATGCCGACACCGGCCACCTGCTGCAGCTGATGGAAGCGCATGACGGCATCGTCATCCTCTCCACCAACCGCCGCGCGAATATCGATCCCGCCTTCATCCGCCGCCTGCGCCATGTGGTGGAGTTCGCGCGCCCCGGCCTCGCCGAGCGGCGCAAGCTGTGGGAGCGGATGCTCCACGTGCTCGCCGCCGGCACGCGCGCGCTGCAGGGCCTCGATATTCTCGCCTCCCGCTACGAGCTGACGCCGGCGCAGATCAAGGGCGCGGTGTTGAGCGCGCGCTACACCGCGCTCGCCGAGGCGCGCGACGTCGAACTCGCCGATCTCGAAGACGGCGCGGCGCGCGAGCTTGCCAAGGAAGGGCGCTCGGCGGCGCCGCGCACCGAGCCGCCCAACCGACGAAGGATTTTGACCCATGGGTAGCGGCGGCAATCCCCTCGCGCTGCCGGTGATGCGCGGCGCCATCGTGCAGCTGATCGAAGAGCTCGGCATCGTGCTGCCGAACATCATCCCGTTCCAGTACAACCCGCAGAAGGTGACGCGCAGCTTCAAGCCGTGGAATCCGTTCGACGTCGATCCCACCAAGCGCGGCGCGCCCGCGCCGATGGCCGCGCCGTTCGACCCGGAAGAGACCTATCAGTTCACCCTCGAGCTCGACGCGACCGACGATCTCGAAGCCGGCAATCCGCTCGCGCTGGTCAGTGGTGTCGCCTCGCGCATCGCCGCGATCCAGAAGCTGGTGATGCCGACGAAGGGCCTGATCGGCGACCTCATCGGCAGCGCGAAGGCGCTCGCCAACAAGCCGCTCGACAAGCAGGCCGAGCGGACGACGGTTCCGGTGGCGCTGCTGATCCTCGGGCTCGGGCTGATCCTGCCGGTGCGCGTCACCTCGATCTCGATCGAGATCAACGAATTCTCGCCGCTGCTCTATCCGCACATGGCGAACGTGACGCTCGATCTGCGCGTGCTCACGCCGGAAGCGTTCAAGTGCAAGCTGACGCCCACCACCGAGTTCGCCAAGTCGGCCTACGAGCTGACCCGGCTGCAGGAGGATGGCCTCGCCATCCTCAACTTCACCAACGCGCTGACCGCTGCGGGTTCGATGCTGCCGTCATTGTGAGGGAGCGACCGATGTCCGTGTTCGACGCCAAGAGCCGCTACGTGAAATACGCAAAGGTCGCGTTCGCGACCGACCGGCGCGGCCGCACCGTCAGCCACGTCACGCCGGCCGAAGTGCCGCCGCAGAACGAGCTCGGCCTGCACCGCCTGCGCGAGGGCCAGCGGCTCGACCACCTCGCCAATCACTACCTCGGCGATCCCGCCGGCTACTGGCGCATCGCCGAACTCAACGACGCAATGACCGTGGAATCCGCGCTCGATACGCCGCTCGTCGGCATTCCTTCGAAGACGTGACGCATGGGATTCGGACTGATCATAACCGTTGGCGAGGCCAAGACGCTCGCGCCCGACACCGTGTTCCAGTGGCTGGTCGAGGCGCGCGTCGAGATGGAGCTGTCGAAGCCGACGCTGTTCGCGCTGCGCTTCGAGGACGACATCTGCGAAGGCAAGCGCGAGATCGCCGACGCGAACATCTTCGCCAAGGACACCCTGGTCGGCCTGTTCGTCGTGCTCGAGGAGACCAAGGAGCTCGAATGCCTGGTCTACGGGCCGGTCACCAAAATACGCGCATCCTCGCTGCTCGGCGGTCCCGGAAGCTGGGTCGAGATCCACGGCGAGGATCGGCGCGTCTTGATGGGACGCAAGGGCGTGCAAGGCACCTATTCGGGCCTCGCGTCCGCCACCGCGTCCGCCATCCTGCCGCTCTACGGCTTCACACCCGACACGCAGGACACGCTGATCGAATACGACACGAAGGACAATCAGCTGACGCAGAGCGGCACCGATCTCGCGTTCATCGAGGACATCGCGCGCCGCAACAACATGGACTTCTGGATCGAATACAAGGTCACCAACGAAGCGCCGATCGCACTGACCGAGACCGCGAAGCTTCGCACCTCGCCGCCGCGCACGCAGCAGGCGGGCGCCGCCCCGCAGCTGCCGACGCTGGCGCCCGACGCCGACAAGGTGCTGCGCGTCAATCCGCCGGCGGACAAATGCCCGAACATCAACACGTTCGACACGCGGATCAATTTCGAGAAGCCGACCTCGGCGTCCGGCTTTGCGATGAGCGACAGCGACGACAAGGCGATCGTCAAGAATATGGTCGACGAGACGGCGGCGCCGCCGGTCGACACCGAGAAGCCCGCCAAGGTCAGCACCGGAAAACGCGAAACGATCGCGCCGCCGAAGACGACGCCGCAGGAATCGTTCCTCGCGCAGGAAGCGCTCGTGTTCGAGCAAAGCTGGTTCGTCGAGGCCGACTGTTCGGCGACGCGCGATCAGCTCGGATTCATCGTCCGGCCGCATCAGATCGTGAAGGTCGCCAACGCGGGCGACCCGCTGTCGGGCGGCTACCAGGTGATGAAGGCGACTCACGTCGTCAATCCCACCGACCATTTCATCGATTTCACGATCAGAGCCAACGGACTGGGCGGAGTGAACTGATGGCCGACCCCGATCTCGAAAGACTGATGGAAGAGCTGGAGAGCCACCTCTTCGGCAAGTATCGCGGCAAGGTCGTGGACAACAACGACCCGGACAAGCGCGGCAGCGTGAGGGTGGTCGTGCCGGCGGTGATGGGCGAGAAGCAGCTGTGGGCGCTGCCCTGCGTGCCCTACGCGGGACCGGACGTCGGCTTCTTCGCGATCCCGCCGGTCGACGCGAGCGTGTGGGTCGAGTTCGAGAACGGCGAGCGCGATCGCCCGATCTGGACCGGATGCTTCTGGGCGGCAGGCGAAATCCCCGCCGCCGACGGGACGCCCGACATCGCATTCTTCAGAACGAAAGGCGCGACGATCCGGATCGAAGAGTCCGGCACGCTGGAAATCGAAACCGCCGGCGGCGCCAAGATCACGATGACCGGCACCGAGATCACGCTCGAGGCACCGAGCATCAAGCACAGCGCGAATGGCGGCGCGACGGAGCTCAGCGCCGGCGGGTTCGACGCCATGAACGGCGCGCTGAAAGTCGTGTGAGGAGAGGACCATGGCGCTTCCGGTATCCGTGCTGGCTCCAGGCGTCGCCGCCGCCGGCGTTCCGGCGAGCGCGAAGGTCACGACGAATGCGCGCGTCACAGCGGCGGCCGGTCCGCTCGGCGTGATCGCCGACGTGATGCAATTCACCACGCCGCCGCCCGTGGTCGGCAACTGGGTCGTGGGATCGGCGCGCGTGCAGGTGATGGGCATGCCGGTGATCAATCAATCCTCGACCGGCACGAGCTTCAGCGCGGTTCCCTCTCCTGCCGGACCGATGACCGTGACGCAGGGCGACGCCCGCGTCTCGGCAATGTGAGGATGTGATGGCCGAGATCCTCCACGCGCTGCGCTACCCCTTCGCGATCGACGCCGGCGGCGGGCGTGCCGCGGAGGAGAGCGACTACGACACCTACGTGCGGCAACTGATCCGGCAGGTGCTGCTGACCGCGCCGGGCGAGCGGATCAACCGGCCGGATTTCGGCGCCGGCGTGCGGCGCATGGTGTTCGCGCCGAATTCGCCGGCGACCGCCACGCTGGCGCAGACCTTCGTCTATCAGGCGCTGACGCGCTGGCTCGCGACCGTCATCAAGGTCGAGGAGGTGAAGGTCTCGGCGGTCGAATCCACGATGCTGATCGACGTCCGCTACATCGTGATCCAGCGCGGCGAGACCCGCATCCTGCGTGAGGAGGTCGCATTCTGATGGCCGTCGACCGCAAATCCGCGCTGTGCAATCAGACCGCGCTGACCGGGATCGACTTCATCCAGGTGGTCGAGCCGTTCGTGCAGACGGTGCTGCGCGTGTTCTTTGCGGTCGAGCCGTCGGCGCTCACCGTGCCGATGGTCAATCCGGCGCCGCCCGCGCCGCCGCCCGGGCAGGATGCCGGCACGGCGGTCAACGCGAGCCCGCTCGGCGTCACCATCGTGTCGACCGAGACCGGCCGCCCGGTCCCGATCGTGTCGCGCACCTGGCGGATGGTGCGCGCACCGGCCGGCAACCGGCTGGCGCTCGAAATCACGGTCGAGGCGCCCGGCGACTTCGCGATCCATCGGCTCACCATCGACGATGCGCGCGTCGATCCGTTCTTCAACGGCCGCGCGTTCAGCTTCAAGCAGGGCTGCCCGTCGATCTTCGATTGCCGCGACGACTGCGAACCCGAGCCGCTGCGCGGCGTGGATTTCCCGGTCGACTATCTGGCGCGCGATTTCTTCAGTTTCCGCCGCGCGCTGCTCGATTTCGCCAGGCAACGCTATCCGCGCTGGTCCGAGCCGATCGAGGCCGATCAGGCGGTCATGCTGATGGAGATCATGGCGGCGCTCGGCGACGAGTTCGCCTACACGCAGGACCGCATCGCGCGCGAGCTGACGCTCGAGACGGCGACGCAGCGGCGCAGCCGCTCGACCTTGGCGCGCCTCGTCGACTACATGCCCGATCCCGGCACCGCGGCCGAGACCGAGCTCGCGATCTTCGTGCGGGCCGGCGTCGGCGGCGCGTTTCCCCAGGTCGGCGCGCGCGCCTGGGCCATGCCGGAAGGCCGCAGGGCGATCCCGTTCTCGGTGCGCACGCCGGTCTGGCATCACGAAGCGTGGAATTCCATTCCGCTGCATCAACCGGACAGCGACGTCGTCTGCCTGCCGAAGGGCGCGACCGACGCCTTTCTGGTGACGGAGGCGCCGACGGTTGCGCAATTGCCGCCCGGCGAGACCCGCACGCCGGAAGAATTCTGGGTCGGCCGCCGCGCGATCCTGCGCAGCCCGGCGAGCGCCGACGAACCCGCGCGCGCCTTCGCGATCACGATCACCGCGGTGTCGCATCTGGTCGACAACCTCGTGCTCACCAGCGGCCTGCCGACCAACCTCACGCACATCCACTGGACCGAGCCGACGCCGTGGCCGCTGCAGCTCGTCAGAACCAGCGCGCTGATGAACATCGTGCAGGTCGTGGCCGGCGAGGAGATCGTCGAGCTATTCCGCGTCGGGTCGGACCAGGCCGCCGCGGCGCGCCATCCCGCGCTCACCGCGCCGCAGTTGCGCGACGTGCTTGCGCTGCCGCGCGCGGTGGAGCGCCAAGGCCCGATCGATATCGACCGCGGCGCGCGCGACCGCATCCTGCGTTACGGGCTGCGAGGCTCGGAGACGCGCGGGCTCGGCTGGGAAGGTGCGCGCGATCCGCTCGGCATCGGGACGCAAAGCGCGCAGCATCCGATGCTGAACCTGCGCGAAGTCCTGCCGCCGGCATTCGTTCCTGATCCCGGCGGCGACGCGTGGGTGTTCCATCGCGACATCCTGACCGCCGATCTCGATACGCCCGCCTTCGCGCTGGAAGAAGGCATGTGGCGCACCGTGGTGACGCATCAGACGCCGTTCGAGGACGTGGTCTTCCAGGACTACGCCGGCGATGACGGCTGGTCGTTGCGCTTCGGCGACGGCGCGTTTGGACGCCCGCCGGAAGACGGCACGATCCTCGAGGTGCGCTATTTCAGCGCCGAGGGCACGGGCGCGAACCTGTCGCCCGACAGCGTGACGCATCTCAATCCCCCACCCGATGCGCCGCCCGGCGCATTGTTCGGCTACGCCAGCGCGGCGACCAATCCGCTCGCGATCGTGAGCGGCGGCGACGAAGAGACGGCGGCCGACATCCGCATCAGCGCGCCGGAAGCCTGGCGCGCGCTGCCGCTGCGCGCGGTTCGCCCCGAGGACTACAGCTCGATCGTCGAGCGTCTCGACTGGGTGCAGCGCGCCAACTCGGTGACGGCGTGGACCGGAAGCTGGTCGACCGATTTCGTCGCGGCCGATCCGCTCGGCGGCGTCGAGTACACGGCCGACGAGCGCGCCGAGCTCGAACACGTCGTCGACTGCATTCGTCTGGCGACGCGCGACGCGCGCATCGTCAATCCGGACTATCTCGACATCGATCTCGCGGTCGAAGTCTGCGTCGCCGCGAGCGCGTACCCGGGCGAGGTCGTTCCGCGCGTCATCGCGGCGCTGGCGTCGCCCGGCCTGTTCAATCCGGACAACTTCACCTTCGGCCAGCCGCTGCGCCGTTCCGCGCTTGAAGCCGCGATCCAGAACGTGCCGGGCGTCAAGGGCGTCGAGGAGATTCGCATCCGCGTGCGGCGGCGGCGCGAATGGAAGGTGTTCGACCAGGCCGAGCTTGCAGTCGCACCGCGCCAGATCATCCGGCTGCAGAACGACCCGCTGTTCCCGTCGCGCGGTTCGCTCAGCGTCACCGGTCACGGAGGGGCGGCATGAGCATGTTCGACGATCTTAGCTGCGGCTGCGGGCCGATGCCGCATCCGGCGCCGCCGGACATTCCGGCGGGCCTGAGCACGCTTGGCGTCCGTCAGTTCGCGGGCTTTCCGGAATATCGCGAGGCGATGCTCGACGCGATCCCGGGCAAGCCGGTGCTGACCGACTGGCGCGCGCGCGGCGAAGCCGATCTCGGCGTGATGCTGCTGGAGGCGTGGGCCTACGTGCTCGACGTGACCGGCTTCTACGATGCGCGCACCGCCGAGCGCGCGTTCATCGGCACCGCGCCGGACCAGGCCGGCGCGCAACGTCTCGCGGCGCTGCTCGGCCATCGCGCGCGCGGCGCGATGGCGGCGCGCGCGATGCTGGCGCTCGAAGCCGACGGCGCAGACCCGGTCGCGCTGCCGCGCGGCACCGCGTTCCGTTCGGAACCGTTCGGCAAGGAAGCGCCGCAGGTGTTCGAGATCGACGCCGCGACGGTGATCTGGCCGCAGCGCAACCGCTGGCGTCTCGCGCCGGTGCGCGACCCGCATTTCGACGGCACGCTGCGCTTCCTGCCGCGCCGCGGACCGGCCGCGGG